>WNGB01000520.1_pt1 | contig 99184 bp, 98 predicted proteins | sample 5400681 | NCBI WGS metagenome assembly WNGB01 (sample SAMN13153367, study PRJNA577476) | soil metagenome | isolation source: 115 cm soil or saprolite under grassland replicate 2 | place: USA:California | collected 2016-06-15 | reverse complement strand
GCTCAGCATCCGGACTGGAGCGAGCAACAAGTGGCTGCGGAACTGCGCCGGCTGACTCTGCATGCCCGATCTTGATCCGGCGATGGTTTTTGCGCCGCGGTTCAACGCGCTCGGCGCGGGATGGGCTGCCACCGGCTCGATCGCGTCAACGTTCTACGGCGAGGTGCGATCAACGAACGACATTGGTATCATCGTGCTGCTCGATGGCCGCGCCGCCGAAGCATTGCCGCGCATTTTTCCCGAAACGGAGTTTTATTGTCCGCCACTGGATGTGATCGAGATCGAACGTAATCGCGAACGACGCGGCCATTTTAACCTGGTTCATCACGACAGTGGCTGGAAGGCCGACGTGTACCTCAGCTCGAACGATCCCCTCGATGCGTGGGCATTGAGGAACCGGCGTGCTGTTGAACATGAAGGTGTGCAAATTTGGCTGGCGCCGCCGGAATACGTGATCATTAAGAAGCTTGAATTTCTGCGCGAAGGCGGCGGCGAAAAGCATCTCCGTGATATTCGCGGCATGCTCGCGGTAACGGAAGTCGATCTTGCATTGTTCGACCGGGAGATCGCTGCGCGTGGTTTATGTGAGGTTTGGCGCTCGTGCGAAAAGATGAAGTAATATGCGGCCTGGGATGAAGCGGCCAAGCGCAAAAGCGCGTCTGCAAAGCGACCTCCGCCAGTTGTTTCGCAGCATGGATTTCGTTTCGCGGCACCCAGCGTTGAAGCGCGACACGAAGGAGGCGCGGCAGTTGGCCGCGGTGTATCAGCAACTTGGCCAGGCGTGGGAGTTCCTGGCGCTCCAATGCAATCATCACGCGGGTTGGCGGAAAACGCGCCAAGGAAAACGCGTCTGCAAAATCTGCGGTACGGTGCAAGGCGCGCCGGAGCCTTGGCTGCTGCTGCCGCGCGAAGGAACGAAAACCATTGGCCGCCGGTCAATACCGAACTCGAAGCGCATATTCAAAAATCGAAAGGCCGCGACGATCGTGAACGACACGGTAGATTTTCATGGCGCGAGATTGAACGTCGAAATGCTCAACCGACATCGATCGCGCTTTTTTCGGGACCGCGACTGGACGATCGCGGCGGATCGGCTGGTGAGTTTGAAGGAAGGCGGGATCGAGTGCCGGTTCGACGATCACCTCATCAGCATAAAGCTGAAGAAACATAAACGCGGCGAGCAGCCGCCCTACGGCGCGTTCGTGTGGGAACTTCCGCGCAAGCTGCTGAAGAACTTTCCGGTACTTCTCGAATATGACAAGCGTCGGCGATTCGTCGGGCTTACAATTTTTCGGCCTGTGCCAATCAATAAGAAAGGCTAAGCCAGTGCAAAACCGCGAGCGCGGGCTGGTCGCTCAACCCCGAACGCCTTCGGGGTCAATAACCCAGGGCCTTTTTTCGCTCCGCTGCGCCGGGCAACGCCTCCTTGCGGACTGTGATGGCTTCCGTGCCCGAGTCCTTCAGCTGCCTGGACTGAACCGCGTTGAACTCGACATTTGCCACGAATTCAGCCGGAAGGTCGTTCTCCTCGTAGATGGCGTGTACCGGGCAGACGTCCACGCATGCCATGCAATCAATGCAGTCCTCCGGGTGAATGACCACCTGGTTGTCCAATTCATAGAAGCAGGCGACGGGACACACCTCCACACAGTCGGTGAACTTGCATCCGTTACATTTGTCGGTCACGATGTGGGGCATGGGATTTCGTGGTTGAGGGTTGCCTGAAAAGACTGCTGTTGACGCCTCAAATAATTGGTGATGGCCATCCGGTCAACTCGCGAAAGCTTTCGGAGTCAATTCCTGTTTCAATATCGCGTTAAGCCGCGGGCGGGTGATGTTCGCGGCCGGTCCGGAAAAGAATCGCTACCGAGAAAGTGACGATTGTTCCGAAACAGATCCACCAGGGAAATTCCATCACCGGAAGCCAGCTCGGTTGTTCGTAAAATTTCGTGCCGAAGATGCCGGCGATGTTGTTGGGCAAGCCACTTAGAATCGCCACCACGAGGAAACCGAGACTCATGGCGATGATATTGCCGCGATTGTTCCCGCGCGTTTTCGTGAGCATTCCCGCAAAAAAGACACCGAGCAATGAGCCGTAGGTGTAGCCGAAAATGCTGAGCACGATCGGGATGATCCGGACATTGGGATGCACGATAACGAGATAGGCCGTGCTCGAGGCTACGATGATCATGAGAACAGAAAACCAGACGGTGGCCCACCGCACAGCGCGCAAGCTTTGCGCGTCGGTCGCTGCAGGGTTGATGTAAGGCTCGTACCAATCGCGTGTAAAACTGGTGGCGAGCGCATTTAAGGCCGTGCTGAGCGATCCCATGGCGGTGGCGAAAATTCCGGCTAGAAGCAATCCGCGAAGGCCTACGGGCATCTGATAGAGAATAAAGTGGCAAAAGGTTTCGTTCGGGGTTTTGGGCAGCGTCGGGTCGGGATGGACTTGATAGTAAACCCAGAGCAGCAATCCAATGCTGAGAAACGTGAACGCGAGCGGGATGTCGGCGAGCCCCGAGAGAATGAGGGAGCGACGGCTTCGACGGATATCCTTCGCGGTTAACATGCGCTGCACCATGTCTTGATCGGTGCCATGGGTGCCCATGGTGATAAACACCGCCCCGATCAAACCGGCAAAGATCGTGTACTCCGTCTCGAACATGCCTTTCCATTTGTCCCAGCCACTCTTGGCGGGATCGAGACCGGTGGCGATGAGATCCGAAACATGGAAATCACCATGGCGTTGCGCGATTTCTTGCCAGCCCCCGGGAATCGAAAAGTAAAGCAAACCGAGCGCAATTAGCGCGCTCCCAATCATGATCGAGGCTTGAATCAAATCGGTCCAGATGACGGCCTTGATCCCGCCGAATGTGGTGTAAACCGCTGTGAGAATGACGATGGCAACGGTGGCGCCGAGGTAAATCCAGAGAGTTTGAATTTGGTTCGGTCGCGCGCCGGTGATCATTTCGTAAGCTAGGGCTAGCGCGATGGCCGCGACATATAGCCGCGTTCCGGAGGCGAGTAGACGCGTGATCATGAACACGGCCGACGCCGCGTTCTTCGTCGCAACGCCGAATCGGGCAGTCAGATACTCGTAGATCGAGAAAACTTTGTAGTCATAATATGGCTTGATGAATATGTAGCTGACGAGAATGCGTCCGATGATCGTGCCGAAAGCGAGCTGCAGGTAAGTGTAATCGCGGTGGCTAAAGCCTTCGCCCGGCGTTCCGAAGAATGTACCGGCGCTCGTTTCTGCCGCGATAAGGGAGGCGAGCACGGCCCACCATGGGATCCTGCGGCCGCCGAGCGCGAAGTCTTTGAGATCTTCTTCCTTCCGGCCCATGTAGAGGCCGATGGAAATGATGACGACGAAATAGAGGAGGAGAACGCCGGTATCGATGGCTAGGCGAGCGTCCATGTCGGTCTTATTTATCAATGACGAATGTCGAATGTCGAATGACGAAAGAATGACGAAGCCCGAAGAGCCGTTTCGCTATTTGAACATTCGTGCTTCCTTCGTCATTCGTGCTTCGTCATTCCGCGGTGGTAAGGTTCCTTGTCGATGAACACAATCCAGATCCTTGCGGCGGATTTCGACTTGGCAAAAACACTTGATAGCGGTCAGGTCTTTCATTGGCAGAAGATGGGGAATGGATTTGTGGGGGCGATTGCGGCCTACGCCGTTTATGTCGAGCAGGACGGCGATGTTTTGAAAGCGAAGATGGAGGGCGGAGCTTCCTTCGACAGGCTCAGGACAGGCTCTGCGACGCCGGGCTCGCGGGAGCTCGCCCCTCCAGTTGTAGCATTGGTCAAACATTATTTCGCGCTCGATCATCCGCTCGCGGTCATTTGCGCGTCGTTTCCGAACGATCCGGCGATGAACGCGGCCCGACATTTTTGTCGCGGACTACGGATCATTCGACAGCCAAAATGGGAATGCCTCGCCACGTTCATCTGTTCTTCGATGAAACAAGTCGCGCACATCCGACAGATTTCGGAAGCGTTGCGCAAACGATTCGGTGTCCCGCGCTCGCCACGGCGAGTCCGTCCGCTGGCGGACAAGATCGATCGTCACGTGGCTCATACGTTTCCTTCCGCGCAGCGCCTCTCTGAAAGTTCCGAGAGCGAACTGCGAAAATGCGCGCTCGGTTACCGCGCGAAGAATCTTCTCGCAACCGCACGGCTCGTTAGCTCCGGCGCAACGGATCTCGATGCGTGGTCGGCGCTTCCGGATGTTGAGCTCCGAGAAAAACTCTGCGCATTGCCAGGTGTGGGAGCAAAGATTGCTAATTGTGTCATGCTATTTGCCTACGAACGTCTTCGGGCTTTCCCAATCGATGTCTGGATCGAGCGCGTTTTAAGAGAGAAATATTTTCCGCAGCAAGGCAAGACCACGGCGCAGCGGCTGCGCGAATTTTCTGAAACGTATTTTGGCGAACACCGTGGTTACGCGCAGCAATACTTGTTTCATTATGCGCGGACAGCTTCACGGAAGTCAGGAGGACTAAGAGACTCCTCGACGGCGAAAGCTTTCCGGGCTCGGAATGACAGGGAGAGAGAGCGAATGAGGCAGCGTGTTATCGGGAGCAAGATTAAGAATAAGACTAAGAGTAGGAGCAGATAGCCGAGCAGGCGGGCAAGTTGTCAGTGCCCCTGAGCTGAGATAATGTTCAAGCCCTAAGCTGAGGGAACTCTCAGCCTAATCCCTTCTCCATTACCTAACAGACCGCTCTCATGATGACGGCCGAGATCATGTTCGCCCAACCGGGCAACCGAACGATCGACCACGAACATAACGCGCGAAAGATTCTGTGGGCGCTGCTCGCAGCGATCTTGATTCATTTGCTGTTCGCCTATCTGCTGGCCGCGCTAGGCGGCGTCTTCACACCGGCGCTTCCAATCGAGGAAAAGCCGGTCGAACTGACGTTTGTCGATCTTTCGCCCGTCCCGCTCGTCCCGAAGAATTCTGCTTTCATGGAGACAGACGAGTCTAAAAAATCGGTCAAGCCGCCGGACGAGAAGACATTTGAGTCGAACGCAAACTCCATCGCGGCGAGCGAACTTCCCGCCACTGGCGAAGCGCCGTTGCCATCGCAGCCGGGGAAAGACCGACCGATGGTGGATTTGGAAACGCATTCGTACTCGCTTCAAATGAATGGGGCCCAACCGCAGCCCAGTGCGGCGCCACAGGAAAATTCGAGTCCTTCCCCCGCGCCGCAGTCGACCCCGCAACCACCGCTTACCGCGGCAGAGCAATTCGCGATGCTGACCGCAAAACCTACTCCGGAGGTTGATCGCTCCGTTGCGCCTGTCCCAGCGCAACCGCGGTCCGCATATCGGGCCTACAAGGAACGAACTCGAATCTCGGGCCGGATCACAAACCGCGGCGTCTCTTCCGTTAATGCGCTGGGCACACCGCTGGGTCGTTACCAGAAGATTCTCCTGGATGCGGTTGGCTCCCGCTGGTACGCCTTTCTCGATCAAAAAAGGGACCTGATCAACATCGGGACTACTCGGGTTGTATTTGTAGTTGACCGAACTGGACGCGTGAACAATCTCAAGGTCGTCGAAAACACAGCAAACGAGGCTTCCGCCAACGTCTGCATTCAATCGGTCCAGGATGCGCAATTTCCCCCGATACCAGATGATTTAGCGGCCAACCTGCCGGCCGAGGGTTTGGACATGGACATTCCATTCACGATTTTTCCGAACTAATGATCGCTGCCTGGATACTTGCCGAAACGCCGGGGACCGTGAATAGGGTCATCGGCTTTTTCATGAGGGGCGGTCTCTTTATGTGGCCGCTGCTGGCCTGCTCGATTGTCTCCGTGACGACAATGATTTTGCGCGGCTTCGCCTTAAGAGAGAAAAACGTGATGCCACCGGTAATTGAGGGCGAAATTGAACTTTTGGTGCCAGGCGGCAGTACTGAGCGGCTCTCGCGGATGGTGTATCACGATCCCTCGTCGCTAGCGCGGATCACGCGGGTCGCGCTGCAATATTTGCGCGGGCCGCGTTCTGAAACCGTAGAAGTAGTTCAAACCCGTGCGCGCCACGAAATGGTGCGCCTTGAAAAGGGTCTCATCGTTCTCGAAGTCATTGTAGGCATTGCGCCGCTGCTCGGTTTGATCGGCGCGGTTTCAGGACTGGTGCATGTTTTTTCCCATCTCGGATTGAGCTCCGGCGCATCGGACACGCGCCAGATCGCACTCGGCATCGCCGAAGCCCTCAATGCAACCGTCTTCGGGCTTTCGATCGCCGTGCCGACACTCATCGGGTTCAGCTATTTTTCGAGAAAAGTAGAAGTGATGTCAGTGGAGATGGAAACGCTAGTCGTCGAGCTAATCAACAAATGTTATTACGGCCGTTCCTCGCGCGAATTCGAGCCAGCAAAAGCGCCGCCCATCGGGTCCGTATCGATTCCAACGCCGGTCGCGTGAGACGCGCAGGGCACTTCACGCTATGAACTTCGCGGTGCGAAAACGGCGAGCGCCCCTCATTATCATCGTCTCGCTCGTCGATATTCTCATCATCCTGCTGATCTTTTTTGTCGTATCCACGACTTTTAAGAAGGACCAGCCGGAAGTTCAAATTAATCTGCCGGAATCGAAGACTGCGAAGAAGCTGCCGGCTGAACTCGAACACGCGATCGTAAGCATCGATCAAAATGACGAGATCAGACTGGACGGACGAGCGGTGGGCGTAGACGAACTGGAGAACGCGGTGCGCGACCTGCCCGAGGCGCGAAGGTCCACGCTTGCACTGCAAGCGGACAAAAAAGCTTCTTTCGGCACGATCATCAAAGTGATGGACGCGTTAAAGCTGGCGGGCGTGAGAAATTTGCCGGCCTTTACCAACGAAGGAAAATGATCCTGTCGATCTTGCAATACGGCGATCCGATCCTGCGGGCGAAGGGCAAACAGATCGAGAAGATCGACGATCACATTCGCAAGCTGGCCGCCGACATGATTGAGACAATGCATGCTGCCAACGGCATCGGCCTGGCGGCACAGCAGGTTGGCGAAGCTTTACAGCTCACAGTCCTCGACGTTTCGCAAATCGAGGATCGGCCCAGCACCCTGAAGTTAAATGGCAAAGACGTCGATCCGACGGTGTCGATGCCGCTTGTGTTAATTAATCCCGAGATCGAACTCGGCGGTGAAACAGAAATTGGAACGGAAGGGTGTTTGAGCTTTCCGGAAATTAACGGACAAATCGAGCGCGCAGAATCAACAATGGCCCGCGCACAGAATTTGGAAGGCGACAATATCGAAATCGTAGCGAGCGGCTTGCTGGCACGCGCGATTCAGCACGAAGTCGATCATCTTAATGGAATTCTCTTTATCGATCGCATGAATTCAGCGGCAAAGGCCGCTTTGTCGAGCCGCTTGAAACGCTTGCAAAAGCAAACGAAGCGCGGCAAGCGCATTCGCCCGCAGGACGAACAAGCGCTTGTGAGCGAGACGACCCTGTAGCCGTCGACCTGCCTGCCGCCATAGTCCCACGACTGCGGGGCGGAGGCGAGCGGGCGAAACTGCCTTGGACAGAGGTGGATCGTCCGCTCCGTCGGGCGATGTCAAACAAGTGCGGCTTTGCCGCCATTATTTAGCATCGAGCAAGGGACTGCTCGATCCACTTTTCGCAAGATCAGAGCGACTTGTAATCAACCGAAATGGTGCGGTAAACGAGCGCGTCGTGTTGGGCCGAGAAATAAAAAAGTTCAAGCATCGTCGCGCCGACCATCCATTGATAGCCGACCAGCGTCTGGATGACATCGGTGTCGGTGTCGCGGGACCGCGAAACTAGTTTTCCCGTTCCGTACTTCTCGTCGAAGTATTTCCGAATTTCCCCCATCCGCTGGTTGTACCATTCGATCGTCCGGTCGGGATACTCATACTGGAGTTCTACTTCGAGGAGCGATCGCTCCTTAAAAGTAAAGACGGTGCGCTTCAATCCGGGGTGAACGAGGCCCTCGACCCTCCAAATCTCCCGGTTCTCCTTTTTTTCCCGCGATACAATTTTCGCCTTGGCGCCATGCAGCACAGCCTCCACCCGTGCCATGGAGTCGTTCCAACGAAAGCCAAACGGCGGCAACAGCTCTTCGCCCGCCCCGAAAGCTTTTGGGGCACACGACATAAAGAGATAGAAAGCGATCAAACCGGCTGGAATTATTTGCCGGATTGTCCGGGTCCGATTCAGATTGACGACGTGGTTCATTTTCCAGTTCGATTGGTCGCCTGCGTTCTCGATTCGCAGGGCATTGCCATCCAATAGTACCCTGGAGTCGGCAAAATGCGCAGGCTCTTCAATGCGGTCAACTCGCGATTCATTTCCAGCGACGGGACCCAGATAACTGGCGAACGCCGACGGGCAACTGACCTGGCAGTGAATGAGTCAAAATTTTTGAGTTCACTACGCGCTATGAGCGTGTGTCTTGTCGTTCCCGGGGACACGCGCGTTTCCCTTTTCAGTCAAGAATTTTTTTTCGCGTAACGAAAAATAAAGTTCAGTTTTTTTCTTGTCGATTTTAAAGCCGGTTTCTAATCTCAAGCCCGGCGTCGGGGCAGAAAGGGAGCAGTTGTGAATAAGATGTGAACATTTCTTAGAAACCTTTGGCAGCGAAAATGAACGGCACCGCACCTCCACAAAACAAACGAGTTCCTGCCAATCGCTCTCTCGCCGCAACCCGTTCGCTATTAAATTGCGCAAAGTTCAATTTTCCCTCGTATTCACGCATTTTGGGCGTTTTTTCCGAGCGCTTCCTTGGGAAGCCATGGTGGAAATCAGCCCAATGTCGCCTCGGGCACGCAGGGCAATTTCCCCTCGTAACAGCCTCTGTGGCGATCGTGTAACACTGTTAACAAGTTGCTATGGACAAGAAATGTGCCCAGGTATGGGAGCGATTATCCGCTGCGCTCAAACCACAGATCAGTCCTGATAGTTTCAAACGTTGGTTTTCTGCGGTCGAGTTGGTCCAAGCCACTGATAAATCGCTCACTTTTCGGGTCCCAAATAACATTTATCAGTTTTGGATCGAGAGTAACTATATGACGGCATTGCAGACCGCGGTCGTCACTTCGCTTGGCGGCCCGCGCGCCGTAAGGTTTTCCTCTCCCTCTGGATCTGCGGGGCAAACGCCTTTGGAGGATGCCGTCACCTTAAAGGAGATTTTGCCAGAGTTACAAGGCGACACGAAAACAGGCGCGAGCCTGCTTGGGCTCAATCCACGAAACACGTTCGAATCTTTTGTGGTCGGTCCGAACAACGAGATTGCGCATGCCGCCAGTCTCGCTGTCGCGCAGTCACCGGCGCGCACGTACAATCCACTCTTTGTTTACGGCGGCGTCGGCCTCGGTAAGACGCATCTGATGCAGGCGATTGGTCAGTACGTGTGGGCGAAGAAAAAAAACACGAAGGTGATGTATCTCTCCAGTGAGCTCTTCATCAACGAGTTCATCGATGCGATCCAGCACAGTAATCTGGTAAAGTTCCGAAAGCGCTATCGCCAGGCTGACCTCCTTTTGATCGACGACATCCAGTTTCTTGGCGGCAAGGAGCGTTCGCAGGAAGAATTTTTTCACACATTCAACACGCTCTTCGACGGCCACAAACAGATCGTACTCTCGAGCGACCGGCCTGCTTCGGAGATCGCCAACCTGGAGCACCGCCTGGTTTCCCGCTTTGAGTGGGGACTCACCGCGGAGCTTCAGCCGCCGGACATCGAGACCCGCCTGGCGATCCTGCGAAAAAAAGCGCGCACCATGCAGATCAAATTACACGATGACGTTTTCCAATTTCTCGCCAGTCGCATTCGCACGAATGTGCGTCGCCTGGAGGGTGCGCTCATGCGGGTGGCCTCCTTTGCGTCACTCAGCGGAAGGGAGCTTACCCAGGAAGTCGTCGAGCATCTACTGAAGGATATTTTACAGGAAGAAGGACGCCATTCCATCACAATCGAGCAAATCCAGCGACGCGTAGCCGAACACTTTGATGTGCGGGTGGCGGATATGACGAGCAAACGCCGTCCGGCCAGCATCGCTTTTCCGCGGCAGGTGGCAATGTATCTGGCTCGCGAGCTTACCAAGGCGTCCCTTAACGAAATTGGGGATGCGTTTGGTGGACGCGATCACGGCACCGTCCTGCATGCTTGCAAACTAGTAAAGAAGCGCATGGTCGAGCAGGACAACCTGCGTCAGACGATTTCCTTTATCGACAGTTCGCTACAGAGGTAGGAACGATTGACCTCAACTCGCGAAAGCCTTACATCTTAGGCGCTCCTTTCCATCATGAAATTCAGTGTCACGAAAGAAAAACTGCTTGAAGGCCTGCAACAGGTCCAAAACGTAGTCAGCACACGCACGACTCTGCCTATTCTTTCCAACGTTCTGCTGCAGGCCGACGGTGACGAAATCCACCTAACCACAACCGATCTCGATGTCGGGGTGCGCGGCAGTTGCGAAGCGCAAGTGGACAAGGAGGGTGCAACCACACTCCCGGCCCGCCGCCTTTTTAACATCGTTCGTGAGCTGCCCTCCAGCGAAATCCAGTTCGATGTCGATGGAAAGAACACGGCGTCGATCCGGAGCGGGCAAAGCTTTTTCAAAATTCTCGGATTGCCCGAGGAAGAGTTCCCGCCGCTGCCCAAATTTGAGGACGCGAAAGTCGTTACTATTCGGCAAAAAGATTTGCGAGACGGTCTGCGGAAAACTTCCTACGCCATATCGACGGACGAGACCCGTTACGTGCTTAACGGCGTCCTTTTTAGTTTCAAGGACAACAAGCTCACACTGGTTGCAACGGATGGCCGGCGCCTTGCCATGGCCGAAATCGAACTGGAATTCCCGCGCAGTCATGAAATGGACATTATTGTTCCCACAAAAGCGGTCACCGAATTGCAGCGCCTGCTGAGCGATGACGGCGACGTGAAAGTGAGCATGGGCAGCGGCCAGATCGCGTTCGATCTAAACAAGACGCTGCTGGTTTCGAAATTGATCGAAGGCAATTATCCGAACTATCGCCAGGTCATCCCGGCCGAGACAAAAGAGCGGGTGAAACTGGAGCGCGAAACGTTTCTAAATTCACTGCGACGCGTTTCGCTGCTGGCGAGCGACAAGTCGAATTCGATCAAGCTGAATTTCAGCAAGAACAACATCGACATCACCGCCAACACCCCGGAAGTGGGCGAAGCGAAGGAATCGCTCGCCGTGCAATACAAAGGGCGCGATTTTTCCATCGCTTTTAATCCCGAATTCCTCATGGCGCCGTTGCGCAATCTCAGCGAAGACGAGGTCTTTCTTGATTTGATCGACGAGATGAGTCCCGGCATCCTGAAAATTCAGACGCCGTTTCTCTATGTCCTGATGCCGATGCGCATCAGCTCGTAGCCGCTCGCAAATTATTTGTAGGGCAGGCGCTCCGCCTGCCGGCAACCGAAGCGGTTGCCCTACAATCGAAGCGCACCGCGCACAAGATCGACATCTAGCCGTCGCAAATCGCCGCCCGGCGCCCGGAGAACTTTCACATTCTCATTCAATCGGCGCCCAGATGTCCGGATCGGTCGGACCAAATAGCAAAATGCATTTTGCGCCGGCAGCTGCGGCAAGGTGCGAGATTCCGCTGTCATGTCCGACAAAGATCGCGTGTTCCAATAGGGCGGCGAGTAACGGTAACGTTAGATTTCTTGCGAACCGAACACGATCGTTTCTCCAAATCGTTTGTAATTCTCTTGATCGCTCTTCGTCAGCCTCGCCAGAAACGATGACCAGCGATCCGCAAAACCCATCCGAATCAAGCATGTCATTTCCGAATTGGATCCAGTTCTCAATCGGCCAGTTCTTTGTCTCGCTGCCGCTGCCGGGGTGAATCGCAAGAATTGGCCGCGGCATACCGCATAGAAAATCTTCGGCAAATTTTCGACTTTCCATAGAATGATAAATCCTCGGTGCGAAATTGCTGGCTCGCAGTCCGAGCTCTTCGAGCGGTCGGGCGAGCTGACGCGCGGCATGCTCACGATCATCGACCTTTGCGGGTCCATGGATCAGATTTTCGACACCGCATCGCCGCAGGTTATTCTCAAAGATTCCATCCGGATCGTAGAGATAGCTGATGATCAAATCAAAACTTGCGAAATGATTTGCCAGTTCGGCGGGCAATTTCGAGTTTTTCGCGAAGAAACTGGCGAGCGCTCCGTATTCGATCGAGCGAACGGCTTGAGCGTAAAACCGGTTCTCTCCCAGCACCGCGATGTGCTTGTAACCGAGGATCTCAAGGTGCGCGCGAGGATAGGCCTCACGCAACGCCTTTAGCATTGGCAAAGTGAGAATAAAATCGCCAATTGCGCCGCCGCGGATCACCAGAATCCGGTTCATACTTATCGGAACATAGACTTTTGAGTCTGTGCGCCCAGCGGGTTTGCAACCCGCTGAATCGAGGATAGCGGACAACATCTCCGCTAGGCGCACAGGCAGAATGCCTGTGTTCCTAATATCGCGTAAACGCGAATACGAGAATCACACAGCCATAGACGAACGCAATAGCGTGCAGGAAGCGCCAGCGGAAAACGCTCCGCGTGCTCCAGTTAATTTGATTGCGAAGCACGTACGGGATCGCAACCCAAAACAGTCCGGCAGCGATCAGCAGATAAGCGAATACCGTAACGAGGAGCCGACTCGGTTCGTAGCGTAAAAAGGCCGCATCGAGCAGCGGTTCGGCGGCCAGCAGACAGAGAACTCCAAGCGCGCGTACGGCGAGAAATTCTTCGACGAAACGGATGGCGAGCACGTAACCGATCGGCAGCGCAATAAGCAGTGGCCGCCGGAAAGATGAGAATTCGCCCATCTGGATCGTCGCCACCAGCCAAAATGTCCAAACAAGACAGATAGTCAGCAGAACAACTCCGGCGACACGAGAACGCGGAAACCGCTGCGCGACACCGATGAGGTCCGGTTTCACCAACCCGGGCAAACTGATCAAAATCAGGAACGCCCCTGCGATGACTCCCGCAGTTTGCAAAGACAGATTATAAATCATGTTCGCCACGGCGAATCCGTCCCGCCACATGGCGGGCGGACGCGATCGTTGGTAGCCGCGCGTGAGATTGGCAGGACCGGCGTGCCATACAAGCTGAATCCATTGGCCTGCTCGATTTGGACATCGACGAGTTCTCCCACCAGCTCATCGCTGCCTTCGCCTGCCCGCCGTAGCCCCTGGCACGCCGTAGCGTTTTCGCGAAGGCGGCTCGGCGAAGGCGGGCCTGTCACCCCGTCGGCTGGTGAAGGCGGAAATACAACAATCTTATTTGTGCGCGTCCGGCCCATCAAGCGCGCCGGGTTCGTTTTGCTCGGCCCTTCACAAAGAATTTCTACATTGCAGCCGACCAACCGCTCGCCGGCGCGTCGAGTCGATTCATCCACGATCTGGAGTAAATCACGGTTACGCTCTTCTTTAATGCGCTCATCGATTTGGTCCGGCATTCCCGCGGCCGGCGTGTCGCGTCGCGGCGAATAGCGAAAGACGAACGCGTTGTCGAATTGGATTTCCTCGACCAGATCGCGCGTCTGTTTGTAATCGATCTCTGTCTCCCCTGGAAATCCGACGATAACGTCAGTTGTAATAGCAATGCCCTGCCGCGCCTGCCGGATTCGCCGGACAAGCTCGACATATTTCTCTGCGCTATAGGCTCGGTGCATCGCTTTGAGGATTTTGTTGGAACCGGATTGCAACGGCAAATGCACGTGCTCGACCAGTTTCGGCAGCCGCTCGAACGCGTCGATCAAATCGTCGCGGAACCCTATCGGATGCGGCGAGGTAAAACGAAGGCGCTTTAGGTCCTCGACTTCGTGCACGGCCTCGAGCAACTGCACAAAAGGACTTTTGCCATCGCGCTTCGGAAACTCGTGGCGTCCGTACAAGTTCACGATTTGTCCTAGCAAAGTGACTTCCTTCACTCCGCGCGTAACCAGATCGCGCACTTCGCGGACGATCTCATCAATGGAACGGCTTCGCTCCGCGCCGCGCGTCTGCGGGACGATGCAGAAGGTGCAATGCATGTTGCAGCCTTGCATGATCGAAACGAAAGCGGTCGCCTGCCGGGGCGCGAGTTGCTGGTCGCAAATCGTCGCTTGCGAGCCGGCTTCCTCACCAACATCGACAATCGAGAACCGTAAATCGTCCATGCGGTCGTAGCCGCGGCCGTTGACCGTGGCCGCCCCCGATGTTTTCTTCACAACCAATTCATCCACGTAATCGGCGACGCGATGGAATTTCTGGGTCCCAACGACAAGATCAACATGCGGCAGATTCTTGAGCAGGGATTCGCCGCGCGCCTGAGCCATGCAGCCAAGGAAACCGAACACAACATGTGGCCGCTCTTTCGCCATGCGTCCGAGCATTCCCATCTTGCCAAGCGCCTTTTGATCCGCCATGTCACGAACGCTGCACGTGTTCAATAGCACGACGTCGGCCTCCACCTCCCGCGCGACCCGCTCGTACCCGCGCGCTACGAGCGAATGGGCGACCTGTTCCGAGTCGCGCTCATTCATCTGGCAACCGTAGGTCTTGATGAAAAATTTCGGCATGGTTGGGCGAAATAATACACGGGCAAGCTATCCTCGCCACGGGGAGATTATCCGCTTTCCATCTTCTCGGTCTTTCGCAATAAATCCCAAAGACTTTCGGAAATGAAAAATGAATCTCCAGCAATCGGGATCATCGGTGGCAGCGGTTTGTACGAGATGGGAGAGGTACGGGAGCCGACCGAAATTCAGATCGAGACCCCGTTTGGTGCGCCATCGGACAGCCTCGTCGGCGGCAAAGTGGGCGGGCGCCAGGTTTATTTCTTGCCGCGACACGGCCGCGGCCATCGAATCCTGCCACATGAACTAAATCACCGGGCCAACATCTATGCGCTCCGCTCGCTCAATGTCCGCTGGATCATCTCGGTGGGAGCGGTGGGCAGCTTGCAGGAAAAATATGCGCCTCGCGATGTCTTGTTGCCTTCGCAGTTTTACGATCGCACAAGCGCGCGCGCAGCCCACACGTTCTTCGGCGAAGGTATTGCTGCGCATATCGGGTTCGCTGAGCCGATCAGCACGAAGCTGCGGAATTTGCTCGCCGAATCAGCCAGGTCTCTCGGCGTCACAGTCCACAACGGCGGCACTTATGTGAACATGGACGGACCGGCATTCTCCACGCGCGCGGAATCGGAATTGAATCGGCGGAACGGTTTCGACGTCATCGGGATGACGAACCTGCCCGAGGCGAAGTTGGCCCGCGAAGCTGAAATCGCGTTCGCGGCCATGGCGATGATTACCGACTACGACTGCTGGAAAGTGGAGGAGGAAGCGGTCTCTGCCCAGACGGTCCTCGATCATCTCCTGGCAAATGCGGAAACGGCGAAGAAAGTGCTGCTAGATGTGATCCCGCGAATCCCGACAGAGCCGAATTGGCCGGAACACACCGCGTTGGATTCAGCGCTCGTCACCGATCGCAAGCTCTGGCCGACAGCAACGGTCGAGAAACTGAAGCCGATTTTGGGACGGTTTCTGGGTGAATGACAAATGACGAATGACCAATGACGAAGGAATGACGAAATCCGAATGATAAAAGATGACCGCGGAGGCCTTCATCATTGAGGCATTCGGATTTGTTTTCGTCATTCGTCATTCGTGCTTTGTCATTCTCTGGCTCGCCTCGCCGAGCGATCGGATCTGGTCTTCCTCGTGTGATGCAGTCACGGTAACACGCAATCGGGCGGATCCTTTGGCGACCGTTGGATAACGAATCGCTGGTACAAGAAATCCTTCATTTTGGAGCGCGGACGCCAGATCGAGCGCTGCTTGTTCGTTCCCCACGATCCATGGAAAAATTGCGCTACTGGCATTGCTGCCCTTTGTGTTCATTGCATTCACGGGCAGCAGTTCGCGTAGCAAATTAATTTTTTTCCAGAGCAAAAGCCTGCGCTCTTCTCCTTCAGCAGAGGAAAGAAAATTAACCGCGGCCAGTGCTGCCGCTGCGACCCCAGGAGCCGGCGCCGTCGAATAGATGAAGGAACGCGCTCGATTAATCAGCCATTCGATGAGATTGCGCGAGCCGCAGATGTAACCCCCGCTTGCGCCGAGCGCCTTGCTTAACGTTCCCATCTGAACGTCGACATCTTCATTCAAATTCTCCGCCGTAGCCAACCCCCGACCGTTTGCGCCGATTACTCCGACGGCGTGCGCTTCATCGAGCATCAAGAGCGCGCCGAAACGTTTCTTTAATTCAACTAATTCGCGCAATGGCGCGCGATCACCATCCATGGAAAAGACTGATTCGGTTACGATAAGAATGTTCTTCCCCGGATGTTCGCGATGAGCCCATTCGAGATGGCTCTCCAGTTTTTCCAGATGATTGTGCGGAAATACGCGCAGGATGGCGCCGCTCAATTTTGCGCCATCGATGAGTGAGGCATGACAGAGTTTGTCGAGCAGGACCACATCACTTTTGGAAACCAGGGCTGGAATCGTCCCGAGCGCCGCCGCGTATCCACTGCTGAAACAAAGCGCTGCTTCCGTTCCTTTCCATTTCGCCAGCGCTCGTTCCAAAAGCAAATGTGGCGATTGCGTCCCGCTAACCAGCCGCGAAGCTCCGGCGCCAACACCAAATTCGCCGATTGCGGCGATGGCCGCTTCCCGCAATCGAGGATCGTTGGCCAGGCCGAGATAATCGTTTGAGGAAAAATTGATCAGCCGGCGGCCGCTGATTTCGATTTCAGGTCCCTGCGCGCTACTGATTTCGCGAAGATGTCGATCCAGGGAGCGCGCGCGGAGCGCCTCCAATTGCTCTTGGAAAAGATCTCGCTCTTGGAGTTGAGACACGAATTACACGAATTGTCACGAACCTTATAGCCTTGAAGCAATCCCTTTAAATCAATTCGTGTGGGTTAGTGAAATTCGTGTCTCACATCCAAAGACCCCATGAGAGCAGCGCGGATGAATCGCGCCAAACGCCGGCCTTACTGTCACCGAGAACGACGACGATGATATCGCGGCCGCCTCGCGATCCGCTGCTGATTAAACAGTGACCGGCAGCCTCGGTGTAACCGGTCTTCATCCCGTTGCAGTAAGGAAGGCGTTTGAGGACTTTGTTCGTATTTTCGAGCTCTCGCGTGCGACCATTAGCATAGCGAAAAACAAGCTGCGGAAGGCAAACGATTGATCGGATCGTCGGATTCGCGTACGCGGTGCGAGCGATGACCGAAAGGTCGCGGGCTGTTGAGTATTGGCCCGGCATTGGTAAGCCGTTTGGATTAACGAAATGTGAATTCACAGCTCCGAGTTCGCGCGCGCGCCGGTTCATCACCTCTGCGAATGCTTCGACACTGCCGGCATTATCGCGCGCCAGGCATCGGGCGACATCATTGGGGCTTTTCACGAGCAGCGCTCGCAGCAGATCGATCCGCTGATAAGTGTCGCCCGGTTTTATGTTCAGCTTCACCGGTTCGGCCATTGTATCGATTTGTTGGACCGTAACGGGCCGATCCAAAAAGCCGCGCTCAGCTATGATCAGAGCCGTAAGCAATTTCTGCGTGCTCGCCGGGGCCCGGATTTGGTCGGCGTTTTTTTCGTACAAGGTTTGACCGCTGTTCGCGTCCACCACAATCACCGAAGCTGCCCCGGTCTTGGGTATTCCGTCGGCGGTGTACTCTATCGACTCGGGTGTTGATGCTGGGGTTCGTTTCGCCTTCGCGCGCGTTTTGCGGGAACGAGCAGAAGTCGATTTAGCTACAGAAGCTTTTCGAGCCGGACTGGCTGCAGATATCGATTCTCCTTCGTTCGAATCGGAGATCGATTCGACTGGCTGCGCTTTGCGGACAGGCCCGGAAATGCCGCTCGGCCGCACCGCTTCGACGTCATCATTCTGGCCGAAAGCACCCAGCGCGCTGACAGAAATCAAGACGCAAACGAGCAAAGTCGGATCGCGCCACAATTTCATGAGCGGAAAATTAGTGGTAAGATTTCGGCCATTGCAAGTCCGTAGAGCAGGCGGGAATTTTGGACCTATGACTTTGCTCCGCGTTCAATCAATTCGATTTCGTAGCCTTCCGGCGCGTCGATGAACGCAATTCTACCGCTACCAGTCGAATGTGGCCCGTCCGATAGCGGATAACCTTTCGCCGCCGCTTTCTTCGCGAACTCATCCAGGTCGTCCACCTCAAAAGCCAGATGCGTGAGGTCAGGCCCAACCACAACCGGCCCGCTCTCGTCGAATTTGCAAATCTCAATTTCCACGTCGCTATCGGGCGCTTTCAAAAACACGAGTTGCGAACCGCGCCCAGACGTCTGGCGGCGAACCTCTTCGAGACCGAGGACATCCTTATAAAATGAGATCGTCTTTTCCAGATCACTTACCCGATAACGGGTGTGTAAGAGTTTTTTGACCATACCGTATCTTATTGCTCCCATACCGGATTAAATTCAAACTCGATGACCAAAGGTAAGACACGAATTTCACGAACTCAGCACGAATTGACTCAAACGTTATATGACAATCTGTGTAATTCGTGTCTCCGATGTCCGGTGGCGTCGATGGGCACCGATCTGCAATTTGTGGTTCGCATCTCGAGTGAATCGAGCGGGAATTCCTTTTTTGCGCGAGAAAAATTATGAAATCAGCTACAAGGGACTCATCCTGCCTCACTACTATTACGCGGACTTCGTCGTGTGGGATAAAATTCTCTTTGAGGCTAAAGCCATCGAAAAACTGACTGATTCGCACACTAAACAGGTGCTAAACTATCTCGCTGCCTCGAAACTTAGACTCGGTCTGTTGGTGAACTTCGGTGGTGATTCCTTGGAGTGGAAAAGGGTTGTTTTATAAGGACCCGAATTTCACCAACCAAAACGGATTGACCCAAACAGATTGATTCAGACGTTAGAGATTCGCGAGAATTCGTGTAATTCGTGTCTTAATCCGATGAAACTTGTCATTGCCGCGACAGGCGCGAGCGGAACGATCTATCTGCAAAGGCTACTCGAGCAGGTTGATTGTGCCGCGCACGACGTGCATCTGGTCATGAGCGGTTACGCCAAACAAGTGGCGAAGCAAGAGCTCGGCATTCTCAAAATACCCAAAGCAATCGCCCAGCATTCTGAGAACGATCTCAACGTTCCATTCGTCAGCGGCTCCACACGCTTCGACGCGATGGTCATTGTCCCCTGCTCAATGGCTACGCTTGGCCGGATTGCTTCCGGCTCGAGCGATAGCGCTTTGTTACGCGCAGCGGACGTGTTTCTGAAGGAACGCCGGAAATTAATTCTCGTCCCGCGGGAGACGCCTTGGAATTTAATTCACGCGCGCAATGTCGTCGCCCTGCTCGAAGCCGGCGCAATTGTTTTGCCTGCCATCCCATCTTTTTACAGCCGGCCAAATTCCGTGACCGCCGTGGTTGACACAGTTGTCTGGCGCATCCTCGATCAAATCGGGCTGCCCAGCCCGAGCGCGTACCGCTGGGGCGATGACGCGACAAAACCATCCCGCAAGCGTTGAAAATCGAGGGTTGGCGCGCGCGATGGTTGATCGCGTTCGGATTCAGGATGCTCGATTGCTGGGCACGGACGTTGCGTTACGAAATCGACGATCGCTCGAACTTGTCGAGCGCGCCGATGACTGAAAACTATATCGGCGGGCTCTGGCACAATCGGCTTCTGCTCATTTCCTATGTTTTAAAAAGATTTGCACCGCACCGGCCGGGTGCGGGATTGATCAGCGCGAGCCGTGATGGAGATTTGATTGCGCCGCTGGTAGAGCGCTTCGGATTTCAAGTTGTGCGCGGTTCCAGTTCGCGCCTGGGCGCAACTGGGATGCTCGAGCTGGTTGGAGTACTCGCCGCCGGTCGCGATGTCTTGCTAACACCTGATGGCCCGCGCGGGCCCGTCTATGAACTTGGACCCGGAATTATTCTGCTCGCCCAAAAATCGGGCTCGCCAATCCAACCGATCAACATGGAGTTCTCCAGTTGCTGGCGCGTCAAAAGTTGGGACCGATTCATCTTACCACGCCCGTTTTCGAAAGTGCGCGTCATCTTCGGTCCGTTGCACCGCGTGAAATCGACAATCACTCCCCAAGAATTCGAAGAGGAACGGGTGCGTCTGCAAGATGCGATGATGGCACTGGTTGAAATGCGCTGACTCATTTACGGTTCAGCGCATGGCAAAGCTCATCGATGGACGTGCGATCGCGGAAAATGTGTATGTCGATCTTCGCCGCGAGATCGTGGAATTAAAATCGAAACGCATTACTCCGGGTCTCGCTGTCGTCCTTGTTGGCGATAATCCGGCCTCGCGGACCTATGTGCGTTCAAAAGACAAGATGTGTCGCGCTCTCGGTTTGCATTCGGTGAAGCTCGAGTTGCCGGTATCGACCACCCAGGCTGAACTGCTCGCTCGCGTCGAGGAATTGAATCGCGACCCCAGCATTCACGGTATCCTTGTGCAATCTCCGGCACCAAAGCAGATAGATGAAGAGGCGATTGTCCGCGCACTCGACCCAGGCAAAGATGTCGATGGTTTCCACCGGGAGAACGTGGCAAAGCTTGTAATCGGTGATCCCAGCGGATTTGTTCCATGCACCCCACTGGGGGTTCAGCGCTTGCTGATTGAAAGTAAGATCGACATCGACGGCGCGCACGTCGTGATTGTTGGCCGCAGTATGATCGTGGGCAAACCGCTCGCCCTGCTTCTCATGCAGAAAAACAAAAACGCGAACGCAACGGTCACGGTCGTGCACTCGCGCAGCCGCGATCTCGAAAAGATTACCCTGTCAGCGGACATTTTAATCGCAGCGATCGGTCAAGCGAACTTCGTGAAAGCGGCACACGTGCGCGACGGCGCCAGCGTTATCGATGTCGGCATCAATCGTGTGGAAGACGCGGCGAGCGAACGTGGTTATCGGCTTGTCGGCGATGTGGCGTTTGACGAAGTGGCCAGAAAGGCGGCGGCGATCACGCCGGTGCCAGGCGGCGTGGGACCTATGACAATCGCAATGTTGATGTCGAACACGGTGAAAGCGGCCCGGCAATCGCGGTAGAGGCGCTTGTGCCAAGCGCCGCTTTATTTGGTTCGGCGTTTGACACAAACGCCGCTACAACCTCAGATCGATTAATTCGGCCTGAGGATTTTGGCCGTAAGCACGCGCAAAATCGGTTGAACTCGCGCCGCGTGAATAAGAGACGACGCGACTCGCGGCGACAAAACCGCCGCGCGCGCCAGTCGGTTAACCCATAATCTGCCGCGATACATGGCCGCGTGGGCCTGCAAATACTCATTCACCGGATCGACATCGTAATTTCCGCGCACAGTCTTCACGATGGCTTGCGCCGCCAGCTCGCCAGAGCGAAGCGCATAATAAATGCCCTCGCCTGTAAACGGCTCAACTACGCGCGCCGCGTCGCCGATCATAAACAACTTGTCGTGCGCTGGCGAAAGCGCGACCCGGGTGAGCGGAGTGATCGTATGCCACGAATGATTGTGTTGAAGGCCGAAGCACTGTTCCGCCCAACGACGGAGCGCGGATATGTTGGAAGGTTTGCTCACGAGACACAGATTCAATTCATCGTCATTGACCGGCGCCTGGCCGGAATAGCCCTCGCGTAGAAATTGCAGCACGACGCGACTTCCGAAACCCGCAGGCAGCGGAATGTGCGCCTGCAGCGCGACACGTTCACGCGAAGGCCTTGGGAGCAAATTGCAAAGGCGCGCCACTGTCGAATTGCGGCCGTCCGCCCCGACCAGCGCTCGCGCGGCAAAGGTTGGGCCCTGAGCCGTATCAATTTGCCAACCGGCGCCATTCGCTGCTGCGGTCAACGCCGTTACGGTTGTCTCTTCATGAATCTCCGCGCCGAGGTCCCGGGCTTGCGACATCACCAGCGCGTCAAACAAGCTACGCTTGATTGCCCGCAGGCTCTCTTCGTCGGACGCCAGATCGATAATGATTTTTTGTCCGCCGATGGCGATGAATTCGACGGTGTTAAGGATTCCATGCGGCAATTGCTGGGCACTTTCCGCAATTCCCAGTCGTTGCAGTACTCCCCAGCAGGATGGATTTAAACAATCGCCGCAAACTTTTTCGCGGGGAAATTTCTCACGTTCGAGAACGAGCACTCGCAAACCGCCAAGCGCGCAAAACGCCGCGCAGCTCGATCCGGCCGGACCGCCGCCGACGATTGCAACATCGAATGTTTCCGTTGTCACGAGATTCGAGATCCGAGATTAGTGATTCGTGAATCATGAAGCCGCCCGATGTAACGAGTCACGGTCTGCGGTACTTCGCTATTCCATGAATCGGATTCACCACTGGCGTTCGTTGTAATAGCAGAGCAGATTGCGTTGCCATGGGCTGGTCTCTCCCGATTTTCCGCGTGGCCGGTATTCAGTTGCGGATTCACGTTACGTTTCTGCTGCTGATCGGCTGGCTCGCTTTCGGCTACTATGCGGAAGGCGGTTCAGCCGTGGCGGCGAGCCGCGTAATATTTATTTTGCTGCTTTTCGTCTGTGTGGTGCTGCATGAATTCGGTCACGCATTCGCTGCCAAGGCTTTCGGAATTAACACGCCCGACATCACCTTGCTTCCTATCGGCGGAGTCGCGCGACTGGAACGGATGCCGGAAGAACCCGTGCAGGAACTGATCATCGCGGTGGCCGGACCAATGGTTAATGTAGTGATCGCGCTCGGTTTGTTCGTAGCGGGCGGATCACAGGCGTTTGTTGATTCATCGACAGTAGAGGGCGGCGGTTTCATTGCGCAGTTGATGACCATTAACATCATGCTGGTTCTTTTTAATTTGCTGCCTGCATTTCCAATGGACGGCGGACGTGTCTTGCGTGCACTGCTCGCTACACGGCTGAGCTATGCGCGTGCCACGCAGGTAGCTGCCACGGTCGGCCAGGGCTTCGCGTTCGTCTTTGGCTTCATCGGACTAATCTGGAACCCGTTCCTGATCTTCATCGCGCTATTCGTTTACATCGGCGCGTCGCAGGAGGCAGCGCTGGCACAGATGAAAGATGTCTCCCGCAGATTTCCCGTGTCGAGCGCGATGGTGCGCGAATTCCGCACGCTCGCAGAAAATGCGACCCTGCAGGAAGCGGTGGATGCATTGCTCGCAACGGCACAGCATGATTTTCCGGTCGTGAATGAAACGGGTGCCGTCGCGGGCGTCCTCACACGTCATGATCTGATCGCGGCGCTGCGGAAGAATGATCCGACGCTCCGGGTCGGTGACGTGATGCGGCGCGATATTCCTACGGTCACCACCGGAACTCGCTTCGAAGACGCGTTTCGCATCATGCAGGAGTGTAACTGCCCGGCTGTGCCAGTCCTCGACAGTATGAAACGGCTGGTCGGTTTGCTCACGCCCGAGAACGTCACCGAGTTGATGATGATTCAATCAGCGATGCCGCGTGGCCGCGTGACGTAAGGCGTTGTAGCCGCTTCGCTACCTGCCACGCCATAGCCTCGGCGACAGCGGGTGCGAAGCGCGGCGCTGACCTTGGTAATTACCGGCGCGTCGCGCCGCCCAGAGGTGGGTGGCTACAGGTTTCCACCGGCGTGGTTCTTGGGTAAATTCTGACCTCGATGCCGCCAACAAAAGAAAAACCGGATTTGCAAAAAAAGGTGCACGAAGTGCCGCACAAACCCGGCGTCTACTTGATGCGAGACCGCTTTAATCGCGTGATCTACGTCGGTAAAGCGCGAGATCTGCGCAAGCGCGTCAGCTCGTACTTTCTTCCCTCGAAAATTGCACAGGCCGATTTGAAAACGCGCGCCATGCTCGATGCCGTTTGGGATTTTGAGACGCATACCGTGCGCAGCGATGCCGAATCAGTCCTGCTCGAAGGCAAATTGATCAAGGAATACCGGCCGCGTTACAACGTTTCCTTCCGTGACGACAAACGGTTTCTCCTTGTCAAAGTTGACATGTCGGAGGAATGGCCGCGTTTCCGGCTGGCGCGATTCAAGAAGGACGACGGCGCGCGTTACTTCGGGCCGTATGCGCATTCGGGCGCATTGCGACAGACGCTCAATTTCATGCGCAAGAAATTCGGCGTGCTCACTTTTGGCCGGGGCTCGCCGACGGAGCGCGAATTGAAGTCGGCCACTTATCAGGTGCCGGTGCGCTTGAGCGAAATCAATGCCCAGCAATATCGCGAGCGCGTCGTCCAGGCGTCCGAGTTCCTCGAGGGACATTCGCGGGAGATGATCGCCACGCTGGAAGAGGAGATGCGCAAGGCCGCCGAAAAAATGGATTTTGAGAAGGCCGCCGAACTCCGCAATATGATTGAGGATTTGCGCAGCACGACTAGGCCGATGCGCCGGTTTACCCGCGGCAGCTTGCCGAGCGCAATCGATCCGATGGCGGACGTTCAGGCGCTGGCGGATGCATTGCAACTTCCTCGCGCGCCGCGCGTCATGGAATGCTTCGATATCTCAAATATTTCCACGACGCACGTGGTTGCCTCGATGGTTTGTTTCCGAAACGGCGTCCCGGATAAGGACAATTACCGCCGTTATCGAGTGCGCACAGTGGAAGGCCAGGATGATTTTGCCAGCATGGCGGAAGTCGTGCGTCGTCGTTATTCGCGAATTTTGCTGGAAGCGCGTGAAGCGAACCCGGACGCGGCAGATTACTCCCAGGAAAATCCGGCCGAAGCCATCTCGCGACCATCAACCAGCTTCGTTCGCTTGCCTGATCTGATCATCGTCGATGGAGGGAAAGGCCAGCTCTCGGCCGCTTGCCGCGAGCTGCAGCGGCTCGGACTGCAGGATCTGCCGATCATCGGGCTGGCGAAGGAACACGAGGAGATTTACCGGCCGGGCCGGGCGCTACCGCTGCAACTTCCAATGGATTCCGGCGCTTTGCGCTTGCTTCAGCGTATCCGTGACGAAGCCCATCGATTTGCGAACGCTTATCATCAACTCCTCATGAAAAAGCGCATCGGCGAGAGCATTCTTGATGATTGTCCCGGGGTGAGCCAAAACCGGAAAAATTCGCTGCTGCGAAAGTTCGGCTCGGTAAAGCGTCTGCGAAAAGTGACTGTGGAGGAAATTGCCTCAACGGAAGGCATTGGCCGAAAGCTGGCGGAAGAAGTGCATCGCTTTCTCCAAAGACATTGATTTGTCCAGAGATGACGCAGATTAACGCAGGTTTTATCTCAATGGGTCGCTGTGGAAATCTATGTAATCTGCGGGTAGCAATTATTCTGTTAATCGCTCCTGTTGCGCTGAATGCCCAAACGTTCGCGCCGACATCTGCGTCGAGTCCGCCGCCGTCACTTTCCCCCACCCCGACTCCGCCGGATGAAACAATCATCCCGACGTTCGAGACGCAAAAACTTGCGCGCACCTATATCCTCGATGTTCCAGGTCCGCGCGGCCAGATCACAGATCGCAACGGGGTACCCCTGGCACAAAATCGACTCAGCTACAACCTCGCGATCAATTTTCCAACGCCTCTTGATTTTTCCGATGCGCAAGCGCTCAGCTTTGTCCGGGAGAAGATCGATAAGGCCGAAAAAGTAATTGGCCGTCGGCTCAAAATCTCCGACGAAGCAATCCTTCGCCATTATCGGAATCGTGGAATTATGCCGTTGGAAATCGCGCAGAATCTCAGCCCGTCGGATTACGATCAACTCAAGAACAATTTGCCGTCCGGAGTAATCATGCGGCCCGTTTATGTGCGCGTTTATCCGAAAGGGAAAGTTGCTGGTCAGATTATTGGTTACACCGGCAAGACGGGGCGAAATCCGGACGGCATCGTTGATAACCACGAAACACTTTGGCCCGAAACGGAAGGACGCGAGGGGCTCGAGCAGACGTTCAATCAAATGCTCACGGGCAAGCACGGCGAATACAAACTCACCTTCGACAAGGATGGACGAAAAACCTCCGAGCGTTTGGTCACACCGCCGGAGCCCGGTTACAATGTTGTGACCACTCTTGATGTTCGTCTGCAGGAACTGGCGGAAAAGGCGCTGGAAGCAAAAGCAAAACGCGGCGCGATGGTGATCCTCGATCCAAACACCGGCGATGTTCTGGCGCTCGCCTCATGGCCGACCTACGACCCGAATCTCTTTGTTCCCTCGATCTCGGCCGAACAATTACAAACCTTGCAGAATGATCCGGATATTCCGCTATTGCCACGGGCTTATCGTTCGTCTTATCCGCCAGGATCGACGTTTAAGATCGCGGTTGGCATCGCCGCGTTCGAAAGCGGCGCAGTCCGTGCGGATGACCAATTTAACTGCGTCCCGGCAATTCAGATCGGCAACGTCACTTTCCATAACTGGAAAAAAGGCGATCGCGGGTCTTTGAATTTCGTCCAGGCACTGACCGAATCGTGCGACACGTGGTTTTATCAGGTCGGAATCAAGACTGGCGCCCAACCGATTATTGATTGGGCATTAAAGCTTGGCTTCGGCGCGAAATGTGGCATCCCGTTGCGCGGTGAGGCGGAAGGCCGCGTTCCGAACGATGAATACATGAAGGCAACGCACGGCCGCAAATTGCTTAACGGCGACATCGCAAATCTGTCGATTGGTCAGGGCGACCTCCAGGTGACTCCGTTGCAAATGGCGCAATCCATGGGGATCGTCGCGAATGGCGGCACATTTTATCAAACCCGGCTCGTCCAACAGGTGCAGACATTCGATAACGAAATCGTGACCGCATACCAGGTTCGCGCTAAGAGAACGCTCGATCTTTTATCTGAGACGCGGGACCAATTGCGCATCGGGATGATTGACGCGGTTAATGGCCGCGGCGGTACCGGGCATCAGGCCAGTCTCGACAATATTGAAGTCGCCGGAAAAACCGGAACTGCGCAATGGGGCCCGAAAAACAAAGAGCGCACAGCGGCGTGGTTCGCAGGATTCCTGCCGGCCGACCAGCCGCAATATGCGTTCGCCGCGCTCTACGAAGGCGATGTCGGCAGCAAAGTGCACGGCGGCTCTAGCGCAGCCCCGATGATCGCGGATGTCTTCAAGGAAATCTATAAGGGGCAGGAAATTGCCAAGCGCCCGCCACGTGAACGAGAGCCAGAAGTCCGGCGTGCGGAGCCAGTCGAAGAAGAAGACGAATCGGATTAGATACACGAATTACACGAATTAGCACGAATCTCACAACTTTGATTCAATCCGCTTGGATTAATCCGTGTGAATTCGTGAAATTCGTGTCTATGCCGCCGCCGTTTCTTTCGGCAGTTCCATCGTCCCTTTAAACTTCGGTTCTTCCGGCTCGAGACCGAAGTTATCAGCGTAGAGATCGTCAATTCTAGCCATGTCTTCGCTTGTCAGCAGTGGAGACTCCGGTGCTTTGGCGAATTCAATCAGTTGCTCTTCGTTGTAAATATTGGGTAACGTCGAGGCGACCCGCTCATCCGCGAGCAACCATTGCAGCGCGGCTTGGCCGAGTGTGCGCTCGGAATTTTCGAGAAAACGCAGCTTATCGATCTTCTTGATCCCGTTCAGTAGCCAACTGCGCGGCCGATGGCTGCGATGATCGGTCGGTGGAAACGTCGTTTCTGCGGTGTATTTCCCTTCGAGCATTCCGGACGAATGCGTCACGCGAATGAGAAACATCGTGTCCTTCGTCGCCTCGGTCGCGGCCTCGTGAAAGGCGCGCCCGGGATGTTGTTCGAGCATGTTGTAAATGTGTTGCAAGCTCGTGAAGTCACGCTCACGAATGCAATTCACTCCCTCATACAACCAGCCAATCGCCGGTCCGAGCGCAATGCCGCAATAGCGAACTTTTCCTTCGCTCTTTAATTTCTCGAGCATCCTCCAGAGCGCGTCGTCATAGACCTGTTCCATCCGGATGTTGTGCAGTTGGAGGAGATCGATCCGGTCTGTTTTCAACCGCTCGAGTGCTGCATCGGTCGCGCGTGTGATCGCTTCCGCCGAAAAATCCTGCGGAATTTCGCGCTGACCGCGCCCGCGCGCTTCACCGAAATGCACAAAATCGTAGCCAACCTTCGTAGCGATCACGATCTCATCCCGCTCGTTCTGGAACGCTTTGGCGATCAATTCTTCGCTTAACCCGTTGCCGTAGGTGTCGGCCGCATCAAACAATGTGATGCCGAGGTCGAACCCCTTATGCATGAGCGCGATCGCCTCGCCCTCCGTAAAATTTCCCCACCAGCCCGTGGAAATCGTCCAGAGGCCAAAACCAACTTCGCTTACCGTCAGGTCAGTGTTTTTGTAGGTGCGGAAACGCATACCACATCATAGCAGGACGCGCCCCGGCTACGCAAGCAACCACGCGCGGCCAGAGTTTCAGGTAGCGACGATCGACCTCAATCGCCTCAAGGTGCGTCTGCGCTCACGCACACAGCGCAGGTGTCTTCTTCGGTCTAGCGCATCACAACCAAACGAACGCTGGTTGCAATGCGCAGAACAGGCGCACAATCTCTAGTGCCGCGTCGAACCGACACTTGAGATGGTCCCTTCCCAGGGAAGGACAAACGAAAAATCTGGGTACATGCTGAAGTCGATCTGGCCGCCTAACTCAAAATGACCGGTGGCGCCCGCAAAGCGTCCTGTGCTGAATGTCGGGTCCACGTCCGAAGTTTCGTGGTTGTCGTACATTCCCCCGCCCGTCGGGCAGGACTCTCCCTCGAAAGTGCCCTCTAATTTGTCGCGATTGCCGGCAATCCAGTGAAAGAAGCCAATGTAATGAAAACAACCTGTCACTGGGTCGGGGGCGTCTGGATAGAAGTCTGCCGTTCCAGTGAACGCTCCCAATTGATTCGCATTTCCGAAATTCACCACAAGCGGCAAGTTATTAACGTTCCCGTACCCCGAAACAGTGCCATTAAAGGGCACGGTATCGCCGGCTGTTGCCGGAGTGGGTGTCGAGATAAACACTGCCGCAAAGCAGGCGAGGAGCAGCGGGATGAGAAGTCCCCCTGCTGGTTTGAACTGCATGTTTCGATTTTTCATAATATGATTTCCTTTTCTTGTTTTGGCTTTCCGTGACTTCCCGTCATGTGAGATCACTTCCGGCCGGTTTTCATGGTTTGGTTGGTTTTGGGGTTGGTTTTGAACTGGCGATTGCTTTATCTATCTCAGCGGCTCACGACTCCGAAGAACGTCAGGTAATTGTAGGAGTTCTCAGTCGGGTCGCAGGTGACGCCGAGTTGGCTGAGGTCGACGTTCCAGGAGAACGTCGCGTCATTCGTGTTGAGCGTCGCAGTCGCGATGCCTTCGAACCCCAAGAACACGTAGACACCGCCGCCAGACTCCGACGGATCGAGGATTAACGCATTGTACCCCCACGCCAGGTGGTGGCTGCCGTTGTAGAACACATTGAGCGTGAGCTGAGCAGGCGTTGCGGGATCGATGCTTAGATTCCACGTGCCGATGACAACGGGACCAGAAACTTGAATGTTGCCACAGTAGAACTCGCCGTGCGTCAACGTACCATGGTACGTCTGTGCGGGCGGGGGCGGCGACGAACTCGCTAAGGTCGCGAACATTAACAGGATGACGCCTGTCAGGATCATCGGAATGCGATGGAACTGAATGTTTGGATTTTTCATAATTTGATTTCCTTTTTTCTAATTTGGTTTTGCGGGTTCGAACTGACGTTTGCTTTCCCTTTACAAAGGGATTCCGGACGGCGTGCTGCACGGAATCGTTATCTTTTTTGGCGGCTTGCCTTTTCCTGCAGCCCCGATACGCCGTTGACATGATGAACATGTCTGCGGTCGCGATGCGCCGAGGTTCCGGGAGACGATTCCGATTAATCCAACGATCAGTTTTCACATACATCTCTAAAGGAACTGAAAGACAAAGTTCCGGAATTTCTTTGGGGATTGCCACTGAGTCGCAGCTAACGGTAAGGGGGAGCCCTAGTGTTGGTTTTTGCTTTCCCAAACAATCAAGCCGCCACGCGGTGAAGCGTGACGGCTGATTGCGAACTGCGGCTTTTGTTTGGCCGACTTAGGGGACAGACAGATACTGCCCGGTATAAGTGCCCGCTCCCGCAACGTAACATCCCTCGCCGCTGCATCCTTCGCCGCCGGGGACTAAGAAACCGTGAAACGTTCCCCACACATTCACACCAGCGAGATCGTCACTTCCTTGGCCGGCCACAAAATGCGCATTTTCTTCGCCGGGTTGGAGGCCATGCACAGTTTCGTCGGGGTTGGCGTTGCCTTCGCCGGTATAAGTGTATTGCAACGTGCCAGTGCCGACGGAACTGGTGAAGATTGCGCTACCTTGGAACGTTATGTACCCGTCGGGATGAATCACATCCCGCTCAGTGCCTTCGAGACATCCAGTGAAGGCGCCCTCAACCCGTGCAGTCACGTGGAACGTGATAACCGTGTTTGGACCAGCTTGCTGAAAGCTAATGATATTGAAACAAGGGGAGAAGGTTCCTTCTACCGTGGCTGGAGGTGGGTCAGCTTCAGCGCTCGGCAACGTTAATGACGCGCCGGCAATTGCGAGCGCCCAAAAACTTCTCCGCAGATGTGATAGGAAACGATTTTGATTAAACCAACAATTTGTTTTCATACAAACGACTAAATGAAATGGAAACTAAAGTTCCGGAATTTCTTTGGAAATTTCGGGTGGACTCCAATTCTTCTCATGAGCTGAGCGTCGAACTAGAGGCCACCTTTTAGTCTGTCCGCCAATGGGCTTTCAGCCCGGTGAATCGATTACGGTCGTGATAGCCGGCTTCGGGACGTAGCGGGTAGGGTCACTGGGTGGCCAACCTGGCGACGACCCCGGCGTGGTCGGATGGATAAAGGCCGGATAGTGTGAGGTCGTTCGTGCCGATGAGGATATCGGTAACCGGGCGCAGTCCGCGGGTGAAGATGAGATCGATACGTCGGTCGGGCGATGTCTCGTAAGGAAAGAAGTCTTCGCCGTGCAAGGGAAAAGTGAGGCCGGGATCATTGGGTTTGGTGGCCGACCAGGTGTCCGTCATCGCGGCGGCGATGACGTCATAGGCGTCGGTGGTCGTGCCGGGTCCGCTATTGAGGTCGCCGGCAACGACCACAGGCAGGTTTGTGACTGCGGGGCCGATCAGGAGTTCGTTCGCTTGGGCTGCAGCTATCGACGCGGACCGGGATTCCAGATGCGTATCGATGACGCGAACGGTTGAATCCATTGCGGTGATGTCGATTGATGCCCAGCCCGTTATCGCGGTCACGATGCCGACCGGTGTTTGGAAGGAGAGCAGATGGGTGTAGTGGCCGGCTTGGGGATTGGACACTGTGAGGATGTTGGCGGGCAAGTCTGATCGGACGAGAATCGCCTCGCTATCGCGAACACGAAGGAGGTAGCCGGCGTCAGAGGGAGCGGCAATGTCGAGCTCGTGGACTTCAAGGGCAAGCGAATAGGAAAGACCAAGTTGGGCGAGCGCGGTTCGGAGGGCCGCTAGTTGATCGATCTGGTCGATGAATGGCCCTTGGGTCCCGGTCCAGACGAACCGTTGCACGAGACTGACTTCCTGGAGCGAGACAACGGTCGGCATCGTCTCTTGGATCTCGCGCGCGATGCCGGCGGCGCGTTCGGCGATGTTGCTGGCAACGATTTCGTTGTAGATCGTGGTCACACCGTGGGCGAAAGAGTTGGTATCGTGCGCAGCGAGTGCGGGTCCGTAGTCGCTGCCGAGATCCATGTTGCGCGTCATCACGCTAAACACGGTGTTATGCGTATCTTCCGCGGTCGCTATGGTGGGTGTTATCCAGAGGGCTGCGCTAATGAACACCAGCGCCCAGGCTGCGGTTGCGAAGAGCAGAGGATTTCGATTAAACCAACAATTAGTTTTCATACAAACGATTAAAGGAAATGAAATCCAAAGTTCCGGACTTTTTTGAGCAAAACAAAAAGCCGCCACACGACTAAGGTGACGGCTAATTGTGAGATACGGCTGTTATTGTGGGCGGCGTAGTTCATTGTTTGATCAATCAAATCGGTTTGTTATGTCTCCGAGCTCACATGCTTGGATGCACTTTCTAGTCTTCCAAGCCTCGGCCTCTTCATGGGGCTGCACCGCCCATGCACACGGTGGCCGCACCGGTATCATTGTTGAATACCTCCAGACTTCGTCGAAGGCTTGCAGCGAGTACGCTTCACGAAAGATTAACAAGATGAATCTGGCGAAAGACTCAGGCGTAACGACGGACACAAGTGGAAAGCCAGGGACGCAACGTAGCGACGCCGCGCCGCCCCGAAAGCTTCTCGGGGACAGCGCAGCGCGCTGTTCCTGCCGCCTGTCGAAGACTCAAGGCTTAATCATCATTTGAGCTGAGCTAGGTTCGCCCACTGCATATCCCGGGCCAGGTTGTAGGGTAACCACAACGCTGTACGATTGACGCAAGGATATTGCTCTTGGGTCAGGCAAGGTTTGGACCATGATTACTCCGTAGCCGGATTGTCCAATGTAGGCCGGGGAGACAAGCGAAACGTAATCAACTCCTGGGATAGCGGTGCCGCTAACAGAGAAGTTTACATAGGTTCCACCGAACATGACTGGAGGGTTCATGTTCAGGACAAATGAACCGGTCTTCCCCCGAATCACATCTCCGGTGCTATGGATAGTGATAACCGGGAATTGCTCATCCTGATGGCTTGTTGAATAAGCGGAGCTTGCCTGGCTACCGCCACGCACCTGCGTGATCGCGCTCCCAAGCACGAACGCCAAGCCGAGGCTAAGAACGATTTTGCTGATAATTTTTCTTTTCATATTGCTGAATTTTCCTTTCATACAAAGCTCTAAAGGATGTGGCAGCCAAAGTTCCGGAATTTTTGGAAGCTGTATTTGCTTGGCCATACCGGAACCGGAGAATCCCAGACAGAACGATGCGAGCCGACAAAGATGGAGGGCGAAGCTCTGCGACGCAGAAGGGACGTCCGCCGATGCCGCATCAGAGCGAGGCTCGCGGAGTTCGCCCCTCCATTAGTTCGCCCTTCCGTGGACCACACATCCCTCATCCTCCCCCTCTCGCTTCGTAGGGGGTATCCGCTTAGCGCCACCGGCGCTGGTTCATGTAAGTCCGCCACAGGACGGATTCGCCGTGGTGAACCTGGGGCAACGCCCCAGGGCAGAATGTTGCGCAAAAAGATGAGCGCTGAAGGCGCGAATCAGCCATGGCGCAGATGAATCGCGCTTTCAGCGCTGGCCGTTTTCTTTTTACTGGAGAACCTGGGGCGTTGCCCCAGGCTAGTATGACGATCGCGCCTTTGGCGCTAAACAGACACCGCAAGGGAGAGGTGACCGGTGAGCATCAGCGCGGGCTCGCGGAGCTCGCCCCTCCATTTTTATGTGGCACGCGCGTCAGCGCACCGTTTTTTAAGCTTGTAGAAGAAGTAAAAAACAATCACCCTATTGGCCGGTGAATGTAGAAGCCGAACCGCGGGTGTTTACCACCACGCGCTGGAGTCTTGTCCTTGCAGGGGCGAACTCCGATGGCGATGAGCAGAAGGCTGCTGAAGCGCTGGCGGAGCTTTGCCGAACTTACTGGCGCCCCATTTTTTCCTACGTCTGCCGCCGCGGCTATTCGACTGAGGACGCGCAGGATCTCACGCAGGATTTTTTCCTGATGATTCTGGAAACTAACTGGCTCCGGCAGGCCGACCAAAGTCGCGGTCGCTTTCGTTCGCTCTTGCTCAAGTCGCTCCAGAATTTTCTTCACAACGTCGCCGATAAGAAACAAACGCTGAAGCGGGGCGGCAGCGTTGAATTCGTTTCGTGGGATGCGTGGATGGCAGAAGCGCCTTCGCAATTATCGATCTCGGATCGCGCGCTCGATGCGCTGGCGCCTGAGCGGCTCTTCGATCTTCGCTGGGCTGCGACAGTGGTGGACCACGCGCTCCGACGTCTGCGAGAGGAGTGTGAAGGTAAAGGACGTCTTCGGCTTTTTGAGGGATTGCGCGATCATCTCACGGCCGAGCACGCCGATATTTCATATGCCACCCTCGCTGTCGCATTGGGCGTTGCAGAGACGGTCGTAAAAAAACAATTACACAATTTGCGTCAGCGTTATCGGTGGCTCCTGCGCGAGGAGGTTGCGCACACCGTCGAGAACCCGGCTGACGTGGATGACGAGATCCGACATTTGTGCGCCGCGCTAGCCGCCGCAGCTTGATGAACAAAGCGACTGCGCCGTCTGATTCCCTCGCGGACTTAATCGAGGATCCGAAGAAGTGCCCGCAGTGCGGGGCGGTAACCCAATTCAATCACGGGACCTGTATCAACTGTCTCCTGCGCGAAGGACTTGAAGCCAAAGGCGAGGCTTCCCGCGAAGCGTTCGAAAGCATTCTTGCGGAAGCGAACGTGACTGACACACAGTGGCGCCTCGGTCATTACGAAATTCTGGAGGAGATCGGGCGCGGCGGGATGGGAGTGATTTATCGGGCGCGACAACAGCACTCCCGCCGGATCGTCGCGGTCAAGCGTGTCCTCGCGCATGACGCAAATTCGCATGACACGCTGGTGCGCTTTCGGCGCGAAGCCGAAGCGGTCGCGAGCCTGGATCATCCAAACATTCTTCCAATTCACGAGGTCAGCGAAAGTGAGGAGGGCCTGCCGTTTTTCAGCATGAAATACGCAGAGGGCGGAAGCCTTCGCACCGCGGCGCCTGCGTTACGCTCCAAGCCTCGCGAGTGTGTGCGGCTGATGGCGAAGGTTGCGCGCGCCATTGCTTATGCCCATGGCAAGGGAGTTCTCCATCGCGATCTTCAGCCGGGAAACGTTCTTCTTGATGAAAATGGGGAACCGATGGTGAGCGACTTTGGTCTCGCAAAATGGCTCGATCAAAGTAGCGACCTAACAAGAACGCTGGAGACACTTGGAACACCGGGTTACATCGCGCCTGAGCAGGCTGAGTGCCGAGCAACCGATCTCACAGGGGCCGCCGACATTTACAGCCTAGGCGCAATTCTGTTTTATCTTCTCACTGGTCGTCCTCCGTTCGTAGGTCCGAATGTTCTTCATGTTATTCATCAAGCCGCTTCGACCCCGGCACCGCGTTTGCGTTCACTTGCACCATCGCTCGACCGCGACTTGGAGACAATCGTTGCTCGTTGTCTGGAGAGCGATCCTGAAGCGCGCTATCGATCGGCCGAAGCGTTGGCGGAAGATCTTGAACACTGGTTGCGGCACGAGCCGATTCGGGCCCGGCGCACCGGAGTTTTCACTCGCGGACGCAAATGGGTGCGACGCAATCCAACTTCGACGGTGCTAGTGGCGTTGTTGGTCGCCCTCGGAGGGGCGATTGGGGTGATGTTCTGGGAGAAAGAGTCAGCCCGTCCGCCACAGCCGATCGCGACCTCCGATAAAAGCATCGCCGTTCTACCTTTTGAAAATCTGAGCGAAGACAAGGCCAATGCCTATTTGGCCGTGGGAATCCAGGACGAAATTTTGACCCGGCTTGCGAAAATCGGCGCCCTGAAAGTCATCGCGCGCACCTCCACGCAGTCGTACCAAAGCAAAAACGGGAACCTCGGGCAGATCGCGAAGCAACTTGGCGTAGCGAACATTCTTGAAGGCAGCATTCAAAAATCTGCTGGTCGGGTGCACATCAACCTCCAGCTCATACGTGCTGCCACAGGCGAGCATCTTTGGGCGGAAACTTACGACCGCAAATCGGACAATATCTTCGACCTGCAAGGTCAAGTGGCCGCGGCGGTGGCGGAGGCATTGCAAGCCAAGCTCACCGGCGCGGAGCAAGCCGCGCTCCGGCAGACACCCACGAATAACCCAGACGCGTATGACGCATACCTGCGCGGAATCGTGTACAGCGAGCGTCCCGGCTGGGACGTCCAGAATGTTTGGGAAGCGATTCGTTCCTTCCGTAAAGCTGTGACTCTCGACCCGGCGTTCGCGCTGGCCTGGGCCCGGTTGGCACTCAAAGCCGGGACAGGCTGTCTGAATCAGCTCTCTGAAGAAGGTGGGGACTTTCATAGAACATGTGAAGAAGTAAGACGCGCAGCTGACAAAGCGATGAGTCTGCAACCGGATCTCGCCGAATCGAACCTGGCGCAAGCGGCCTGGCACAAGTATGGCGAGCGCGACTACGATGCGGCGATCCCCTGGACCGAAAGAGCTCATCAGCTGTCACCAAACAGCAGTTTGGCTCTTGGGGCTTTGGCCGCCATCTATCGGAGCAAAGGCGATTGCAAACGCAGCCTCGAATACTATGGACGAGCAGCCGAGCTCGATCCCCGCAATACGCACTTACTCGCAGTCCAAGGCACGATGCTTGCAACTGTGCGCCACTATCCGGAAGCGCTCAAGACTCTCGACAAGGTACTCGACATGACTCCCAGCGACAACTTTGCGCTGGCCTGCAAAGCTCACATTTACCAATGCCAGGGAGATTTGCAGGTCGCCGCTGCGCTGCTGCGGTCTCATCAGCCGGGGCAGCGTTCTTGGGACGATGTGGTTGTTGTCCAGATAATTCAGTGGCTGTATGAACGTCGCTACTCTGATGCCATTGCAGCGTTGACTCAGGCCTTGCAAAGACCGGACCTCGCCGCAGGCGGTAACTTTTGGGTTCCGAGTCAGATCGAAGGCAACCTCGCCTGGCTCCTGGAACTCTCAGGCGATAGCAAAGCTGCACGGAGCCGGTGGGAGAACGTTCGCTCGAAAGGGGAGGAGCTTCGCAAGCAGGGACATTTTAGCGTCCACCTTCGTTGGCTGGCGACGGCAAATCTCGCCCTCGGCGACAAGGATAAGGCATTCGCCATTGCACGAGAGATGGCTGCCTCCGAATCGATAGACGCAATGGTCACAGTTAATATAGAGCGCATGATTTGCGAATTCACCCTGCAATCCGGTGACAAGGAGTCGGCGCTTGCCCAACTCGCACACTTGGTCGCGCTCCCGTATGGCAGCTACAGCATGCCGTTCGGTGTGAGTCTCGTGGGCGTGAGTTACGGCGATCTTAAGTTCAATCCGCTATGGGATTCGCTGCGCGGCGATCCGCGCTTTGAGAAGCTCGTTGAAGAAGTGAAGAAACCAGTCGCGTTGAAATAATGACTTTCTAGGGCAACCGCTCCGGTTGCCGTCGCTCCCGCCAAAATAGAAGTTGCGAATCAATCCTGCATTGGAGCAAATCCGTAACGATCCTCGCTTTCAGAAATTGATCGCAGAAAAGACGCCCTGAGCGAGCTCGAACGGGTCGAGGAATCCCTGTTTCTGTCGTCTTATGGAAGCAATGCGAGAGATCCTTCGACGGGCTCAGGATGACAAACTGGTTGGTCGAGGAGTAAATTGAGAGCTCAATGACAATTGATCGCGCTAAGTCAGCTCTCCTCATCGTTGCTCACGGCTCGACCGTGAACCCGGATTCGAGCGCGCCCACGCTGGCGCACGCGGCGGAGATTCGCCGTCGGGAGATTTTTGCAGATGTCGGCTGCGCGTTTTGGAAGGAGGAACCGAGTTTGCGCGACGCGCTCTTCTTGTTTGATTCCGAATCGATTCGCGAAGTCCGCGTGGTGCCAAATTTCATCAGCGAAGGCTATTTCACCCAGACGGTGGTTCCGCGAGAACTGGAGTTGAACGGCCAGATTATCGAACGTTCGAACGGCCAAATCTGGAAATATTGCGAGCCGGTAGGGAATCATCCAGCGGTGACTGAATTGCTACTCAAACGCGCACGCGAGATCGCACCCGACGTCGATCCTGCCGAGAGCAGTTTGCTGATCGTCGCGCACGGTACGGATTTGAACGAAAACAGCGCCGTAGCGGCAAAACGCGAAGCGGAAAAGATCCGGACACGCGGAAAATATGCGGTCGTGCTCAACGTTTACATGGAAGAGCCGCCGCTGGTGTCCGATTGGCGAAAATTGACCGAGACCCGGAACGTGGTGGTGGTTCCATTTTTCATTTCTGATGGCCTACATAGCTACGAAGACATTCCGGTGTTGCTGGGAATCGTTGTAGCCGCGGGCGTTGACCGCGGCCGGCCGGGTTCAGCGCCCCCGGCTACAGCGCGGGGCGAGGTGTTCCGGCGCAATCCGTACAAGATTGACGGTCGCTCGCTGTTCTATGCCCCATCTATCGGCACCGATCCTGGCTTCGCAGATATCATTATCGAACAGGCAGACCGGGGGCCGCTGGCCCAGGGACGGAAACCCGGAGGGATGCTCGGACATTAGCCGGTGGTGCAAACCACCGGCTTATCGTGTAAACAACCCCAAGCCCCGGCAGGGGCGAGGCAAACAATCAGTCCATCATGCCATCCACACATCTTAGCCTGCATTATCACATCGTTTTTGGAACGAAAAATCACGAGCCGATGATCCAGGCTGCGTGGCGCGGTAAATTGCACGCGTATCTTGGAGGGCTCATCCGCACGGCGGATGGAATTCCCGAGAGCATCGGTGGCGTCTCCGATCACGTGCATCTTCTTGTGGGTCTTCGTGCGACGCATCGCCTAGCTGACGTGCTTCGGGAGCTAAAGGCCCTTTCGTCCGGTTGGGTACACAATGAGATCGGTCTGCGTGGTTTCGCGTGGCAGGAAGGTTACGGTGCGTTTACGGTGAGCGCTTCCCAGCGCGAAGCGGTTCGTCACTACATCGAGGGACAGGAAGAGCACCATCGCACGCGCACGTTTCGCGAGGAGTATTTGGAGTTACTGCAACGCAGCGGCGTGGAATTCGATGAACGTTATCTCTGATTCCGTCGCCCCTGCCGGGGCTGGTTGCATTTCATATCCGGGACCGGTGGTTTGCACCACCGGCTAATCTCCCATGCTCCTTCGGAGCCGTGCTTGGGAAATTAAATGGCAAAAAGTTGAAATCTCGCTCGCGCTTGTTTTGTTTTGCGCGAGATTGCCCTCCCGCGAATGAAAGAAGCGACATGCAAGAAGCTGCAGGAGATCGGCGCATTCGCATGGCACGGGTAACGAGCCGCCGACCTACCAGCGTTTTCCCACTACGCAGGGCTTATGCGGAGCGGCCTTGGACTCGGGGGAACCGATCATTGTCGGAGATGTGCATCACGATCCGCGCTATCTACCCACGTTTCATACAACGCGCTCAGAGATCGTTGTCCCAATGCGAAACGAGCACCGACACATTCTCGGCATCCTGGATGCCGAGAGCGATAAATTGAATGCTTTCAGCGAGGAAGATCGACAATTTCTGGAACGTGCAGGTGGTTTGATTGCCCATTGCCTGCACTAGCACGGCGCGGCGCGCCCGATCCGGCAGCTGCCGGACGCCTTACCAATGCCAGATTCCATCGAGCGAGCCCTCGAGGCCGCGCTAACTGATCGTTGCTGCCTCGGCCAAATCTTGATCCAGAAAACAAACAACGGTTTTGCTTTGTCGCATCGGGAGGATGAGGCGCGTAATGATCTACAAACAAGTCGAAACGCAGAAGAGGCAGTTAAGATCGCGAAGTATGACGATGCCGGAGATTATCGTCCGCTCAAAACCGCGCCAAACTTGCGGCATGGCTGGCGATTGACACTTCAAACGCTCAAGGAATTGAAACGCTCTCTCGATTATTTTTATCCGGGCAGGCTCGCCGTCTTTGCCGCCTGGAAAACTGGTCAACTGCGCAGTACCAATCTGCGTGACACATTGGATCGACAGTCAGGGATGTACCGCGTTGCGGCGAAAATTTCGGATGCGCAGATCGATGATTTGGTCGCCGATTTTTGCAGATCGGACGGCGGCTGTTTACGAACAATTCTTTGGAAACGCGATGCGCACGGCACGGTCTCGTCGACAAAATTGCCGAATGAAAAGTTTGATCCCACGTTTGATCAACCGAAAGCGCTAGGCAGGCCGGGGTCACGGACCCCGGCTACAGCGACGATCCCCCTGCTTTGCGAGGAAGCGTGTAATTTGCTCGTGGCAGAATGCCGAAGAGTCGTGAAAATGACGAATGACAACTGAGAAGCGTCAGAATGACCCGGCTTCGTCAATTAAGCGGCTTCTTTCGTCATTCGTACTTGGTCATTTGCGAATATTTGCGACGGTCATAGACCGCCGCTACAGAAGGAAAAATGATCATTCGTGCGCGCACCGTGGTCACGATGGATGGACCGCCGATTGAGAACGGCGCGGTCGCGATTTCGGAAAATCAAATTATCGATGTCGGAAATTTTCCTGAAGTCTCCGTACGACATCCAGGAAAGCAAATCGTCGACCTTGGCGAGCAGACGCTGCTTGCCGGGCTTATCAACGCGCATTGCCATCTCGATTACACCTGTTTGCGCGGCAAACTCCCGCCCCGAAAATCCTTTGCCGATTGGATTCGCGCAATTAACGCGAAGAAGGCAGAGCTTTCGCACGAGGATTATCTCGCGTCGATCAATGAAGGTTTCGCAGAGGCGACAAGATTCGGCACCACTACCATTGCGAATCTTACCGCGTTTCCCGAATTGATTTCGCAGATCCAAGCTCAGGTTCGCAGCTGGTGGTTTGCGGAACTGATCGATGTGCGCGCGCCAGAGCGTGCCAATGAAATTGTCGATCTTGCAATTGAATCGCTAAAGTGGGCCCCGAATTGGGGATTAGCGCCACATGCGCTGTTCACGGCCTCGAGGGATCTGTATCGGCGTTGCGACGAAGTTGCCCAACGCGAGAGGATTTTGTTGACGACGCATTTGGCGGAGTCGCGCGAGGAGACGGAGATGTTTCGCCAAGGATCGGGTCCGCTTTACGAATTCATGAAGGCTATCGGGCGAGATATGAAAGATTGCTTTGGGGAAACGCCATTAGCGTTGTTTGTTAACGGCTTCGGCGCGCCCGGCGGTCGCGCCCTACCAGGAGAATGGATCGTCGCTCACCTAAACGAGTTGGCCGAAAGCGACTTCGATTTGCTTGAAAGAATGACAAGCAAGTTCCATGTCGTGCATTGCCCGCGCAGTCACAATTATTTCGGGCACAGCCGCTTTCCGCTCGAAAGATTGCATGCTCTTGGGTTCAACGTTTGCCTGGGCACCGATAGTCTCGCCAGCAACGAGAGCCTGAGTTTATTCGACGAAATGCGCGCGTTTCAACGCAGTGAACCGGGGATTTCGCCGGATAAAGTCCTTGAGATGGCGACGGTGAATGGGGGCCTCGCGCTGGACCACTCTCGCGATGGCGCGAAGCTTGGGCGGATTCGGGCAGGATTCCAAGCCGATCTGATAGCGGTTCCATGCAGTGGAGACGGTAATCTTTTCGAGCAAATCGTGGCATTCGACGGGCCAGTTGATTGGATGCTCCTCGACGGAAAACAGAAGCGGAACACTCTTGCTCCTGCTAACGTCTCCCGGTGAAGGCGACCAAACGGAAAACACCGAGCACGCTCGAAATGGAGCGCATCAACTGGATTGAATTTCGCGAATGGGTCCCGGCGGAAATCCAGACGGTTTTGCTGCCGCTGGGAACACTTGAGTCGCATGGCGTCGCGCCTAACGGCACAGACATTCTTGCGCCGGTGGCCATGGCGCAAGAGATCGCCCCGCGCGTCAACGCGTTGATCGCGCCAGCGATTCCCTATGGTTTCACTGGAATCATGGATGCATACCCGGGCAGCTTCACGATTCCGGAGGCAGCCTTTCGCGGTTATGTGCGCGCCGTTCTTGCCGGTCTGGCGAAGAACAAATTCAAAAACATTATTCTGCTCAATGGCCATGGCGGCGGGCAGACCGCGGTCCTAAGTGCGCTCGCACAGGAAGTGGGACGCGAAACCGGCACGAGAATTCTGGTTGTGAACTGGTGGTCTTATTGCAGCGATGTGACGCTGGAGGTGTTTGGCGAAGATGGCGGTCACGGAGCGGAAAATGAGACCGCATACATCATGGCGATCGATCCCGCTCTCGTTCAGAAAAAACACTACACGCCTGAGATGGCGACTGCGCTTCCCCCGCCCGACACGTGGAGCGCCTATCCGTTCCCTTCCACCATCATGCTCTATAAGGAAGGCCAGGGTTATCCGAAATTCGATTCGGTAAAAGCAAAGAGTTATTTCACGAAAGTGAACGACAAGATCGCTGGGCTGATTCAAGAAACGATCAGGAAATGGGACATGGCTGGAGTTTGAGGGCCGGATCCCGCGAGTTGTAGCGGCAGCCGTGTCGGCTGCGACTCCAAATTTCCGCACGTGCCCGCCTGCGACCGCCGAAGATGCGTGGATTGCGAAACCAAATCGGGTGCAATCTTTTGTTGCATATGCAACAGAAAGTTGGTAGCGCCGATATTCTATGCGTCTCAGAGGGGCGCCTCGACAGATCCCCGGTGCGTGAATCGTTTGCTTGTCGCCGGCCGCGCCGGTAAACTCGGCGTATGGCCGGACAAGGAATGCACCAATCGCAGAACCTTGCCCTGCAACAAATTCTTGCGCCGCAGCTTCAACAGAGCCTGCTCATCCTCCAAACGCCTCTGCTCGAGCTGCGCAATCTCGTGCAACAGGAAATGGAGACGAATCCCGTCCTCGAGGAACTGCCGGATGAATCCCGCACGGCTGAAGGCGACAGCGCCGAGCCTTCCGCTGAGGACAATTTTAAGGAGGAATTCGAGAAGCTGGTGACCCTGGATGAGGAATGGCGCGATTACATGGCGCAGTCGGCCAGCTATAACTCTGAAGGCTTTCGGAATTCGCAGGAATCGAAAGACAAGCGCCAGTTCTTTTTCGATTCGATCGCTGTCCAGGAAACGCTTCAACAGAATCTGGTGGGGCAACTAAACCAGACCGCGCTCAGCGCCGACGACCGCAAGGCCGCGGAGCTGATCATCGGAAACATCGATGACGACGGATTTCTCCAAAGCACCCCGGAAGAAATGGCGCTCAGTTCCGGAGTTACGAAGGAAGATTTCGAGAGGATGCTTGCGCTGATTCAGGGTTTTTATCCGCCGGGCGTGGGCGCGCGCGATTTACGCGAATGTTTGCTCATTCAATTGCAGCGTGAAGGAAGGGAAAGCAGCCTCGAATACAGAATCGTCGCCGAGCACATGGAAGATTTGGGGAGGCGGCGCTTTCCCGAAATCGGGCGACGGATGGACATCAGTGTGGAGGAAGTGCAAACGGCGGCCAACAAGATCGCGCGCCTGAATCCGCGTCCCGGCCAGGTCTTCGCCGCTGCTCCGCAAAACTACGTACTGCCGGACGTGACCGTCGAAAAGGTGGATGGCGATTACCAAGTCATCTTGAACAACGAGCAAATTCCGCATCTACGGATCAGCAATATCTACAAAGACATCATCGCGCAGGGCAACAACGGCGCTGAAGTCAAAGATTACATCCGGGACAAAATCCGGAGCGGCAAATTCCTGATCCGATCGATCCATCAGCGCCAGCAAACGATTTCCAACATTGCGCGCCAAATCGTTTCCCGGCAGCGCGATTTCTTTGAGCTCGGTCCATCGCATCTGAAGCCGATGACCATGGGTGAAATCGCCGATGCGGTTGGCGTGCATGAGACCACGGTGAGCCGCGCGGTATCCGGCAAATACATGGCCACGCCTCAGGGTATTTTCGAGATGAAATACTTTTTCACCTCCGGATATCAAACCGCGACCGGCGAATCGATGAGTAACACCAGCGTGAAAGAAGCCATCCTCGATCTGGTAAAACACGAGGACGGCAATGCACCGTTGAGCGACCAGGAGATCGTCGAAATTCTGACCGAACGCGGGATTCCCATCGCCCGGCGCACCGTGGCCAAGTACCGCACCGAGCTGAATATTCTGCCGAGCCACATGCGACGGAAATATTGAGGCTCCGCCTCAAGTTGAATTGTTAAAAGCGTTACAAGTGTTACATCGTTTGAGATTGTAACTTTGTAGCTCTTTTAACTTTTTGACTTTCCATGAATCCTTCTCTCCGCGCCGCGGTTATCGACGAATGGCGCGGTCTTCCCGAGAGGAAAATACGAGCAGATCGGTGGCAAGCACCCGCCGATTTGGTTCCGAAGTTGATGCAGCGGCTCGGATTGCGCGAACGGTTACATGAGACGGAAGTAATCGAGGCGTGGTCGAAGATCGTCGGCGAATTTATTGCTGCGCATTCTACGCCGGTTGCACTACGCGAAGGCGTTCTCTACGTCCGTGTGCTCCAACCGGCCTTGCATTACGAACTCGAACAAGTCTCCAAGATCGACATCCTGCGAAAACTGAAACAACGCTTTGGTGGTAAAACGATTCGCGATGTGCGTTTTCGAGTCGGGTAACCGCGTCCAGCATTTAACGACGAATGCACGCTGAGTCTGCGGCGCACGTTGAAACGTCGAATCGTTACATCGTCACGTCGGCGGCTGCCGACGAACTCGTCACGGCGAGAGCTGCTTTTCCGGAAATTGCGCGGAAACGTTGACGATCCCCGAGAAAAAGACCTCCAGGATCGGCACCGAAGGCGGCAAGATTCAATACGATCATGACCAGCGCGAAAAGATACATTCCCATTGTCAGCCCGATGGCGATGTGCATCCCCACGATCCCAACCAGCCAGACGAACCGCGTCTTTTTCATCCAAATGAAAAATACATAACCAAGTTCAATCAGAACGATTGAAACTCCGAGAATTGGCAGAAGGTATTTGAATCGAAGAAGAATATCTGGCGAAATGATGTCAAAAGGTGGTCGTGTCAGCGCTCGCCAGAGATTTGATCCGTCCCACCACCCGCTGCCGAGAGATTTTCCCAGGCCTCCGAAAAAGTAAACGAGGCAGAGGTGCACCTGTAAGAGGCGCCGCCAAAAGCCCAGGAGTTGTGGATCCTTCGGTTTCGTTTTTACCAGCCGGTGATCAAGGGAGAACTGATCGGGGAGCGGCGACAACATTAAGTAAAAGAGTCCCATCGTCATAAAGTTATCGGCGCCGTATGCCAGCAACCCTCCACTTTGCGCTGCACAGAGGTGAAGAAACCAGGCAACTATAGCTGCCGGGCGGCAGAAAAGTCCCAGCAACAAACAACATCCCGCCACAAGCAAGCAGGCCCAGGCAACAGAAAGTACTGTTTCCTCCCCGATGTTGAGGTAGCCGCCGAGAGCAATAAGCCAGCCAAGTTTCGGAATGAAAGGACTGTCCAAAGAGATAATGGCCTCTCCCAATTCACGGCTGACAAGACCCTTGCCAGTACCGGCGAACAAGTAGTTCCAGTCACTCTTTAAGAAGAGCGAGTAGACGGTTACCTGCAGACCCAGGCCGATACGCAAAACGGCGAGCCACTTGTCGGTTTCTGGCGGAAACAGAAATTCCATCAATTGCTTGCACCATAGTCGTAGCCGCGTCATCGCGTTGTTGACTCGTTTTCTTCGTTACGAAGGCTGAAATCGTAGCTGAACAGAGGTTGGAACGATTCTCTTTTCCCTTGTTCAAAGTCACTGATGCTCGGCGGGGTGACCGATCCGAAAATGGCCCGAATCTTTCTTATATCAGGATGCTCTCGCCAAACGGACAACGCGAGCATTTTGACCACCACTTCCCGTAAAGGCTCGTAACCGGGATCCGCCAACCTGTCTAATAAACTGTCCAAACGAAGCGCGGCTGCACCGCCGCTGACATGCGGCAAGTCATATTCTACTCGGCCGTCCTGGTAATATAGTTCCAAGATTAACTTATAAGAACCTGGGACATTCGGCGCAAAAAAGGTGTATCCCGATTGGCTGCCCGCGGCATGCAGATAGGTCGCTATACTCCGCCGCACCGGATTTGACACAGCCATCTCCTTCCCCAACACCGATGCCGTAACCACCTCGCCCTCGCGCGCGTAGTTATCGAGAGCAGACGGCAGTATGGTCCGACCTTCCGCGACAAGCGAGAATATCCCGCGAAAGGAAACTGCTGTTAAAAGGAGGAAATGTACCCCGGCGCAAGCCGCGTAAATGCGCTTAGCGCCCAAAGCACATCCTTCAGGTCACCGAAAGCTCACCGAACTAAGCGATGAGCCAGGCTTAAAACGTCGCCGCGATTAATCTTAAATTCTCAATCGACGCCTTACTCTCCCTGGTGTTGGGTAGGACTAGCTCCACGCAGTTACTTCCTCCCGGGGAGTTGGGGCCGGGCCCTGCATAAAACAGCGTTGCTTTATCGGTTTGAATGTTCTTCAAAGGACGAGCCATTCGGTTATCAGTGGGCGTGTGCATTGAAAGGATGCTAACCCCGACAACTGCTGCAGTCACAAGCATTGCCGCGACAAAACGTTTAGCGATTCCAGCCTGGTTTTTGTTCATAAGGGCGCCACATAAGTGGGAATTCCCTTATTGTCAAGAACAAAGATTTAGCGTCCCAGCGGTTAAACGCATTATCGAACAAGATTTCCTGTCGTCGAAAGCTCTCACAAATCAAAGTTCCCTTGCGGCACCAGCCGCAGCGAGATTCATTCAAAACCCTGAGCGTGCCGTCTACTTCGGCGCAAGCGAAGCGATGATATTATCAAAGCGTGGGTCTCCCCGCAGCGGATCCCAAAAGGGATGAAGACGCAAATGGCCGTAGCTCAGAAAGCTCCCCGGCAGCTTCGCTACTTCGGCCAATCGTTCGATTGCGCGATCCTTGTCGCCCGTCCACGCATAAATGACAGCCAGGTACCGGGCCAACATCGGACCCTCGATGGCGCTTTTGCTGACGGGTATCAGCTCGACCGCCCGCTGGCCTTCGCGGATGGCGGCCTCCTTATTTCCCAGAGCAGCATCAACCACACCGAGCGCGCAGAGAGCCGCTGCATAGTTGGGTTGATCGCGCACTATTTGCTCGAGCTTTATTCGGGCGTCGGTGAACGCGGCACGAGCTGCTGGCTCATCGCCACGGAGCCGGGCGGCAAGACCCTCGCACCAACTGTTAGGGAATGGAATGTTTTCGTCGAAACACCCACCCCCGCCAAGCGGCATGGCGGCCAGCGCGCGCTCGGTCGCGGCGGGATCGCGCTCGCGTAAGGCAAGGAGGAGCCATTCGACAGCGAGAACAGGCGCCGCGTTTGGGTCCTGGGCCACGATCGTCTCAATTGTCGTATGTAGCGGTTTTGGATTTGCGCGCCATTGAAGATCAACCCAGGCGCGCCTTACCCGGCTGGGAATGTCTTTCGGAGCCATCGCCAGCACGCGATCCAGAGTGGTGGCCATCTCCTTGTAACGGTGCAAAGCTTCATAAGTAAGAGACATTTGCTGGAGTATGGAAAAATTGCGCGGGTCCAACTCCAGCGCCTGCTTCATTTCCTCGAGGGATTCCTCCCAGCGACCCTGCCGCCGGTCAATGTAGCCAGCCATAAGAGAAATTCGAGATTCGTTCGGCAGCGTGCGTCGCGCGGCAGCCAGCTCCCCTCGGGCTCGGTCGTAATCCCGATATGCCCAGTAAAGATGCTGACCGAGGGCCAGATGCACCTCTCCGGAGTCGGGGCGCAGACTGCGGATCGATTGAATGGCTGTTTCGGCCAATTTGAGGCGTGCCTCCGTGTGATCGAAACCAAGGAAATAAATTCGGTCATGCGCCCCGGCGAGTTGGCAATAGGCATCAAAGAACGAAGGGTCGCGTGCAACAGCCTGCTCAAGCAGTTGCACGGACTGGAGCAAATCTTCTTTTGCTCGTGTGCTAAATGAAATGCCATAAATGAGGTCTTTGGCTCGCAAGTAGAGATCGTAGGCAACAAGATCCGTGGTCGGTGGCTCTTCGATAGCGGCTTTCTCGACAGATGAAACTTTGGCTTCAAGCTGATCTGCGACTTTTTGCGCGATCTCGCTTTGGATTGCGAACACATCAGTCAAATCCCGATCGTATTTCTCCGCCCAAACGTGAGCGTCGGTGCGCGTATCAATCAATTGGGCGTTCAAATGAATCTTGCCCGCCTCCCTGCGGACGCTGCCCTCCAGCACGTAAGAGACATTCAATGCGCGCCCGATTTCCTGTGTATTGCGCGCGCCACGGTATCGTATCACGCTGTTGTGGCTAATCACCTTAAGATCGGCCACTCTCGCCAGCTTGGTGGAAACGCCGTCGTAAACGCCATTGGCAAAAAACGCATTTTCTTTATCTTCACTTAGACTTTCAAAAGGCAGAACGGCAATGCCAGCTGTTGGTGGAGGGCTGGCAAATTCGCCTTTCCAAATCAGCGCGCCCACCGTCGTTCCCAGTGCCAGCAAGAGCGCAGCCATTGCCGTCATAGCTGGATTGCGGTGTGACCAGCGCAATGCGCGCACCGGTGCCGAAACAGGACGCGCGATGACATGGCGGCCTGCGAGCCAGCGTTCAAGGTCTTCGGCCAGATCGCCGGCGGAGCCGTAACGCGCCTTTGGTTCGCGCTCCAGACATTTTGCACAAATGGTTTCCAAATCGCGGTCGAGCGTTGGGGCGAGAGAGCGCAGTTTCGGCGCCGGTTTTTCGGCGGCTTGCTGGATCACAGCAAGCGCGTGCTCGCCCAGGAATGGCGGCCGGCCGGTGAAAAGATCGAATAACATCGCGCCCAGACTGTAAACGTCGGCCGCCGGTGTGAGGTTTGGAGCCGATCCATTTGCTTGCTCGGGCGCAATATAACCGGGTGTGCCGAAAATCGTCAGCGTGCGTGTAACATCGGTGGTCGTGTCGAGCCATTTGGCCAATCCGAAATCGCTCACTAATGGCTCGCCACGCCCGTCGAGCAAAACGTTTCCCGGTTTTAGGTCACGATGAAGGATGCCTTGATCGTGCGCGTATTGGACAGCCCGGGCGACCTTCGCCATTAGCGCCACGCTGCGGCGCGGTTCGCTGCGCAGAGCGAGGGCGGCGTCGAGCAAGCTGCCGCCCGCGGCGAATTTCATGCTAAAGAAGGGAAACCCGTCCTCGCTCTCGCCCACTTCGTAAATGTGCAGAATGTTTGGATGATCGAGGCTTGCCACGGCTTGCGCTTCGCGGCGAAAACGCGCCAGTGTTTCCTGCGAATCAGCGTGGTACGATAAAATCCGTTTCAGCGCCACGATCCGCCGCGAATGCCGTTGCCGGGCGCGATAAATAACCCCCATCCCGCCACGCCCGATCTCTTCGAGAATTTGATAATTGCCCAGCCGCCAATCGGCGTCGGGCACATCGATTTCGCTGAGCACGTCCTCCAGTGTTTCACCGTTGTGCGCGCCGACGCCCAGACCCTGCGAAAGCAGGCAGCTCAGACAAAGACTGCGACCGACGCGCGATGCCGATCCACACTCCGGGCAGCCCACCGGCTTGTTTTGCAGAGGTAATGAAACAGAAATGCCGGGGGAAACCATGAAAAGGAGGATGTTAGATGAACACTACAAAAGTTGCAAACTAAAAATCCGAGAAAAATTTCACACAACTTATTAACATTAAACGAAATGAGACTCGCTAAATTGTTGAATCGTGAATCGTAAATCCGTTTGAGTTTATTTTTTTGCGCGTCCCGTGGAGGGAGCGAGGCGACAACCTCATCAAAGCGCGGATCGTCGAGGAGCGGATCTCAAAACGGCAGCAGTTTTAATTGACCGTAACTAACGGAGCTCGGCGCCGAGTGACGGTGACAAGGCGAAACGCCGCCTGGATGGCCGCTTCCGCCATAGCCAGGCACGCGGGCGCATGGTCATAGCCGAGGAAGTAAAGCACGTCATGAGCATAGGCGAGTTGGCAATATGCTTCGAAAAAGGATGGATCACGCGCAACTGCCTGGCCTACTCAGCAGATCGACCGCGTGCAGCAAATTCGGTCTTGCGTTAATACGAAAACTCGTCGTGAGGCTAAGATTTTTGCCGCGAACATAAAGATCGCAGGTAACATGATCGCTGGTTGGTGATTCTTGAATTGCGGCTTTCTCACCGGGCTGAGATTTTCGCGTGAAGTTGCTGAGCGACCTTTTGTGTGATCTCAGTCTGGATTGCGAAGACGTCGTTCAAATCTCGATCATATTGCTCCGCCCAGACAGGGGCGCCGGTGCGCGTCTCGATTAACTGGACGTTCAAATGAAGCCTGGCGGCGGTCTTATTCACGCTACCCTGCAGCACATGAGACACCCCAAGCGTGTCACCGATCTGACGTATATTTCGCTTGCCGCGATACTGCATCACGCTGGTGCGACTGATTACTTTGAGAGCGCCAATTTTCGCCAGCCTGGTCAAAATGTCGTCCTGAACGCCATCGGCAAAAAACACGTCTTCTTTGTCTTGGCTCAAACTTTCAAAAGGCAGTACGGCAATGCCAGTTGTTGCCGGACGGGTGGCCAGTTCGCTTTTCCAAATCATCACACCCACCATGGTTCCCAGTGCCAGCAAGAGCGCTGCTATTCCCGCAATAAGTGGATTCCGTCGCGACCAGCGCAGCACGTGCACGAGCGGCGAAACGGGACGCGCAGCGATAGGATGGCCTTCGAGCCAGCGTTCAAGGTCTTCGGCCAAATCGCCGGCGGAGCTATAACGAGCGTTTGGTTCGCGCTCCAAACATTTGGCACAAATGGTTTTCAAATCGCGGTCGAACGTTGACGCCAAAGTGCGCAATTTGGGCGCGGGCTTTTCGGAGGCCTGCTGCATTACTTTAAGCGCGTGCTCGCCCAAAAACGGCGGGCGCCCAGTTAAAAGATCAAACAAAATCGCGCCCAGACTGTAAATATCGGCTGCGGGCGTGAGCTTCCCCGCCGGTCCGTTCATCTGCTCGGGGGCAATGTAACCGGGCGCGGCGAAAGTAGTAAGCGTGCGTGTCAGGTGGCTCGTGGCATCCAGCCATTTGGCCAATCCGAAATCACTCACCAGCGGTTCGCTACGCCCGTCGAGAAGGATGTTCCCCGGTTTGAGATCGCGATGCAGGACGCCCTGGGCGTGCGCGTATTGCACCGCGCGCGCAATCTTGGCCATCAGCGCCACGGCGCGACGGGGGTCGCGGCGCAAAGCCGGGGCCGCTTCGAGCAAACTGCCGCCCCCGGCGAACTTCATGCTGAAGAAGGGCAATCCCTCTTCGTTCTCGCTCACCTCGTAAATGGGCAGGATGTTGGGATGATCCAGGCTGGCGACAGCCTGGGCTTCGCGCCGGAAACGCGCCAACGTTTCCTGCGAATCGGCGTGATAAGATAAAATCTGTTTCAGCGCCACGATCCGGCGCGAGTGCCGTTGCCGCGCCCGATAAATGACGCCCATCCCATCGCGCCCGATCTCTTCCAGAATTTGATAATTGCCCAGTCGCCAATCGGCGTCGGGCACATCGATTTCGCTGAGCACGTCCTCCAGCGTTTCACCGTTGTGCGCGCCGGCGCCCAGACCCTGCGAAAGCAGGCAGCTCAGACAAAGACTGCGAGCGACGCGCGATGCCGATCCACACTGCGGGCAGGTGAGCGGTTCCTTTTGCAGGGGGATCGAAACAGGAATGCCGTTCATCGGAATGCTAAAAAGTTAAAACAGTTACAAAACCAGAAATGCGAGGGAGCCGAGGTTGGCCAGAGTCGAGTATCCGCCGTCGGCTCCGACGCCTCTTCTTATCTTTCTCCGGAAACGGCGGGACGAAGTTCTCGAAAATGTGAGGCAATCTGGCAACTTGCCACTAAGTCAGACTGCTCGCCGCGGCGAGAACCTTGGAGCGAACTTCTCGGAACACGTGAAGAAATTCCTCCAGAACCTGCGGACTAACAACGGAACGACGGGATGACAACGGTTTAATGAGTCACCGCGTCAGCGATTCAGCATTCTCATTATGCGGCACTCAACGCCGCGCACAGATAACGGAGCTCGTCGTCGATTTCGTCGGGACTCCCGACCGTTTGGGCAACTTCTTCGCGGAGCAGCGCGCGATAGCGCTCGCGCAGCCGGTGAACGAGGCGTTTCACCGCGGCTTCCGGCACGCCCAGCGTTTTCGAGAATTTGGCGTAGGAAACATCTTCCCGCTCCGCCGCGAGGCAACTGTTCAACACATCAAAAACACGCCGCCGGCCGCGCTTTTCGCATTCATCGCCCAGTTGCCGCAACGCGCGCTCAACCACCGTGGCCGCCCAGCGCACATCGAAAATTCTTTCCGGTGACCAGTTCTCCGATTCATGCTGCGGGATCGACAAGTGCGATGGTGCCTCCGCCATCCAATCGTCCCAGGAAACGAATTGCACGTCGCCACCACGTTTCCGAGCGTGACGCTTCGCGCCGGCATCGTGCAAGAAATTCTGCAACGCCTTGAGCACAAGCGAACGGAACTTTCCACGATTTCGATCGGCACGCTGGAGGAGCTGACCTTTCAGTACCATGGCGAAAAAATCCTGTGTCAGGTCCTGAGCGTCGGGAACCGAGTGGCCCTGGCGACAGATGAAAGCGAAAACCGGTCGCCAATAAATTTTGCAAAGTTCGGCAAGGGCAGCGTGCGCCTTCTCTTCGTCGCCTTCAGAATCTGCGCAGGATAAGACCACGCTCCATCGCGTCGTCACGAAGCGATCGGGGTTGCGCTCTTGAGGAGACCGGGCGTTCGATTTCAGAGGCGCGCATCATCTCATTTGCCCAATTGTTAAGCAAGCTCAAGTTTCCCATAAATTCGTATATCCCATAAATTTGTCTGTCGCGTGGGCTCTGATCGCGCTTCCATCCTTCTACGGAAACTGCGAGGCGAAATTCTGGAAGAAATTTCGGTTCCTAAATGAGGCGAGTTTGCTGTTCTCGTTCAACGTAAATGACCCTTTGCGCGAGCGAGCTAACCAATCAGGCGTACAGGATCATCTCAGCGTTGGCCTTTTCAGTCTGTGGCCGCATTTCGCCCTGCTTCCAAATAAGAAAGGCGACTGATATTTCTACCAGTCGCCTTATCTGATTACTTATTTTTTACTTTATCGAATACAGTTTTGTTTCCCTTCCGTAGAGGTGGGAATTGTATTTACTCAGACCAAATCATTTGCGAAGAAGGCCGCGTTGTGGGCGCATTGGTCGTCATGTAAAGCTGCGCCGAATGGAAAGTCGGCGTTACGCTGGTAAAAGTTCCATACCAATACGATTGATTACAGTTCTGACCAACGTAAGGCACTTGATCGGACGCGATGTAAGAGTATCCGTTCATGTTCACTCCTGTAACTTGATTGCCGGAGTACGTCGCGGTACGGTAAAGCTGTTTGTAGGAACGCACCTGCCGATATTGATTGAAGTTACCGCCGGGCGTGGAACAGACGCAAGTGTATCTGTCGAGTGTGTACGCGGAAAAAGACAGTGAGTTTGCGCGCTGGGTGTTAATATTTTGCCAATTGTAGGCAGTCTGGATGTCCGCTGCCGAAATAGATCCTGTGCCGGGCACCGGGCTGAAGGACGCTGTTGCGAGTAAGGTGCCCACCGACAGTAAGGCGATTGCGATTACATATTTTATGGTTTTCATGTTCGTTTATTTTCCTTGTTTGCTTGGGTTTTGATTGCTGGAGAAATTCTTGGGGCCACACAGGAGAAATTCTCTTTGGTTTGATGGACCCATTTATCTCTCTCACCTCCTTCTCCGGAAATGGCGGGACGAAGTTCTCGAAAAGAGTCAAAATTTTCTCTAAACCGCCGATTTCAGCGATCGGCACAGATATTGATTCCTGAAGTGTTGGCAGCAGGGAAACGCGGACGCGCCCGGCGGCGGGGGTGGCAAGCACGCTCGGCGAAGCCGAAGAACTTTTGGCGTTCTCCGGGAATCAACAAGAAATCCCACCGGCACTTCCGCTTCGAGCAGTAGGAGTAAGCACAGAGGGCTCCGCGGTTTCCCGGTTTCCCGCAAAGCCCTCGTGTTGGAGGTTAAGTATGGGATCTTAGATCCCCCACCTCTTTCTCCGGAAATGGCGGGACGAAGTTCTCGAAAAAAGGTAAAAATCTTTTCTGGACCGCCGATTCCAACGATCGGCACAGATATTGATTGCTGAAGTGTTGGCAGCAGGGGGACGCGGACGCGTCGCCGGGCGACGCTTCCAGAATCGACAAAAGTTCTCTTTAGATTTTACGCTTGCTAATTCAGGCGCGTGCAGTCAAACCAATTAGCATTATGAAAACCCTATTTGGAACATTCGCATTTGTTGCATTGGCGGTAATCGCAATCGTCACGCTCCCCAGCTGCTGCCGCAAACAAGTTTCCCAAGGCGTCCATACCGACAAAAAGTTCAGTCTGGAATTTGGTGGACCAACGGATAACGACTTTGCTGATGTGGACACGGCTAAGTTCAACGCGGCGTTGTGCGCTCTGAAGTCAGATCAATACGACGTCCGTTTTCTGGCCACCGCGAGCAGCACGCCCATTGCTCACTATACTCCCCCCTCCTGCGGTACCGTGAGTATCAACACTGACAAGATTACAACGTCCGAAGTGGCGCAAACTGAGCCGGCTGAAGAATCGTCGGCTTACGATCCTAACGCCACGTACTACGTTAAATCCAATAACTTGGCGGACATACAGAGAGTTCTGGACACGTTCAAAACGCCGACCCCAACGCCGGCGCCGTAGTTAGCATTACGCACAGCTGCGCCTTTGAAAGCTGGACAGAGCTTGCGCCGAAGGTTTCTCTGCGCGGCGTGGTTCAGCTTGCACTTCCTGCTAATTATCTCATTCTCGCTGCGAGACACTCTCTGGCTGGTCGCACACGCACCTACGATTCTTCCCACTTCCTTTAGGAGCTATTCGCAGAAGGCTGAGGGGGTCGTTTCCGCTCTCTTATGCCAGCGCCTGGCGGCGTCAAACCCGATCCGGCAAGTGCTCGCAACGTACCTGCACATCGCTGGAATCGAAACGGGTTACAGCTATTTCGCGCCAAATGTGCCAGGCAGTTACAAACTCGTGTTTGAGTTGCACTATCCGGATGGGCGAATTGAATACGAGTTGCCGCGGGTCAATAGCACCGCGGCCGGGGTACGCGTAGCCGGCTTGCTCGATAAGATCGGGCGCACCCCCTACGACGACTTGCGCGAGCTTCTCGTCAAAATGCTGGCTCAATCGATTTGGCGCGAGCATCCCGAGGTGAAAACAATTCGTGCCATGTTTGGAGCGACCAGGCTCCCGAGCTTAAGCGAATTCGAGCGCGGTAAGCGAGAATCGTACGAGTTTTTATACGCGTACGATTTTAGTCTTCGCGAAAAACCTGGCGAACCGGAAGTCGTTAAATAGTATGCAGGCGCTGAAAGGGCGGCTGTCCGAATTCCTTTTCCCAACTGAGTCTGACGCCTGGCTGAGTATCTTGCGCGTCGGCCTTGGTTTTCAAATAACGCTTTATTCCTTGTCGTTGAAAAACGACTGGAATTATCTGTTTGCCGGAGCCGACAATGGTCTGGTCAACCGGGATCTGGCAGAGGCGTTGCTCTCCGTCGAAAGCCGTTTCGCTCCGAGGCTGGGATGGCTCGCGACTCTCGGAGCGCACGTTGGCCTTCGTGAAGAGACGGTTCTCTCTATTTTGTGGATTTGTTTGGTTGTCGCCGGCTGCGGCCTGATGGCAGGCATCTTCAGCCGCACCTCTGCCATTCTGGCCTGGTTTCTTCATCTGTGCGCAGCCAAGAGCGGGGGATTTGTCTCCTACGGCGTGGATAACTTTATGACCATCGGGCTCTTTTACCTGATGTTGTCGCCGCTCCCGGATCGGTATGCTCTTGACTGGCAATTACGAAAATCGCCCCCGGAAGCTTCACCGTTTCTCGGTTTCTGGTGTCGGGTGTTACAGCTTCACTTGTGTGTGATCTATTTTTTCAGCGGACTTACCAAATGTTTTGGCAGCGGGTGGTGGGACGGCTCGAATGTGTGGCGCGCGCTGATCCGGCCCCCGTTCAACGTCATTGATCCCGAGATGCTCGTGAGATGGAAGTACCTGTTCCCAGTCGCAGGGGTATTCATTTGTCTCCTGGAAATCGGGTATCCGTTTTTTATTTGGAGCGACAAGACGCGAAAGATTTGGCTGTTCGGCATTTGTGCAATGCACGCCGGAATCGGGTTCATGATGGGAATGTATCTCTTCGCTCTCATCATGATCATTCTCAATATCGCAGCGTTCGGCCCGGGCCTCGTCCGCTCCCAGCGCGAGAGCCCAGGCCTGCTGCCCCAGGAAGTTGTCCCATGAATCGCGCCGGAAACCTTGCGCTCCTTCACCGCGAGTCTTCCTTGACTTGCGCGACTCCTATTTACTGTCGACGACGGCGAACCGTATTGTTAGGTTCGTAACGGGTGAACGCGCCAGACACGCCCGCGGAACCGGCGCCCGATCTCCAGCTCGAGATCGCACATCTTCTGTTCATCGACGTGGTGGGTTATACAAAATTGCTGGTCAATGAGCAGATTGAATTAATGCAGCAACTCAATCAAATCGTCCGAAACACCGAATGCTTCCGGACAGCGGAAGCAAGCGGCAAACTTGGTCGAGTGCCGACGGGAGACGGAATGGCGCTCCTTTTTTTCCGCAGTCCGGAAGAGCCGGCACGATGCGCGCTGGAGATTAGCAGAGCTTTGCAAGCTCATCCGCATATTCAGTTGCGGATGGGAATTCACAGCGGCCCGGTCAACCGAATCACCGATGTGAACGACAAGACAAACTTTGCTGGAGCTGGGATCAACATCGCCCAACGGGTGTTGGATTGCGGCGATGCAGGGCATATCCTTTTGTCCGGCCATGTGGCGGAAGATTTGACCCAGTACCGGCACTGGCAGCCGTACTTGCACGATCTGGGCGAGTGCGAGGTGAAGCATGGGTTGCGCCTGCATCTGTTTAACCTCTACAAAGAGAATCTCGGCAATCCGCAGGTTCCTGGAAAGCTCAAGCGTGGAAATGGATTAAAGCAGGTGTCCGCGGTTCGTCCCATTACCGCTCCGGGCTGGCTCAAGGTCGCGCTGATGGTGGCTTTGGTTGTGTCCGCTGTTGCCCTGGTGATCAGTTCATTGATCTTTTCCCATCGAACATCTCCGTCGCCGACCATGTCGGCCCGTCCCGAGACAAGAACTACCACCTGGCCGACTGCTATTCCCACGAAGAGCATCGCCGTTCTCCCGTTCGAGAATTTGAGCGACGAGAAGGAGAACGCTTACTTTGCAGACGGAGTCCAGGATGAAATCCTCACTGGCCTTGCCAGAGTTGCGGACCTGAAAGTAATCAGCCGCACGTCAACGCTCCAGTACAGGGTCGGTGCGGGCCGTAATCTGCGCGAGATTGCCGAGGCGCTCGGCGTGGCGCATGTCCTGGCAGGGAGCGTCCAGCGTGCCGGGGGCCGGGTGCGTGTCAGCGCTCAGCTAATCGATGCCCGGACAGATGCCCAACTATGGGCGGAACGGTACGATCGCGACGTTGCGGATGTATTCGCGATCGAAAGCGAGCTGGCCGGCAAGATAGTCGCTCAACTTCAAAGCAAGCTTTCACCTGAAGAAAAGGCGGCGATTGAGGAGCGACCTACGGCAGACCTCGCAGCGTACGACCTTTACGCACATGCCAAAACCCTGATCGACAACGCCCTCTCCAGCGCGCCGAGCAAAGATCTTTTAGAAGCTATACGGCTGCTGGATGAAGCAGTGAAGCATGACCCGTCATTTTTCCTTGCCTATTACCAACTGGCGCATGCTCACGACATGATTTACCACACAGGCTTCGACCATACACCGGAACGTCTGGCGCTGGCCGATGCGGCGATTCAATCCCTTCGCCGTTTGCGTCCGGACGCTGGCGAGACGCACCTCGCATTAGCAGAACATTTCTACCGGGGCCAGCTCGATTACGATCGCGCCCGCGAGGAACTGACCGTCGCGCAGCAGGCGCTGCCAAACAGCGCTCTCGCTTTCCTAATCGCCGCGTATATCGATCGACGGCAGGGACGCTGGGAAGATTCCATCCGAAACTTCGAACACGCATCGGCACTTGACCCGCGAAGTGTTGTTATCCTCCAGCAACTTTCATTGAACTATGAAAATCTCCGTCGCTATAATGAAATGGCCGCGACCTTGGATCGCGCGCTCGCAATTGCGCCGAATGACACGTCTATTCGGGCGCAGCGCGCTGCGGTTGCACTGAGTTCGCGCGCAGACCCCACACCTCTGCGCGCGACAATTCAGGCTATCCTCGCCGAGAACCCGAACGCGGGGCCTCTTATTGCGGACCAATGGCTCACATTAGCCTTGTGCGAACGCGATTCTGCCGCAGCGGAGCGCGCGCTGGCTGCGCTTCCACCCACCGGGTGCTATGAAGCAGCAATTCCCTTCCCGAACAGTTGGGGCGAGGCTCTTGCTGCCCGCGTACGAGGCGACCAGTCCGCGGCACGAGCCGCGTTTATCAACGCGCGAAAAGAACTCGAGAAGATAGTGGCCGACCAGCCCGATTATGCAGAGGCCATCTGCGCCCTCGGTGTGATTGATGCGGCTCTTGAAAATAAGGACAACGCCATCCGCGAAGGTCAGCGTGCCGTCGAGCTACTTCCAGTCAGCAAAAATGCCGTCGATGGCCCACTTTTGATCAAATATCTCGCTCTCATTTATGCGTGGACGGGCGAGAAGGATCGCGCGCTCAAACGACTGGATGAAGCAGCGAAACTTCCAAGTTATTTGAGCTACGGCCAACTGCGTCTTCATCCGATTTGGGATTCATTGCGCGGCGATCCAGGCTTCGATAAGATCGTCGCATCACTTGCGCCAAATTAATCGTAGCTTCCAATGAAACGAGCGATCGGCTTTCGCCGTAGCGAACGCCCTGCAAGTTTAGGGTCGCTGTATCAGCCGCCAATTACGCGGGATCAGACGTGATCGCCGGAATGTTTATGGCGATCTTTGAACGTGAGCTCGGCGATACCCGATTTATCGAGCTCGCCCAATCCCTCTGCAACCATGCGATCATATTGATCCTTGGTCGCACATGCCAGTGGCAGATCAAGGTCGAGACTGCGCCCAAGATCGAGCGCGATGCCGCTGTCCTTGGCGGCGTGAGCGGCGGAGAAAAAGCAGGTGTGCTCGCGGTTTTGCATGTCTTCGCCGTCGGTCTCGAGCACGCGCGAGGCGGCGCCGGTTTGCGAGAAAACTTTTCTTAACATTTCCAGATCAAGACCTAGTGCGGCGCCCAGCGCGAGTCCTTCGGCCAGACCAGCGGTGTTGATGTTCATGACCATGTTGACCAGCGCCTTTACTTTCGCCGCTTCGCCGGCTCGACCAATAAAGCGGACAGTCGATCCAATTTCCTTCAAGATCGGCTCGGCTCTGTGAAACGCGTCCTTGCTTCCGCCGCACATCAAATAAAGGGAGCCTTCGCGCGCCTGCGTGATGCTCGAGGCCATACACGCTTCAAGCGTTTCGGCGCCGGCTTTCTCGGCTAGCTTTTCCGCGTCGATATGGACCTGCGGCGAGAGCGTCGCGCAGTTGATGAATAATTTGCCGCGCGCGTTGACCAGAAGATTGTCCCCGCTTCGACTGAAGATTTCGCGCATCGCCCCGTCATCGGTCACAACCGTGAAGATGACGTCCGATTCCGCCGTAACTTCCGATAAATCCTGGCTCGCAGGACAACCAAGTTCCGCCGCCAGCGATGTCGCGGCCGCGCGATTTGTGTCGTAAACAGCCGTGACATGAAAGCCGCGATCCTTCAATCGGCGCGCCATGTTTGCGCCCATCCGACCAACGCCAACAAAACCTATATTCATGTTTGAGGTTTGATTTTTGATGTTTGAGGTTTGCTCGACGTGCGTCGGCCTGCCGTGAAGATCGCCGTTAGTTCGTCGGCTTCGGATACAAGAGAGGCAAGTTTCTTCTCCGGAACAAAATTTCCATCTCGAATCAACTCAAGCCAGTATAGGCTCTCGTCGGCTTCTTCGGCTACTGTTCCTAGCTTGGACGCGAACTCCGCACGCGACCGCGCGCGGCACGCCGCGCGGTAATTTGCACCCACTGACGTGGCGCTTCTTGCGACCTGGTTCGCAAGAACTCTTCCGCCAATCGTATTGGGCAGCTGTTCAATGAGCTTCAGAACTCGAAGCGCAAAGCCCTTTGTTCGCTGCTGCAACTCCGCGCTCTTCATCTGCTACATCAAACCTCAAACATCAACCATCAAACATCAGACGCGTCCCGCGAAAAACGGGTTGTGCACTTTCTCTTCGCCCACGGTGGTCATCGGGCCATGCCCCGGGCAAATGATCGTTTCATCCGGCAGCGTCAGGATTTTCTCGAGATTATTTTGCAGCGCATCGTCGTAGGAAACATTTCCGCCACCGATGGAGCCGGCGAAAAGCGAATCGCCCACAATCGCGATCAGGCGTGAGAGACCCGTCACCACATATGTCATTCCGCCGGGGGAATGGCCCCAGGTCAAACGCGTGTCGATCTCCAAATTGCCAAGTCGAAACCGTTTTCCCTCTTCGATCGGCTCCGCGCCGGGAACTGGTTCGCCAGCGGGGGTAAAGACGTCCCCACCAGTTTCCTCACGCAGACGCGGCAGGTCCGCGACATGATCGTCGTGAGCATGGGTTAGGAGAATGAGGTTCACATTCAATTTGTGGCGGTTGGCAAAGCGCACCATTTCGCCGCAGTCTGCGCCGGTATCAAAAGCCGCTGCGGCACGACTGGCGGGGTCCCACACCAGATAGGAGTTGACCGCCATGTCGTGATAATGCGTGTTGAATTGCGCGAGCCCGTCTCGCTCATCAATTATTTCGGGATGCCATTCGCCTTTGGCGAGTTCGCAAAGCGCCCGTCCGGCGAGACCCAAAACCGGCGCAACACGCAAAACGGTCAGTTCATCAAAATCACCCTCACGCAGCTGACGGATTTTTTGCGAACTGACCCGCGCTTTTTCCGCCAGTTCGGTATCGGAAATGCGCAAGCCGCGTTGCGCTTTTCCGATGATATCACCAACGTTGTCTTCGAGCGGTATCATTCCTCCAGTCGCTAAACGTTGATCGGTTCCGCCTTCGGTGCGACGCGCAAATTGATAATCCCAACCAACGCCAGTTTCTCAAGCGCTTCGCCGATCTCCGCCACGGAAAAGTTCGTGCCGGTCTCTTTCTCCATCGATGTCATTGCGACTTTACTAATGCCGCAAGGAACGATGTGATTAAAAGTCGAAAGATCGCCGCGCACATTCAACGCGAATCCGTGCATCGTGATCCAATGACGCACTCCCACGCCGATCGACGCAATCTTGCGATTCTCAACCCAAACGCCGGTAAGCGATTCTCGCCGCGACGCGGCGATACCGTAATCGGCGAGAAGTTCAATGAGCAATTGTTCGATCCACCGCAAATATCTGTGTAAATCCTGCCCACATCGGCGCAAATCGATAATTGGATATCCCATTAATTGGCCAGGCCCATGGTAAGTCGCCTGGCCGCCGCGGTTGATGGAAAAAACCGGATGTGGCAGATGCGCCGCACCGAGCAAGCTGGACCTGTCCGGCGTGCGGCCGATTGTGTAAACCGGTTCGTGCTCAAGCAAAAGCAATTCGTCGGCTGACGAACGATCCTCTCGTTTCTTTGCCACGATTTCTTCCTGTAACGCCAGCGCGGCGGCGAATTCCATCCGCCCAAGCCAACGAACAGTAAGCAGCGAGTCGCCAGCCACGCCAAAGCTTTGCAAAGGGGGGTTCATATTTGTGTCGCTCCCGGGACCCCGAGGCGTGCCACGTCTTGTGAGCGCAGGTGCGTCAAGCCGATCGCAAGCGCGTCCGCCGCGTCCGCATCCGGTGTTTCCGTCAGACCTAAAAGGGCGCGCACCATAAACGCGACCTGATTTTTACCAGCTGCGCCCGTGCCTACAGTCGCCTGTTTGATCCGGTTTGGGGTGTATTCAAAAATGGGCAATCCATTTTCCGCCGCAGCCAGAATGGCCGCTCCCCGCGCGGCTCCAAGGATAATGGCAGTCTTATGGCTTTGCACGTAAATCACCGACTCCAGCGCGCAACAATCCGGTTCGTGTTCTCGAATTAACCCGATAAGCCGATCTCGAATCGCCACCAAACAGGACGAGGAGCGCATCGAACGCGCGTTGTGAATCGTCCCGAAATAGAGGGAGCGCGGTTTGCCATTGTTTTCATCCACAATTGCGACACCGGTATTGCGCAAAGAAGCGTCGATGGCAAGCACACGCATCACTTTAATCTTAGGATCGCCCGTCGCGCGTTCAACCCCGAAAGCTCCCGCTCGCGAAAGCTCGCCGCAGGACGAGTTCGTCCGACTGGCGGACTTTCGGAGTTTCAGAGTCAACACAGAATCGACAAATTCCAGAGGAACGATTTTACTCGCGGCACCATGACGAAAGCTTTCCAGAAACAGATTGTCGGAGCGAGAGACAAACGATTCGAGTTCGCAGCGCTGGTCGTGATAATGATTGCGGCAAGCGTTCCTTCATCTTTGGCCACGACGAAAGGTTTGAGCCAAATCGTGACGCCAGACTTGCAAGGACCAGGCGATCTCTCTCTCAGTTTCCAGGCACAGAGCGAGCGGATCGCAAACCCGTACGAGCTTCAGGCCGAGATGGGGCTAACGAAATGGGCTGAGTTTGCGGTCTTTCGCGGGTTTAAACCAGATGAGTGGATTTTCGGCACGGAATTCGGATTGCTCACAAAAGAGCCGTATCTGCTCTCGGTTGGATTTGTGAATTGGTCGCCGCATCTCGATGTCGATCCGCAGCCATACATCGAGGCCGGTTACTACGGTGAGCACCACAAGGTCATCGTCGGCTCAATCCATGGCGCATATAAGAACGAGGCGATCCTCGGTTACGCCTACGACTTCAACAAAACGTGGCGCGTCCAAGTCGATTTCCAGAGCGGCTCAGAAAATTCATCGACAATCGGCTTTACCTGGAACATCACGAGAGATTTCCAAGTCAACCCCGCGCTCTATGTGACTAACGACAGCTCACATGAAGTGCTCGGCTACGTCGTCTTCACCTACACTTTTCGCCTATGGGGCGGCGAAAAAGAAAGCAATGCGATTTCTGCAAGATAAACATCGCGGATTAATCTTCGTGTTTGGGCTTAAGCGAGCACTTCGCGACGATTGACCAGGATTTCGCGCAGAGCGGCGCGTTTCTCATCGAGCAGCTCTTCTCGCGCGGCGCGCACGGCTTCAAGCAGATCGCCTGCCTGCCGCAGACGCGGAACATTCACATAGTCGGCGCCCGCGTCGAGAAGCTCAGCCGCTTGCGCAAGCACGTCGGCAGTGACGATAATTTTCGCCTTCGGATTAAGGTCGCGTAGAAGGCGGACGAGCCGCGCATTGGTTGTGCCCTTCAGCAGCGAATCTGGAACAGTTGAAATCAGGACTTCGGCTTTATCGACACCAGCGTGAACAAGCGTCTCGCGGTGCGAAACGTCCCCATAAATTATGGGAACGCGCCGTTTGAGAAGGCCGTCCCGCGCCACTGGACTAAAGTCCACGACGGCAATGTCGGCGACCAATTCAGGATCGTGACGCTGGATCTCTTCTAAAAGCGAGCTGGCTGCGCGGAAAAAGCCGACGAAGCGCGCGCAGGGGCAAGATCGGCGGGTTTCGGAATCACCTACGATCAGCGTCTCCTCGGGTCTGATACCGCGCAGACCGAGGCGGGTGGTGAGATGGCAGAAAACGTGCGGGTCAGGTTTGCCGAATCCGTGTGCGAATCCCCAGAAACAGAGCGGCCGGGTAAAAATCGAGAGCGCCGCCGCCGCGACGGCTGCCTGTTCGGTGTGACCCGGCTCAAGCCCGACCGGAAGAAACGCCGCGGCCAGACCGCGGTTGCCCTCTAGCGCCAGAGCCAGTTCCACTGCCGTATTAGCCATTGGACATGATGCCGAGCACCAGGCCGCAACGGTGCATCTGGCGCAGCGCCAGCACCGCTCCGGTCACGGCGCGCGTCGGGCTGCGTAACTGTGCGTAAGTATATAGAAAGTCGTGTCGATCCTCCGCAGGGAGGCATTCCAGTTCAGGAAGCGCGGTCATCACCGCCCGTGGCCAGAACGCGACCGGATTCGGAATTCCCGCCGCTCGCATGATCGCCTCTTGCCGCGCGACCTCGGCATCGATCGCGGCATTAAGCGCCGCGAGATCGAGTCGCGCTGGTTTTCCGAATCGCTCTTCCCAAAGCGCTTGCCAGCGCGTGTCGGCATCCGGCTGCGGCTCCATCTTTTCCAGGATGGTTCCGTAAACCGAAGCGATCACTGCTTTGATGTTCCGTCGTCGCGCCACGACCATTTGCCGCGTAATCTGCCGGTTCTGTCATTTAAGCACAAGAAATCGAGCCAGCTCGGCTCGATGATTGTCGTCATCGCCCGGCCATGATGGAATCGATGCGAGTTGCTGGTATAATGGACGAATTCCCTCGAAAAATCGGATTTAGGGAAAGCGTTTCGTGTAAACGTGTAAGGAGGAAAAGAAATGCAATTATCCAAACTCATCGCAAAAATGGCGGCGGTGATCTATCTGTCAGCTAGCGTAGGAGCCTTTTTCGGCGCGGACTATTACCGCAAGATCGCCGAGGATTTCTTTAGCAATGCCGGGCTCGTTTATGTGAGCGGTTTCATCACAGCCGTTATTGGATTGCTGATTGCGACCTATCACAATAGATGGACGAAAAGCTGGACTCTCTTGATCACGCTTCTCGGTTGGCTCGCCCTACTGAAAGGCATCCTCTTGATCGCCTTTCCGCAATTTGTTCACACTGTATCCCAGCGAATGTTTACAGATTTGGGCACGAGGATCTTCCCATACGCTGCTTTTTGTCTCGGATTGTTGTTCGCTTACTTCGGGTTTGTGTCGGCCCCGCTTGCCGACAAATCATCTCAGCCAACCGCCGACCGCTGACGCCGCCGGCAGCACATCGCGCATATGATCGACCAATGTGCGAGCGCGTGAAAACTGCTTTTCCTTTTCTGCAAAGGCGGCTATTTTGGCCGCGCCAATCTCTGAAAATGCCGACCGTTCTTCTGCATTTGCCGCTGATATCAGGGGGAAGTGCTGGAAATAGGCAGAAAATTTTCTGCTTATTACGATGTTAGATCTTCTCGCCGCCCATGAAACAGTTGGTCCTTTTGACAGCCGCAGTGATCGCGCTGGGCACGTCAGCGGTGGCGCAGCACACAGCTACGCCGCACGCTTCACGTGAAGCAGTCTTAGCGTTTCTGCGTCGCGAAGGGATTCTCACTGGCCAGACCCGTGTCGTAGAAGCCAGATGGAGCGATGACGCTCATTGGTGGTTTGTCAGTCTCCGTCATCCTGGTGGCACGATCTCGAATTGGACGGTCGATGCCGATGCACGAGATTATCATTACGTGTGCAGGAACTAGAGTGTTTGCCACGCACAGATCTAACCAATCGCTGGAGCCAACCGTTGGCCGCTGTGATGACCAAATTTGATTTTATGAGACAGTTCCCGATGTTTGCCACGCACGCCGCCGCCAGCGGTGGCTCAGCTCCTTCTCGTTAGGCGTTGAAGACCTATAGGAGGAAATAGATGATGAAAAGAACCGTAGAGACCGCAATGCAATCTCCAACTGCGAGAGCTATCGGCGTTGTGTATTTGTTCTACTTTCTGACGGCGTTTGTCGCGGAGTTTCTCGTAAAAGGAGTGGTGGTGCCGGGCGATGCCGCTTCCACAGCGAACAACATCCTCGCGCATGAAAGTTTGTATCGGGCAGGCTTTGCAGTCGGCCTCATTGCGAACGTGATCTATATTGCTGTAACGGCGCTTTTTTATCGGCTGTTTGGACCGGTGAATTGGAGTATGTCGCTGATTGCGGCGTTCTGCAGTCTTACCGGGTGCGCGATTCAGATCTTTGGCGGCCTCCTGCAGGTCGCTCCATTTATTCTGCTCCGGACTATGCCATTGGCGCAGTTGTATTCGACAGCGCAGTTGCAAGGGATGGCTCTACTGAGCCTCATGTTGTACCGCCAGGTGTTTAGTATTTCGCTGGTTTTGTTTGCGTTCTACGATCTCCTGCTTGGCTACCTGATTTTCAGGTCAACCTTTCTGCCTCGAATACTCGGTCTGTTTTTGATTTTCGCTGGGATAGGTTGGCTATCTTTTTTGTGGCCGCCGCTCGCGACGGCGTTGTCCGCCTACATTCTCTCGCTTGGCGCACTGGCGGAAATCCTGTTGATGCTCTGGCTAATCGTAAAAGGCGTAAATGTTTCGCGATGGCGAGAGTTAGCGATTCGGAACGCCTAACCAAGCGATGCAGCGAACCGCGAGCCAGGGTGCGTTCCACGTTGTGAGTGTTTGCCATCCACCCACCCGGTGCGTTGCTCGCTTCTCAGGTCTCGCGGTCGCTGATCTTGTGTCTCGTTAGGTCTATGCGCGCGTCCTGCATACGAACGCCACTTCTCATCACGTGCCTCGCGTCGTTTGTATTCCTGGCGAGCTGTCACGCCGAGCCGCAAGGGATGAGCCGCAAGATTGACGGCTCATCCGACGAAGCTGCGAAGAAAAGTGTCGAGAAGCTCTCGACAGAACTGTCTCCACCGGATTTCCAGAGATTCACACAAGCGTATGGGAAGCTCGCCATGCGCTGGGCTTTCGCCAGCGCATTCACGCCTGGCGCAGACAAGGACAGCAAAGCATTTCTCAACCAAATTAATGGCAAGACACCGCAGGAGATTATCCAGCTTGCAGAGTCGCTTGATAGCGAGCCTGCAAGCACTGCGAGTGCAAGTCCGAAAGAACAGATAACGGTGCGACTCAACGTTCCGTTCAATGTTGACGGAATCGAGATTCTTATCACGGGCTTCCACATCGGTAAGCTCCAGAAGATTCCGCGGGAGTTTTCATTCGGGTACGTGCCGGACAAGCCGTTCCTGCTCGCGGATGTTGCCATGAAGAACATTACCGAAGGAACGATTATCCATGTGCAAGACGTCTGGGAGCACGCCACAGTCACAGACAACTTTGGCAACGTATACAGCGCTCCAAGCTCTTTAGGCTTGGATCGCTCTGACGTGCACGGTCTGATTTCCAGCCAGCCACTGAAGCCCGGCGAGGCTGTCACAGACATGATTGTCATCGATGCACCCCTCGACAACGCGCTGAAGTTCACTCTCTCATGCGATCCGAATTTCTTTCGTCCCGCTGGCAACCAGCGGCTGAATCAGATTTCGGACAAGTCCTTTAAACTTGAGTTCACGCGTTCCGACATCAAATAACCTAACCAATCGCTGGAGCCAACCCGCCTCAGGCGGGCCGTTGTGATGGTCCAGATTTTAATTACATGAAACAGTTCTCGATCTTTGAGAAGAAATCCGAATCCAAAATGAGCAACCCGGTCCAAATGATTTCGCGAGAATCCGAAGAAGCCTTTCGCCCACAGACCAAGAGGCATCTTGGCATAGGTATAGTGCGCGCCGATGATGTGAAGGACGACGAACAGCGCGATGAAGATATAGGAGGCGTTGGAAAGCTGCAGACGCCGGCGAACTAAAGCGAGCGTCGCGACAAAAAGAACGAGCAGTATGTTTTCCAAGGCCCATGCCTGCCGATCCAACGGATGAATGGCCGCCAGTACCCAGAGAACAGCGCAAAGCGCGAACAGCCCCGCAATGAATTTGTTTTGTTGGCTCACCGAAAAGAATTTTCCTGCGCCTGATGTCAGTCGCAGAGTCTTATCGAAGTAAAACTCCGCCATGCAAGAAAGCTCAAAATCTCCGCGAAGTCGCGTCAGTGCCGGTCTACTGATGTTTCGCCGTAAAGGCGGCGTACTGGAATTCTTGCTGGCGCATCCGGGCGGCCCGTTCTTTGCCAGGAAGGATGAAGGCGCTTGGACGATTCCAAAAGGCGAAGCCGCGCCCGGCGAAGATTTGCTTGAGCGTGCTCAAATTGAATTTGAAGAAGAACTTGGCATTCAGCCACACGGAAATTGGATCGAACTTGGCTCAATAAAACAGAAAGGCGGCAAGACCGTGCACGCCTGGGCATTTGAAGGCGACTTACCCAACTCCTTCGAATTCAAATCGAATACTTTCGAAATGGAATGGCCGCCACGCTCGGGAAAGTTGAAACAGTTTCCGGAAATCGATCGCGCGGAATTCTTCGCAGAAGAAGTTGCGCGACGAAAAATCAATCCGGCGCAAGTACCTTTTCTCGATCGCCTCCGCGCTGCCGCTTGACGGAGCGGTGGCGTCCTAGCCACCTGGGCGCTTGGGTGCTTTCGGAGATGTTGTCTCGCGTCAGGAAAAGCGCCTCGCTGCGCAATTGACTCTGAAGGAATTCGCAAGTTGACTCCGAAAGCCCTTCGCAGGTGGAATGAAAAGAGTGACCGACCGTCCAATTGCAAAGCGATTAACGGCGAAATCGCTCCTTGCCCGAATCAGACGCATCCTGGTTCCGACGGATTTTTCGCAGCCGTCGTTCGCGGCGATCCCGTATGCGCGCGCGGCCTCACAGCATTTCGGAGCGGAAGTGCATCTCTTGCACGTAGTCGATAGCACGCAATACGCGTCCAAGTCGCTGACGCTGCCGCTGGTTTCACCGGCCGAATTGAACAGACCATTGCTGAAAAGATTGAAGGCAGTGGCCTCGAAATATGAAGCGGGCGGCAAGATTCACGTGATGAATCCGCGCGAAGGCCGGGCTTACAAAGAAATTTGCGCGGCCGCGCGCGAGCGAAACGCGGGCCTGATCGTCATCGCAACCCACGGACATACCGGATTAAAGCATGCGTTGCTCGGCAGCACCGCCGAACGCGTGGTCCAACATTCGCCATGTCCGGTCCTGGTCGTGCGCCAGCAGGCGGGAGAGGCCGACGAACGCAGCGCCCGATTGAGAAGGATTCTTGTGCCGATCGATTTTTCTTCCTGCTCGCAATTGGCGTTTGATTGCGGCGTCGCACTGGCCCGCGATTTTGGCGCGGAATTGCGGCTGGTGCATGTGATCGATCCGCATTCCTATCCCTTCGGAGACCAATATGCCGCGCTGGATGCAACCCGGCTCATGCAGAGCGCACGCGATACTGCCCAACGAGAAATGCGCGAGATGGCCGGAGAAGCGAAGGTGCAATTTTCCATTCAGGACCGAAAAGGCTCACCCGCGAAGGAGATTTGCAGCGCAGCGAATAAAGATGTCGATCTAATCGTTACTTCGACTCATGGGCGGACGGGCCTGGGTCACGTTCTCATCGGCAGCGTCGCTGAGCATGTGATCCGCAACGCGCCGTGTCCCGTGCTGGTTCTGTCGTGCCGCTAAGTCGAGGCTGTCTCTGACGATCAGTCAAAACCACTGAGCCTCTCAAAGCGGCTACGCGAACGCCTTTTCAAGCTGGCATCGTCTGCTCGGGCGTGACACCATTTCAACAACCGACGAAGACGCCGAATGCGAAAGGATTGAAATGCGATTAACCGGAGTGCTTTCGAAGTGGCCGCTGGTTCGGCAGATTCTCGAACGCAAGGATGGTACCGGACTGGAAGCGATGTCGGAGAAGACGCGCGCGATGCATGCGCGGATCGATGGCGCCAAGGTCGCGCGCTCGATTTGCCCATACTGCGGCGTCGGGTGCGGCCAACTGATTTATCACGATGGCAGGAAGATCATTTCGATCGAGGGCGACCCTGAGAGTCCGATCAGCCAGGGAAATCTTTGTCCCAAAGGCGCGGCTTCCTATCAGTTGCTCACGCATTCGCGACGCGAAACGAAGGTAAAATATCGCGCGCCGCGCGCGAAACGTTGGACGGAAATTCCGCTCGATCGTGCGATGGACATGGTGGCAGATCGCGTTTGGGAATCGCGGAAACGCACCTTCGTCGAGTTTGCCGCAGCGAATCCGTCCCGTGGCGGACAAGAAGAGGGCTCGACGATCAATCACACTACTGCGATTTGCCACCTCGGCGGCGCGACACTGGATAACGAAGAGAATTACCTCATAAAAAAACTTTTCACCGGAGGCCTGGGCATGGTCTGTGTGTCCAACCAGGCCCGAATATGACATAGCAGCACGGTGCCCGGTCTGGGTACCTCCTTTGGCCGGGGCGGAGCTACGACCGCGCAACAAGATCTGGCCAACGCGGATTGCATTTTGATCGAGGGTTCATCGATGGCTGAGGCGCACCCAGTCGGTTTTCGCTGGGTGATGAAAGCGAAAGAGCGCGGCGCGACCATCATTCATGTCGATCCGAGATTTTCGCGCACCAGCGCCCTGGCTGATATTTGGGTTCCTATTCGCGCCGGCAGCGACATCGCTTTTCTCGGTGGCCTCGTCCGGCATATCATCGAGAACGATCTCTTCTTCCGCGATTACGTCGTCCACTACACCAATGCCTCCTGCATCCTGCGCGATGAATTCGCCGATCCGGAAGATAACGCCGATGGCTATTTTTCCGGATGGAACGCCGAAGATCGCGCCTACTCAATGCAGAGCTGGCAGTATAAGGGCGAAGGCTTGAGTTATCCGGAACGCGACTTCTCGTTGCAAGATCGACAATGCGTTTTCCAAAAACTGAAACGCCATTTCGCGCGCTACACGCCCGAGATGGTTGAGAAAATCTGCGGTATTCCACCGGAGCTTTTCCACAGAGTCGCGGATGCGCTCGTTGCCGCATCGGGTCCGGAGAAAACAGCCGCCATTTGTTATGCGGTCGGTTGGACGCAGCATTCCAAAGGAGTTCAGATCATTCGCACAGCGGCCATTCTGCAACTCTTGCTTGGCAATATTGGCAGGCCCGGCGGCGGCATTCTCGCGTTGCGAGGCCATGCTTCGATTCAAGGTTCGACCGATATTCCGACGCTTTACGATATTCTCCCCGGTTATCTAGCGATGCCGCGGGGGGGAGAGGAAAATTCGCTCCAGGAATATCTGGATCTGCACACGAACCGAACAGGCCTGTGGGCAAACACTCCTTCTTACTTTATCAGCTTGCTGAAGGCGTATTACGGCAAACGCGCGACAGCGGAAAATGATTTTGGTTACAACTGGCTCCCGAAAATCACGGCCGATCATTCCTTCTTCGAATACCTCTATGACATGGCCGACGGAAAAATGGAGGGAATGTTCCTGATCGGACAGAATTCGGCTGTCGGCGCGCCTAACTCTCGTTTCCAGCGGAAGTCGATGGCGAAACTAAAATGGTTTGTTATCCGCGACATGGTCGAAACCGAGCCGGCCAGGTTTTGGCGTGACTCGGCTGAAATCGAGCGCGGCGAATTGAAAACAGAAGAAATCGAGACGGAAGTATTTTTCTTCCCCGCGGCCGGCCATGCGGAAAAAGAAGGCGCGTTTACAAATACCCAGCGTCTTTTGCAGTGGCGGGAGAAAGCGGTCGAACCACCGGGTGATTGTCGTTCCGACGCATGGTTTATTCATCAACTGGCGCTGCGCTTGATCGTGAAAGCCAGAGCTTCCAACGATCCGATCGACGAACCGTTGCGCGCTTTAGATTGGTGGTATCCGGAGGACAAGCAAGGCGAGCCGAAAATGGAAGCGGTGCTCGCAGAGATCAATGGCTGGAACACGGGTGTAGCCGCGGGCGCCGACCGCGGCGGGGCCGACGGGATTCTCTTTGGACAAGATCGAGACGGACAGCTTCATCATGGGCCGCAGGTCACTGATTACAATGAATTGAAAGCTGACGGTTCGACTGCCTGCGGCTGCTGGATTTATTCCGGCGTTTTCGCCACCGACGGCGTGAACAAGGCAAATGCGCGCCAGGCGAAGGATTATCTCGGTCACGGTTGGGGGTTCAGTTGGCCGAGCGATCGTCGCATCATTTACAATCGGGCCAGCGCGAAACCCAACGGCGAGCCCTGGAGCGAGCGCAAAAAGCTTGTCTGGTGGGAATCGGAAAAATGGACCGGTATCGATGTTCCCGATTTCAAAAAAGACAAACGCCCCGATTATCGGCCGCGAGGTGACGAAACTGGTCTGGACGGTCACCGCGGCGATGCGCCCTTCATCCTGCACGAAGATGGCCTGGGCTGGATGTTCGTTCCGAAAGGTTTGCAGGACGGCCCATTCCCGACGCATTACGAGCCACTGGAATCGCCGGTGCGAAATCCGCTGTATTCGCGCGATACGAACCCGGTCGTGAACTGGTTCACACGAAACGAAAATCGTTTTGCGCCCCCGGGTGATCCCCGTTTTCCCTATGTGCTGACCACTTATCGGCTGACCGAGCACCATACCGGTGGCGGGATGTCTCGTTTTTTGAGCCATCTTTCCGAATTGCAGCCGGAAATGTTTGTTGAAATCTCCCCGGAGCTTGCGAGCGAACTCAAAATCAGTAATTCCGATTACGTTTGTCTCGTGAGCTTGCGCGGCGCGATCGAAACACGCGCGCTCGTTAGCCGCCGCATTCGACCGGTGAACTTGAATGGAAAAACCGTGCACCAGGTTGCAGTTCCATTTCACTTCGGAGCGGCCGGTCCGTTGCGTGGCAATGCTGCCAATAATCTCGTCGCCATTTCTGGAGAGCCGAATGTCACGATTATGGAAAGCAAGGCGCTTGTCTGCAACATCATCCCCGGGCGTTTGCCGCGTGGCCCGGCATACCTTGACTGGATCGAGCATTACGCGCCGCAATCCGGCCAACCGCCGAATTTGCATCCCGAGCAGCCTCCGCCCGGCGCGCCGAAAGGCGGAAGATTTTCACATGGCCATGGCAAGGAAGGCAAAGCGGGATGAGCTGCAGACAAATGGTAGGGACGGCCCGCCGGGCCGTCCGCACCTTTCGCGCGAGAATCACGGCGCGCCCGGCGGTCGCGCCCTACCACGAATTGACATGATCGGCGAAGGAATCCAGAGCACTAATCAGCGCAAACATTCGTACGTGGAGGATCACGTCGAAGTTGGCTTCTTCACGGATCCGACCGTTTGCATCGGCTGCAAAGCCTGCGAAGTCGCGTGCAAAGAATGGAACGAAGTGCCCAGTGACGGTTTTACCTGGAGCGGAAATTCCTACGATAACACAGGCAGTCTCGGGGCCTCGACATGGCGGCATGTTTTGTTCCTCGAACAGAATCGGCCGAAGGGGAGCCAGATTACTGGCTCAATGGGATTGCCTTTCAATCAGCGATCACCAATCAGAAATCAGCAGTACGAAGACCCGTTCCGCTGGATTTTTCTCTCGGACGTTTGCAAGCACTGTGAAGAAGCCGGCTGTCTCGAAGCATGTCCGACCGGTTCGATTGTCCGCACCGAGGTCGGTTCGGTGCTTGTGCAAAACGATGTCTGCAATGGCTGCGGTTACTGCGTGGTTTCCTGCCCCTTCGGCGTGATCGATCGCCGGCCTAAGCCGCTGCCCGACGCTGGCGGCGCATTCAAGTGCACCTTTTGTTACGATCGACAAAAAAGCGGACTCGTTCCGGCTTGCGCAAAGGTCTGTCCGACTGAATCGATTGTCTTTGGACGGCTCGATGATTTGCGGGCGCGAGCATCGCAGCGCGTCGAGCAATTGCGACAGAATGGTTATGCTGACGCGCAGCTTTACGATCCACAGGAAACATCCGTGCGCGGGCTGCATGCGTTCTTCCTGATTCTCGGGGAACCGGAAGCATACGGGCTTCCGCCGAAACCGCAGGTTCCCACGATTTATCTCAAGTCCGCATGGATAGCTGCGATCGCAACAGCGATTGCAGCGCTTATCGCCACGATTTGTGCATTTGCGTTTCTATGAGCGAACAAACAGGAAGATTGGGTAGCGCACGCGTCTCGCGTGCTGGCGAGCGCGTCCTCGGGATCGCGAACTTTCTCTGGAAATTCTCACTGCTCTCGGCCGAAAACGTCGCGAAGAAAAGATTGCTTCGGCGCGACGCCGAAACCAGCACCCGAGGCGGGTGCGCTCCCCGGATAATCGTATGACAAGCGAACAACGTCTCGACCAGTTGCGTGAGCAAGCGTGGGAAAAAGGCGTCGTCACAGAGCGCGGTGTCGATGTTGCCGGCGGGCCGATCCCACACGGGCCCGGTTATTACGGTCAGCCTGTTCTCAAACCACCAGTCTGGACGTGGGAAATTCCAGTTTACTTTTTCATTGGCGGCCTTGCGGGAATGGCCGCGGTGATCGCATTGATCGCGCTGATTTTCCATCATGGCGATCTCGCGCGCGCCGCCATGGGGATTGCCGCAACCGGCGCGATCCTTTCGCCGATTTTGCTAACGATAGACTTGGGGCGGCCGCTCCTCTTCATCAACATGCTGCGCGTTTTCAAATATCGATCGGTCATGTCGGTTGGCGCCTGGGTGGTTGCTGTATTCGGCGCATGCGCAATCGCGGGATCGATCGCACTGGAGCTACATACTCGGCATGTGTTCAGCGGCGACAGCAATCAGTTTCTCAAAATCCTCGCAGACGTCCTCGTTGCCGGCTCGGCGTTCTGGGGAATGTTGCTGGCCACTTATACAGGAGTTTTGCTTGGCGCCACCGCGATTCCCGCGTGGTTTTTGCATCGCGTTTTTTTGCCAATCCATTTCGGCGTCGCGGGTTTGGGATCGGCAGCCGCGCTGCTCGAATTGCTCGGGCATCGAATCGTGCCGCTTCACGGGCTTGGATTTCTGGCCGCCGGAATTGAGACAGCGCTTTGGATTTGGCTTGAGATCGATAAACACGGCGCCGCCGATCGCGCATTGCACGAAGCGGGCTCCGGTTGGCTCATTCGCTCGGGAGAAATCCTGAGCGGACCGCTCGCGCTGGTTTTTCGCGGATTCGGTTTTGTCCCTTTCGCCGCGATTTCATTTTTGCTCGGTGCACTCGTTAGCCGCTTCGGCTGGGTTGCAGCCGGAAAAGTTTGCGCTTGCGATACGGAGGCGGTGTTCGCTTCGCAACGCTAACGTTGTAGCCGCGGGCGATGACCGCGGCGAGTATGCGGATGGCTACATCTCACATTGCCCAAGTCAACGCCCTCTTCTACAACCTGGTGAAGCACAAACATCTACGGCGGCTCGAGCGTATTTGGATCGATTCGCCGATTTATTTTGTGACAACGTGCACAAAAAATCGCAGGCAAATTCTCGTTTGTGAAGAAGTCGCGAGCATTCTGATCGACGAATGGCGCGCGGCGCATCCTCGCCATGGCTGGGCCGTTGGCTGTTACGTCATCATGCCAGATCACGTTCATTTCTTCTGCCGCCCAGAACATGATGCAACAGCGTTGTCTGAATTTGTCGGTAATTGGAAAAGCTACACGAGCCGGAAGATCAATGCGCTTAGCCCGCCGCGGTCAGCGCCCTCGGCCACAACGCTATGGCAACGCGAATTCTTCGATCATGTTCTGCGCTCGAGCGAAAGCTATTCGGAGAAATGGCATTACGTTTTTGAGAACCCCGTTCGCGCAGGTCTCGTGTCCTCCGCTGACGAATGGAAGTATGCTGGCGAGATCGAAACGCTGATGCTGTAGCCGCGGGCGATGACCGCGGCGGCATTGCGAGTGGTAATATCCTAGGCGGCCGAGGTCAGCGCCCCCGGCTACAACTCATGATCCAGGATCACGCGCTCGATGTGCGAATAGATGTTGAACGATGGCGGACGAAGAAAACCAATCAACGTCTGTTTGCTCTCGCGGGCAAAGCTTACCGCCAGTGTCGAAGGCGCTGAGACAGCGGCTACGATCGGAATGCCCGCGGCCAACGCTTTCTGCATGATTTCGAAAGAAGCCCGGCCACTAACTAGAACAACATGTCGATCCAGCGGCAAAAGCCCGTCCAGGAACGCGCGACCGATTGCTTTATCGAGGGCGTTGTGACGACCAATGTCTTCGCGAACAATTTTTAACTTCCCGTCGATATCGAATATGCCAGCAGCGTGAATTCCGCCCGTGCGCGCAAAATCGCCCTGGTGTTTTCGCAAGAGGGCGGGAAGCGAAAGCAAAGTGTCAATTTCGATCCTGATGTTTGACGATCCAATCGCCGGGAAATCCTGGCGGATCGCCTCTATGCTCTCTTTGCCACAAATTCCGCAACTGCTCGAAATCGTTCCGAAGCGTCGCGCTGAATTTAGTTTCAATTTCACGCCAGCCGCGAGATTGACAGCGACCACGTTCCCGCGGCTGGCAGAAATTTCCGCGATCTCCTGGCGCTTGCGGACAATTGCCTCGGAAAGAAGAAAACCAGCTGCGAGTTCTTCATCGTGACCGGGTGTGCGCATGGTCGTCGCCAGCGCCTTGCGCCCGATGCGAATCTCGAGGGGCTCCTCAATCGTGAGATCGTCCGGTTGATATTCCATTTCGCCGTCGCGTTTTCGACGGATAATTTTTTGCGAATCGATCCCGCTTTCTTTCATGTCAAACGAACCTCTCGATGTTATCATGGTGTGCGGTGGAAATCTGCCATCTTTACATTTCACCCGGCCACAATTTCGTCGGCCACCACGGGCGCAAACCGGGTGGTCATCCTGCGGTCGAAGTCCCGATGATCGAATGCTTAGCTGGTCGCGGGATTCGGGGAGACCGCTATTTTGATTTCAAAGACGATTACAAGGGACAGATCACGCTTTTTTCACTCGAAGTTTTTGACGAACTTAGCGGCGCGCTCGAGTCGCACGATTGTTCGCCCGCGCTCGTCCGTCGCAATGTCATGACGCGTGACGTCGATCTTAATGACCTGATCGGCCAGGACTTTGAGATACAAGGCGTTCATTTCCACGGAACCCAGGAATGCGCGCCATGTTACTGGATGAACCGCGCCATTGGACCCGGCGCAGAAGAATTCCTCAAGGGCCGCGGCGGTTTGCGCGCAAAAATCCTGAGCGACGGCCAACTGCGGTCGAGTGAGCAAACGGTAACTCAGGCATCTTGCCTGACGAGTCGGACAGGCTTCCAGCCTGGAGCTTAAGTGCAGGCAGGATGCCTGCACGACCAGACAGCCAGGATGGCCGTGTTACACTAACGCAATGAGCATCAGCGCGGTGTTGCTCGCCGGCGGCCAATCGCGTCGCATGGGCCGCGATAAACCAACAATCCTTTTTCATGGAAAACCGCTTTGGCGAATCCAACTCGATCTTCTGCGCAAATTGCGACCAGCAGAAATCTTCGTCTCAGCGCGAACCGATCCTGCGTGGCGACCGCCAGATGTAACGTTTGTCGCGGACGAGCTACCATCGCGCGGTCCCCTTAGTGGATTGACCGCGACATTAGCTCGAATCCGAAGCAATCACTTGCTCGTTCTGGCAATCGACATGCCTTTTATGAATGAAGACCATCTGCGTTATCTCTGCGACGAGATTGAGCCAGGTCGTGGCGTTCTCCCGATGATAGGCAACCGGGCAGAACCGCTGGCGGCGATTTACCCAGTCGAAGCGCGTGTCGATTTTGTTAACGCGCTTTCCGGAGCGGATTTCTCGATGCAAACGCTAACAAATCAACTCGTGAAAATGGGCAGGCTGCGAGTCATCCGGGTGTCTGAAGAAGACCAACGATTTTACCGGAACCTCAACGAACCTGATGATTTGGATGACCGGCCTGGCTCGCTAATTGCCTTGTAACGGTTCTGTGGCGGAAGATGATCCTGGATTGATGCAGCTTTTCGCGCCATTCCGACCGCCAAAGACGTAGTATGAACAGAAAGAGCTTTGTACCGTATGTCCTAATCTTGGCATCCCTGTGGATGTTGACTGAGACGAGCCAAGTGATGGCCGCCAACATGCGCAGCTTCATCGAAGCGGTTAGGAGAAAGGCGTCTGTCGTCTACGTTGGCTCTGTTAGAGAAGTGCACTTGCTGACACGAACGAAGTTCGACATCAAGGCACGGGCAGTTGTGAGTGTCTCAGCTGTCGTGCGAGGTCCCGTCACCAAGCCTGCTGAGGCTATTATCGAATACTCAAGCTATGATGACAAAACACCAATGTTGGCGGGCGGCCCGCAGTATCAACTGCGGCCAGGCGTTATGGTTGTGATCTTTGCTGACTCGTTTAAAAGCACAGTTCCCCCTGGATATCTTTTGCAGGGTAAACGCGAGGAGTTGCTGGAACGCGTTCAAACACTACGCGATAGCCTGAGCCAGATGTCTCCCGATCAACTTAAATTACATGAGATTAATGAGGAAGATCGTCATGTTCAGCTCGCATTGTACGAAAAGCTGTGCACATACCTTCGTACACCCTAAACAATAGGGATGAATCGTCTCCGCAGTCTTTGGAATGTTGAGAATATCAAGATCGTCCGGCGAATCATCGTCTCCGTTGTTGGAGCCACAGTGTTACTGATTGGTATTGCGCTCCTGATTTTGCCCGGTCCGGCGTTCATCGTCATACCGATTGGACTCGCCATCCTTGCTACGGAATATGCCTGGGCGCGTCATTGGCTGAAAAAAGTTCGTCAAATCGCGAGGGGCGTTGTCTCGGGCCGGGACGCGACAAATCAGAACCGCGAATGGTAACTCGGGCATCCTGCCTGTCGCGTCGAGCGGGCATCCTGCCCGCACCGGCAGGCTGGAAGCCTGCTCGACCTCTCAGGCGAGATGCCCGAGTAACGCCGCGAGCGCCCGTCGCGAACGTCTTGTTTTGTTCGCGTCAACCACTCAAATTGACGAATTCTTCCATCGCCGCATGACAACTTCATCTAAGACCGAAGTACCGGCGCTTTCTGCCGTCACCGAGTCTCCAGAACGCGCGGATGAAATCTTCCTCGAAGGACCGCGTTCGCGATTCGCCGAGTTCTTCACGCTCTTGCGAGTGATGCGCGATTTCTTGCGCGGATTTCGCACTCTCCACTTCGTCGGCCCGTGCGTCACCGTTTTCGGTTCGTCTCGAATTAAACAAGACGATCCGCATTACGAGCTCGCTCGAAAAATGGGCGCGGCCATAGCGCGGCTCGGATTCACGGTCATGACCGGCGGCGGCCCTGGCATCATGGAAGCGGCGAACCGCGGCGCCAAAGAAGTCGGTGGCCGCTCCGTCGGCTGCACGATAGAGCTGCCGTCCGAGCAACCCGCAAACGCTTACCTCGATCGCTGCGTACGGATGCATTATTTCTTCGTCCGCAAAGCGCTCCTGGTTAAATATTCCTACGCGTTTGTCGTCATGCCCGGCGGCGCAGGCACGCTCGACGAGTTATTCGAGGCGGCGACGCTGATTCAAACCGGCAAAATCAAAAACTTCCCGATCGTGATCATGGGAACCGATTATTGGAAAGAACTGATCGGGTTCATCAACAAAATGGCCCAAGGTGGAATGATTGCCGCTACAGATCTCAAACTGATTTACGCTACCGATTCGGTCGAGGAAGCGATCGCGCACATTCGAAACAAAGCGATCGAGCCGTTCGGACTCAAACGTGTCGCGCACGTCCGGCGCTCTTTCCCCTGGCTCGGCGAACGAGGCTTGTCCGGGTTGTAGAGGCGTTCGCCGAGGCGAACGCCGTTTGTCAATTCCGATAGTGGCGATTGATTCATCGCCTCTTGTTCGAGGTCTCATTAGCGGATAGATTCTGGACATGAGTCGCGTGCAAGAAATCAAAGCGGCCATTGAGCAGCTCACGCCAGAGGAGCGATGCGAACTGGCCGCTCTGCTGAATCCCGTCGAGGAGGACGATTGGGACAGGCAGCTGAAAAAGGATGCTGAGCCGGGAAAAAAGTTGCATCGGATCATGGAAGCAGCCAACGAGGAATACGAGCAAGGTAAGAGCCTGCCGTTCCCCAAACCCGCGGAGTGAAATCCAAGGCGTCGCGCGAATTTTGGAGACTGTTCCACGGCCTCCCGCTCGAGATTCAAAAGTTGGCTTACAAGAATTACTTGCTCTGGCAAAACCATCCGCGGCATCCTTCCTTGCGGTTTAGGCCAATCAAGTCCAGGCAATGGTCAGTGCGAGTGGGTGATTATTACCGCGCTGTCGGCCGTTTCGTCGAGACTGACACTTTCCTGTGGACTTGGATCGGGACTCATGAGGATTACAACAAACTCTGAATGAAGCCGACCCGAGAGTCGGCGAAATGAGCGGTCCCGATGGTTTTCTGAATCCGTGTTTCATCCGTGTCCATCCGTGGCCAGGATTCTTCCGGCCTTGCTGGAACCGATCATTCAGCCACAGATGAACACGGATTTTCACAGATTAAGGCATCGGAACCGCGGATTACCCAGCGCGGCGAAGCCGCAACCGAAGATTAGCCCACCAAACACACGAATGATACGAAAGGAAGAAAGGGACTCGCCGATTGTGTCTTTCAAGATTTTCCGTGTTATTTCGCGCCTGCCGCGCCGGAGCGTACGAAGGCCGGGTGTTTAGTGGGCAATAGATGAGTTTTACCGATTGTTGACGACTGTTTGTGCTGGCGACTTTTGCAGCTCAAGCAAAAGCAAGAAGGGCTCCACGGTTTCCCGCGGAGCCCTCATGCTGGGGGCTAAGTTTTATGCTTCAGTTGTCATTCGCAATGGCCGGAGCCGACTAAACCTTCGTTAAACGAGGCTAGCGTCCGCAGGATCCAACGGTGAACCAACTCTTCAGGGATTGCGTCCTGAATGGTGCGCAGCACCTAATAACTCATGCGCGCCGCGCCTAAGCGCCTCGGCATCGGCATAGCCGAGTTTGGCTTTGATATTTTCACAGTGCGACTCCACTGTCCTGCGGCTAATCCCAAGCTCTTGCCCAATCTCACCGATGCGTCGTTCTGCAGCGAGCAATGAAAATACTGCCAGCTCACGATCGCTAAGAACCTCGAGCCCAGGAATGTTGCGTTTTCGGCCGGCGAATTGTTGAACGGCGCGGGAGGCAATCAGCGGGCTCACATAAATTTCACCGCTCACGTTCTGCGAAGCCGAAAAACTTTTGGCGTTCTCCGGGAGTCAATAAGAAATGCCACCGGCACTTCCGCTTCGAGCAGTAGCAGGAAGCACAGAGGGCTCCGCGGTTTTCCGCAGAGCCCTCGTGTTGGGGGTTAAGTTATGGAATTTTACAGTAGCGCTACTTCAGGTCGAACGTCGCCGGCATCGGGACGTTCACGCCGTCGATGCGAGCCCAGACCGTGTACGTCCCTTTTCCGTCGAGGCTGGTGACGTCGAGGTTATAGATGTACTTGCAGTCCACCTGGCGGTAGAACTGACCCGTGTCTTTGGGCTGAATGCTCTCCGCCTCGTTGACAGCGCCGGTCGGGTTCGGGTTGTTCAGCGCCCAACGCAGCTCAGCGGCCGGCAGGGTGCAGGTATGCGCGTACGGGCCGTCGACGGTTGTCGTGGTCGTCGTCTCTGTCGTCTTCGGCACCCAGGTGTTGTCGTTGACCGTGACAGCGGATACGTCAGCCTCTTGGCTGGCTCTCCAACCCGAATCGAGGGTCAGCTGGGCCACGTCAACGAGGTCCGTTCCGCCATGGGTCGACGCCAATACATCGTCCCAGGTCGTGTAGACGGGTCCCGGGACTCCCCACGCGCCCTGCATCTCGAAACGGTTCGGTGTGATCCCGGTCGTCATCAGATCCTGCCCGCTCCCAGAATTCCCGCCCGAGCAACCCTGGTCTGGGCCGTTCGGCGTCCCGTAGTAGATGTGCAGTATTCGATCGACGCCGCTCACGTTCACGCGCACTGTCCAGCGCAGCGATCCGCCGAAGCAGTCGCCTGTCGTGAAGTTGTAAACAGCGCTGAGGTGGATCTGATTCAACGGCATCGGAGTACTCAGACTCAGCCCAGCGTACGACCACGACCCTGGCACGATCACGCCCGGCGATTGATTGAGCGACTCCCAAACCGGTGGGTCATACGTCCGAGTGGTAGTCGTGGTCGTGGTCGGGGCGGCCAGCAGGTCGAACTGCACCGGGATCACGCCTCGCCGGCTCGACCAGTTGCTCGAGCCGTCGGCGTTGATCGGCGGCCGCACCGCCGTCTGGTACGCGAATCCGTTTGTGACGACATCTGAGCTGGTGAACGTCTGGTCCGGATAGGAATACCAATTGCCGGTCGTGGTACTTGCCGACGTTGTCGATGCCATCAGGCAGGCGAGGCTGGCGACTCCCAAAATTCCGAGTGTGAATCTGATCAGGGGGTTCTTGTAGTGTTTCATTTTATTGGTTCTTTGTTGTTGTTTGGTTTCTTGTTTCGGCGACCGTTCCTACGGTCACTACGGCGCCACAATAGCCGAGTCGAGGCAGCTCGCGCTACTAGACCTTAGATTATTATACCTAAGGCTAGTATACTTTAGGATAGTATGAACAAAGGACGGTTAATCAGCAGCCAGCAGCCCAGTCTGCTGATTACTGAGGTCTATTACTGGCTATTTCCTTCGATCCCGCTTCGCTGCCTGCCGCGCGGTAGTCCCGCGACCGCGGGACGAAGGCGGGGCGCGAAGCGTGCGCGTCGCCCGTAGGGCGACGGCTACAGAAGCAAGAAGGGCTCCGCGGTTTCCCGCGGAGCCCTCATGCTAGGGGTTAAGTTTTATGCTTCCGTTATTATGGGGCTATTGGGCGCAAGTGAACGGCGAGCAAGGTTGGCTCTGCACGAAGTTCAGGTTGTTGTTCCCGTTATCCAGCGTGGTTTTCAAGCACTCTTGATAAGCACGATTTGGATCGCCACTCGGCGTATATCCATCCGCACACAACGCGTTATTCGCGGCGGTCATCAAGGCATTAATCGTGATGAACCCATTACTTCCAGGAAGTTGCCCCGACTGTTGGTAGGCCTTTACGCAGTCGCCTCCGTAAACCAGAGCACTGCCGGTAACGCCAGGGTGCCGGACATTCAGTTCCATGGCGGCCAACTGTGCGCTAAGCATATAGGCCATGTTGACTGCGTTCGCGTTGAGCAGCCAGCTCGACAGAAAAGCTTGACTTCCGAACGTCTGGTGTAGTCCAGGTGCATCGACCAAGCAAAGGCCACTCAGGAACGTAAGATCAGCTTGCGTTTCGATGCGCTGGCCGTTTTTGTTGCTCCAGAACCCGAGTGTTAACCCGCCACCTGCTCCCAGGCAGACGTTACCGAACTCCACTGTCTGATCCGGAGCGAGGGTGACCGGGTACACCGCCGAGGGGCTGCCGAGGGCGGTAAAAGGCTGGCCGTTTAGTACGGCGCCGGTGTGGATCCAGTTCGCTGTATCAGCTTCGACTACGCGATAGGAGCCCTGATCGACGACGGAACAGAAACCCGTCTCTCGCGCTATGTACAAGTTGTCATCGGCAAACACCTGAATTGGCCAACCGTTTATATAGCATTCGGTTGGATCTTTGACGCCGTTGACGTTGGCATCGTAAAACTTATTGACGCACAGTGTCGGAGGATTTGGTGGGGGGCTTTCCCTGACCTTGAAGTTGTCCGTCTTGGTGCTGCTGTTGGTGAAGCTCGGTTCGTTACTCACCCAGGCTTTGTACTCGCCACCGGGGTTCGTGGTAGTGTTGTATCCACAGATAGGATCGACCCCGTTGAGCGCACAAGCACCGTCGCCGTTTATCAGTACATCGCACAGCTGTATGCAATCCACTGAGCCGTCCGCATTGACATGGAACGGTGTTTGGTTTCCTGCGCCGATACTTGTTCCCAAGACGCAGGCGCCGCTCGGGTCGGTTACCTGTACGTAGTAGTCGCCAGGAGGCAGACTTGCCGCACCCGGATGCGCCGGGCCGCCATCCAGGTAAACGTCGTGTTTATCAGCGTAGATGTTGAGATCGACGCCACTACAGGTGGAGTCGGTGGTGAAGATCGCGCCGGAAAGCGGCGGATCGGCGAAGATATTTCCGCAAAGGAAACATCCCGCCAGGGTTATAATTAATGCTAGTTTAGTTTTCATTTTTATTCTTATTTTTGATTCCTGGGGAGGCCATTCCCGTGGCGATCCAAGACGTTTGTATTGGTTGGTTCGTGCGGCCGCTGTTGCGATCGCTCGGGGAAATTTTTCGATTGGGATTGGTGCTTCCATCTTTCACCGTCCTTCTCGCAAAACTGCGGAGCGAAGTTCTGAACAAAATTTCATGTGGTGGTGTTTGTTCCTTCTAAACGGCAAACAAATTTCAAATGATTCCCAAAGGGAGTTGAGCGGACGAGATCGCGGCAGAAATGGCATCAAGAAGAGTGCGGTCGAGCACCGGTTTGCGAAGGAAAGCTGAGGCGCCGCCCGCCATGGCGCGCTCGCGGGCGTTCGGCAAATCGTGGCCGGTAAAAATGATGACAGGAAGCGCTGCGTGTTTCCGGGCGAGATGTGCTTGTACGTCGAACCCGTTCATGTGCGGCATGTGCAGATCGAGAACGACGCAATCGGGTAGGCGTGTCTCGATGGATTTCAAAAACTCCGTGCCGGAGGCGAATGTCTCCACATTCAGGCCGGCGGAACGCATCAAGCGCATGAGCGCTTTACGAACGGGTTCCTCGTCGTCAACGATAGCAATGAGCAGACAAGCTTTGGTCACAACAACGCGAGAGTAAGGCAGTCGAGGCAGTCCGCGCTATTAGACCTTGGGTTACTATACCTAAGTATATTATACTTTAGGCTAGCATGCAGAACGGACGGTTAATCAGCAGTCAGCAGCCTCAGGCTGCTGATTTCAGTGAATTAGCTCCGCTGATCCCGCAACGTTCCATCAAGCGCGCCAACTCTGCGACTGATTGCACCTTCATCTTCGCCATCACTCGGGCGCGATGCATTTTGACTGTCGCTTCCGTAATGCCAAGGTCACCGGCAATTTGTTTGTTCAACTTGCCGGCGACGACATGCTCGAGCACTTCCCGCTCGCGCGGTGTGAGCGTGTCGAGACGCGCGCAGATTTCGGAGAGATTGGCCTGCTCTTGGCGGACGACAGCGTCTCTTTCGATGGCGGCGCGAATGGCCGGAAGCAGATTTTTAGCATTCACGGGTTTGGTGAGGAAATCAAACGCGCCACCTTTCATCGCCTGCACACTCTTCGAAACATCACCGTGACCGGTGAGAAAAATAATCGGCAGGATACTGCCTTTTTTGTCGAGGGTCGTTTGGAGCTGAAGGCCATTGAAGCCAGGCATCGCGATATCAAGCACGAGGCACCCGGGTGTGCCCGGATCGTACTGGGCAAGAAATTCCCTGGGTGACGCAAAGTCGGCCACGGCAATGCCAGCCGAACGCAGCAAACGCGAGACAGCTTTTCGTACCGCTGCGTCGTCGTCCACGACAAACACGGTGGGGCTAGGAGAAGAAGGCATTAGCTAGTCAGTGATCACTGCCTCCTTTCGAGCAAGACGATCAACGCTTACCGTCAGTTCTTCCGCCTCCGATCCGTTCGCAGCGGACCCGAGCAAGAGGCTCGGAGTAGCTACTCCGGGTGCCGACGCGTCGGTCGCGGTTAAGGCCGATCCATCGAGAATTTTGGACGGCGCTGGGGAGAGCGCATCCGACCTAATTGTGGGCAGGCTAAAATGAAACGTCGCGCCGCAATTGCCATTATTCGTGGCCCGGATTCTCCCTAGATGCGCGTCGATGATGGTGCGGCAGATGGAAAGGCCAAGCCCCATTCCCTCCTTTTTCGTGGTGAAGAAACGCTCGAAGACTTGTTCTAGTTTTTGCTCCTCAATGCCGACACCACGATCGGTGACTGATACCTCCACTGCGCCGTTCTCTGATTTAGAAGCAATGAACAGTTGGCGGTCGGGAGAATTGTAATGGTTCATCGCTTCGCAGGCATTCAGCACCAGGTTAAGCACTACCTGTTGGAGCTGGACCCGGTCGCCGGTGACTGGTGGCAAATTTTGGGCGAGGTCAATATCCACGGTTACGTTTTGATTGATGAGATCGTTGCGCATTAGTTTCAGGACGTCCCGTACCACTTGGTTCAGATCGACATCATTGCACTGCTTTTGCGGTTCTCCTTTTCTTAGTAGGCCGCGCAGGCGGTGGATTACTTCGCCAGCGCGTTGGTCTTCGGTTACAATGTCATTGAGGATCTCGCGTACCTCATTAAGATCGGCATCGTCACGGGCCAGGAATCGCTGGGCAGCCTGAGCGTTACTGAGAATGGCGGTAAGCGGGTGGGTTAGCTCGTGCGCAAGCGAGCAGGAAAGTTCCCCCAGCGTCGTCACGCGCGCGAGGTGTGCCAGGTCCTGCTGCTGTCGCGCCGCCTCTAATTCGGCCTGCTTCCGCTCACTAATGTCAACAATAGATGCTAACACGAACAATCCTTCAGACGTGTGCATTGGGCTGAGACCGATTTCGATTGGAACCTCGCTGCCGTCCTTGCATCGGCCAAAGAGTTCCCGTCCTGCGCCCATCGGCCGAGCTTGGGGGTCGCAAAAGTAACCGTGCCGAAAGTCCTGGTGGCCAGACCGGAATTGCTCGGGAACAAGCATCTCGACAGGCTCGTCGATGAGTTCATCGCGCTTGTAGCCAAAAAGGGTCTCGACCCGTTTGTTTATAAGAATGATCCGCCCTTCTTTGTTAACCATGATCATCGCGGTAGCCGCCGCATCGACCACCAGCCGGAAGCGCTCTTCCGCAAGCCTGCGTTTCGTGATGTCGAACAAAATACCGTGCATCAAAACAGGCTTGCCGTTACCGTCGAACTCGGTACGGCTGCGCCTGACAAGCCAGCGAATTTCACCATCCGCCAGCACCACCCTGTACTCGAGTGGATTTTCAGCGCCCGTCTGCAAGGAATTCTTCACGGCCTTACGCAACATGTCACGATCGTCAGGATGGATAACGCTCCGAATGCGATCCGTATCGAGCTTTTCCGATGGAGAGAAGCCCAAAACAGCTCGCGCTTTGTGGGAGAGCCGAACTTCATCGCTTGCAATGTCCCAAGTCCACAAGGCGAGGTCGACCGCATTGGCCGCGATCTCCATGTCCTGCTCCGTTTTGTGCAGTGCCGCCTGACTTACTTCCAATTTCCGCGCGAGTTGCGCCGCTCGAGCCATGTCGACACTCAGCTCATAGCCCATCGCCGCCACGATTCCCGAATATGCGAAGCAGAGGAAAAACGGGATGTCGATGATTCCCCAGATCACGAGCGGGACGTGCCATGCCAGAATCGCGCCTAAAATCATGCTGCCGCCGACAACTAAAGCGCGTTGCCGGTCGCCCCGCCGCCAGACGGTAATCGTGGCATCGACGAAAAAGATAAGCAGCAACAGTAGGCTCACCGAACTAAGCAGGCCCCACGGATTCGCGACGCCGACCGGCACCGAGATGATGTCACCGCCCCACGAGAACTGGCGGAGGCTTGTAATTTGCCGGAAGTTAATACCCGGCGTAAAAATGAAATTGAGAATCAATACCAGTGTCCGCAGGCCGTAAATGCTCCACGCCAGCCATGGTCGTCCCGCACGGAGATAGAGACGCACAAAACCCACGAAGGACAAAGTGAGCACCCAGACGGGCACATGCAGCCAGCGCACGAGTGTAGCGTATTGCCCGACTGTCTCGGCATGCATCATCGCTAACTCGAACGCGGCGATGGCCGCCGCCGCGACAGCGCTACAGGAAAACAGCAAATACACCCAGTTCTCGCGTTGTTTGCACCAGACCACGCAATAGAACGCCGCAAGCGTTAAACATGCGGCCGCATTCATCGACCAGGCAATGGTAATCCAATTCATCGGGTGCCCGTGTCTGACTGTGGCTCGTTGCGCCCGACAATCATGGCCATTCCCCGCTCGCTAACACAAGTGTCGCCAACTACCACGACCATGTATGGCTCTGGGCGTGCGGTAGCTGGCGCGCTACTCTGCAAGGGTCGCGAGTCTGGCATATTCCTACGGAGTACCTTCTTCTCCGGAAACGGCGGGGCGAAGTTCCGGAAAAATCTTCAGAAAGACGTAAGAATATCTCCTGAGAGTACCCCCGGGCTTTCAGGAACCGGTCTCCTTGCCAAGCAAACACTCCACGTCGGTCATGATGACATGGAATTGGAAGCCGCAGATGCGCACGTTGATTTTCTGAGGACGTTATGATTGCCTGCCAGGCCGGCGATACGCGCTGCAACTCCCACCAGGATTCGACAAATCGACCGAAGTTGTTTTACTTCCAGATGACATCCGATGAGTAAAGCCCCGCCCGCCGCAGTTATTTGCCAGGTCTGCAAACAGCCGAAGTCGCCGCACGACGGCATGATCGCCGAATTGATCCGGCCGTCGCTCGTTGAGTTCATCAAGAAAAGTATGCCCGAGTGGGACGGAAACGGTTTTATCTGTTTGGAGGATCTCGGCAAATTTCGGAAGGAATATGTCAAAGACGTGCTCGAGGACGAACTCGGCGAACTTTCTGCGCTCGACAACGAAGTCATCGAAAGTTTGCACCAACATGAAATCCTCGCGAGCAATATTGAGGAGCAATTCGAAAGGAAGCTAACTTTCGGTGAAAGGTTGTCCGATCAGATAGCGTCGTTTGGCGGGAGCTGGAGATTTATCATCCTCTTCGGCGCAGTCCTGTTCGGTTGGATTATCCTCAACGGCATTTTCCTGCTGAACCGCGGGTTCGATCCGTATCCATTCATTTTGCTGAATTTGATTCTCTCCACCCTGGCGGCCATCCAGGCCCCGATCATCATGATGAGTCAAAACCGCGCCGAGTCGCGTGATCGTTTGCGCTCGGAGAACGATTACAAAATCAACCTGAAAGCCGAGCTCGAAATCCGGCACTTGCACGAAAAAATCGATCACCTCTTGCGGCGGCAATACAATCGGCTGTTCGAAATCCAGCAGATCCAGATTGAGCTGCTCGAAGAAATCGGCCGCAAGAGCAAAGGCTGAGCGAGGAGGCTCTGCTATCTGAGTTGTTTACGCCGCTACCCTCTCGGGCATCTCGTCGTAGGTTCTGCCACGAAGTAAGCGACCGGTCCGGTCTTTGCGTACGCCGCCCCATTGCTTAAAGAAAAATGGAACGTGTTGTTTTCTGCACGCGCGAAAGATTTCTCGAACCCACTCGATGTTCATCGTTCGCGAATGCGGCCCTGACTCGCCACCGACAATCACCCACTGAATATTCTGCAGGTCGATGCCAGCGAGTGAACCGATCAACGGTTCGCAGGATAGAAACCGCACCGATGCGGGAACAACTCGCAGCTCATCAACACGAGAAAGCGCCTTCGCGTCTTCCACGCTCACTCCCATCCACACGTTTGCCGGCCAATCGATCTGCGCTGCGAGTTGCCGCAGCCGATCGCTGCGTTTGGTAAGGATCTGAAACGTGTGCTGCGGACAATCCCGCATCGTCTGGAAGACCCGCTGAATAAATTCGAGCGGGACATCGCGGTGGAAAAGATCGCTCATTGAATTTACGAAAATCATTCGTCCAGCGGACCAGGATCGCGGCAGATCAACAACGTCCTCGTGCATCGTGAGGCGAAACCCATTTGCATACCGGGGATTGCCCATCGCTTGAAGTCGCAAAGCGAGCCGTTCCGCGTAACAATTCTTGCAACCCGCGCTGACCTTTGTGCAGCCCGTCACCGGATTCCACGTCGCTTCAGTCCATTCGATGTGTGAGTTAGCTGCCATTTGGCAGAGCTTAGAGCAATTCCCGCTGGTTGTCGGGGGCGATCTTGCAGGACTTGAGCCAGAATTCAAGCCCCTTGCGATTCTTGGAGGCGAACAGGAGGTAGTAATAATGGCGCACAGAACGGACATCGGTATGCAGGTAACCGAGCTTGCGGAGCCGCTCGTTGTAAATTTCAGCGAACTTGCGCCTTAACGCGTCGTGATGGGACCGCTTCGCCAACTCTATTATGTCGGTGCGTGCAGAAAATCCCGGAGTTCCAAGGAAACGCTCGTACTTTTCTCGCGCCTTCGTATGAGTAGCAGAGAGGATCGCCGGTACGATGTTACGGTTTACATCAGTTCCTAGAGCGACGTTGATAAGAAGATCGGCATTTTGGAGGTGGCCGACAATCCATTCTATAGTTGCGAAGGGAACATCGCATTCGGTTGGGTCGATAAAAACGAAATTTAGTGAGCGCGGCGGCACCTTCTCGATAAACTGCTGGAGACTTGAAGGGTCCTCATAATTCCCGACTATCGCCTCGGCCGCTGGAGTGGACTCTAATGAAGCTAAACGCTGATTCAGGATTCCCGTTACGCGTGCGCTAGCGTCGATAAAGATCGCTCTTTTCAACGACGAGAACTGGCGATTGCGTGCGACGGCGAGCGCCGTTCCATCCATTTCTGTGCAGTCCTCGCGAACGATGCAGCGTCCTGGCCCGCTTCCTATCTCGATATAGTTCAGTGCGTCCCACTGGTTCTTCATCCCACTCGCGAATATTCCGAAGTATTGAACGAGCCGATAAATTTTGTCATACGCCCACTCGCCAACGCAGCGCAATGGAAGTCCATCCAGTTCGGACAATATTTTGATGCAAAGGCCGTCGCTGTCCGTTTCTTCAAGCTCGGCACGATCGGATTTTCGGCACTGCGCGTGTGCCTGCTGTCGAAGATCAAGATGCTGACTCACTAGGTGAGAAGTTCTATCCGTGGGAACTCCGCTGCGAGATCCGGAAATGCATGAATTATCGCCGTAACGAGCCCCGCGAGCCTTACTCCAACGAGTATTTTCCTTGTCGAGTGGTACTCAACGGCCACGCCGGCAAGCTTCGTATCACATTTTTCTCGATGGGGATTCTTGCCCTTAGTGTAACGGAGCACTGGACCACCGCTGATTCCATGCGGTAGCGGAGCGGTAGTAGAATGGCCGTTCGAGTCAAGGTATCGTTTTCGGTCGAATCGGCAGATGATGTGCGAATACGGGGTCACCTCCAACTCACGATATGGGTCCTTCGACCCTGCTTCTAAATGATAAGAAACTAGCGGCGAACTGATCACCTTATCTTTAAGTTCTCGCTTCCGATATGGAAAGCCCGCGAAGCAATACCAGTCAGACTCTATCGGGTAATCATTGACGTCGGTATCGCGTGGTGCGGCAAATCGAAAGAACCCGTTCATCGCATCGGCCGTGTCAGTGTCCAATAAGACGAAGCCCCAATCGAAGGATGAGGACGTAACACGGGTCGGATCTCTATATCGGACATCTCCATATAACACGGAGAATCCTGCTACCGAAGGAAACAAGAAGTTTGCTTCCGCGAGTTGGTCGCACACATGGCCAGCGGTCAGCATCAGGAATTTGTCTCGAACCCGTAAGAGCGTGCCGGTCGCGACTTGGCTAAACAAATCGCTCTCATCCGGCCGGAAAAGAGGACAACAAGGCAGTCTGATCACAGTGTTCTGTGCCTCATCAGGCGGACTGCCTTCACCCATTTGTAAGTCGAGAATCCCGAGGCATCCTTACTCCATTGAAGCCTGTCTCATCTCCCTTCGCTCAGGGGTTGCATCGACGGCCTCATAGATCGCGTCTATAAACGAAGAAGCTACATCGAGCGCTGTCTTAGAGGTCTCAGCCGTTATTTTCATTCGGTCCTGGGTGCAAATAGGTGTACCGTGCCGAGATTCGAAGGAACGAATAACATTGGCCTTTGGAAAAGCTGGAAGCATACCACCATTGTGAACTAGTGCGTTGCGAATTTCAAAGACAGCAACGATATCGGCCCAATGGAACTTCTTCACAGGCACTTGTATGCCTCCGATAACCGTAACGTATTTTCTAAAGCGTTCGATAAGCGATCCTGAGAGGTCATTGTATCCCAAGTTCAGATTTCTAACGCGTCGCAAGGCCTCAGCGTAGCCCTTCACCTCCATTTCTAAAAGGATCACCGTAGAGATAATCAATGAAGAATGTAGGATGGGTGGGAAGGTTTCTGCAAAGAGAGGCAGAAAGCCAATTTCGAGATCAACGTGTGCCTCATCTCGCAAATAGCGCTCTTCCTCGCCAAGGTAGTTTCCAACATATTGGCGGAACTCTTCCAACTCATTCAGTCGACACGAGGCATCAAGGTAGTTGTCGAAAAAGAGGTCCTGCGCCTTTGTAGAATTGCTCATTACACAGTCGCGATACAGTCTGCTGTAACAAAGGCGGCCCGATCATCCGTAATGAACTGCAAACCAGGTGGCTTGATTTTCGCACCGGCTTTTTCTTTGGCGGCGCAGGCGAGATTCAGTTCAAGAAGAAAAGTTAGCGGGTCCGCGTCTTCGGGCGTTCCGTAGGCGACGCGGACGGCGGTATCGAGTTGAGCGTGGGCATCGCGCAATGGATTTTCGCCGGGCAATTCGGATTTGCGATAAAGATCACGCAAGGAGTACTTCAGCTTGGCCATCGTCTCGCTTCGGAGCCTCCGCAGTGCTACTGCGGCATCAGCGACAGCTTGAATGTGGCCTGTCGCCGGATTCTGTGGCCATGGAAAGGTGCTAAATACGGATTCTGGCGTGTAACGAAAGTCACCTTTCAATTTCGAGCATGTCGCGACGAACCACTTCCAGTGAATATCCGACTGCAGTACGCCAAAACTATAGTCATCCTCGAAGATGAAAGCCTCAAGCGTGTGGTCGGGGCGAATCTCCGGATGCACGAAGCAGAAGATCGGTCGCTTTGTGACTTCTGAACAGACCATGTAACGCGAGAGTGCGGAAATTCGGTCCATGAGTTCTTTTCGACTTCTAAATAGTTGCCACCAACTCTTAAGCCACGTGTGATCTTGCCCGGTCTCTTTACCAGTCTTCTCGTGCTCCTTGTCAGCCAGTTTCTTTACGTGTGGCAGGACATGCGTTTGCACGTGCTCAAAGGGCCCTTTGTAGCTTTGCGCTTCAAATAGATCGCGCTTCTGGAAGTCAATGACGAAACGCTGTGGCTCACCTTCCACTAGCATTTCGCGTCCGATGAGAAATGGATGAACTACTTCTCGGTTACGTGGATCCTCCGCAAGTAATCGACGTGCGGTTTCCGGAGCAATGACGAAGCCGTGGTGTCTTGGAAACTGGCCGTTATAAACTCTCGGCGGTTCCTGATTTGCCTTCAGCGCGAATGCATTCGTCACATCTTCTCCGGCTGAGAGCGCTGGATTGATCCGAGGAAGCTCGAAAGTGTCCCACGGGCTCTCGACTGAATCACCGCGCTGAACGGACAGATGATATGGTCCTGAGGGTTCGCCTTCCTTTTGCCAATTCACGATTGAGACATGCACGGCAGCTTCTCCGCTCCAAACTTGAGCGGAAACGGCGTCCGTGATTATCCCATTGTTGTCGACGATATAGTCCAGTCCGCCAATGCGTGAATAGTTGTTGCGGACATTCTGTGTTCCAACCAGTCCAGCACGTCCACCGGCAGGAAGTTGATCGTGCGTCTTTCGAAACCAGTAAACGCAGTAGTCTGCTCTCCCGGGAACAGTGGGATAAGTCTTGCGCAACTTCTCGACGTAATCGTTTCCATATGTCGGTTTCAACAGCTTCGATCCGAGATACGGCGGATTGCCAATAATCGCGTCTGCTTTCGGCCAATCGGTGAAGAGCGCGTCGGCGCAGATGATGTTCTTGTCGAGGTTGTCGAGCGGGAGCGGCTTTTCTTCGATCAGCAGTTGATCGGTCTCGGCGAGCTTTTGCGCTTCGATTAGTTCCAATTCTTTCGCGAGCATCAGCGTGACCTTCGCCAGCTCAACGGCGAACGAGATGATGTCGATCCCGAAAAACTGGTGCAGTGAGATGGCGCTTTCGAGCGGCTCGCGTTTGCTCACCTCGCGCAGGCGCAGAAGGATGTCGCGTTCGAGGCGCTTCATTTCGCGATATGCAATGAAGAGAAAATTTCCGGAGCCGCAGGCCGGATCGAGCACGCGAAACTTACGAAGATCAGCAAGTGCTTTGCGCAATTCGCCGACGTTCTTTCCCGCGGCGTCGATGCGCTCGCGCCATGGCCTGACGATTGTCGGCCCGACGACTTTCCGAATGTCGAACTCGCTCGTAAAATGCGCGCCGAACGCATGCCGCTCCTGCTTGTCCATGCTTTCTTGAAACAGCGCTCCGAAGATTTCCGGGCGCACTTTGCTCCAATCGTTGTAGCGCGCGGCTTCGTGCAACCGATACGACTCCGGCCGCTTCAGATCGATTGGATCGACAACTTCAAATAAGCCGCCATTGAAGTAATCGACATTATCGAACCGGCCGCCGCGCGCCTTCTCGCGAGTGGCCATTTGCCGAAACAGGCCGCCGATCAAGTCATATGAACTCGCGCCCTTCTCCGCGCACTCAAATAAAAGCTCGGTGACGATCTCGCGCGGAAGAAGAGCGATATCCTCCGCCACCATCGAGACGAGCAGTTGAAGAATGAAGCGCTGCGCTCGTTGTCGATCTTCGCCGCGTTCGACGATTTCGCGGAAGACTGTCGCCATCTGATCGGCCGCTTTTCGCGTAACCTCGACGCGATTGTTGCCGAAGATCGGCTTTTTCCAAACCGGCAAGAGGAAATTGAAAGAGGCGATGTTTTCTGGCAGCTCGCGCAGCGCAATGCGATCGACTGGATCGAAGAGCTGTGTATTGAAGTCGTAAATCCAGAACTCGTCGAAGTTGCAAAGGATGACGAATGGCGGCCGATGCGGAACGATGTGTGTCCAGTATTCGAACGTTTGGTCGTAATGCTTCTCGAGCTTTTCGCCACGCGATTTCATCTCGATCAAGACGCGGTCAGGCCAAAGAAGATCGGCAAACTTTTTTCCACCTTTCGCGCGCATCCCAGCGCCGTTGCCTTTGATCAGTTCCAGCTGTGGCGAGCCGGGTTTCTTTGCGACGCGAAATTCGAATGTCGCTCCGGCTTCGATCACGCCTTTGTGTCCAAGTGAGCGAAAGAAGTGATCGAGAAACGATTGCGCCTCACCTTTTTCGTCGCCGCGTAATGTCTGGGCGAATCGAATGAACTCGCTCAGCGCGTTTTTTAGCTCGTCGGGCATTCTCCTATTGTGATGGAAAGAAACCAAACGGACAAGCTGCGGCGCGTCAGCATCGACATCGATTACGCGACGGAGCTGAATAAGCGCAGCTTAACGATCACTCGATAAAAATCGTTTCTTCAGCGCTTCCGCCCGGGCTGACCGCGCGAATGTTCCATTGACCGGGCGCCACTTGCCAAAAAAATCGGCCATTGGATTGCGGGGCTATCTGCGTGCCGTTGACAAACCACTGAACTCGATCACCAAGCGTGGCGGTGAGCTCGATCATTTGCTGCGAACGCGGTAGCACGGGATCGATTTCATAGCGAGCGTTTGCGACGGGATTTGTGATGCCCGCCTTCGGTCGCGCGTGAGCGCCACTCGTGTTATTGCTGCTCGCGCACCAACCCGCGTATTCGGCGGGCAGCAGTAATTTTCCATCGTCGTCGAACCAGTTCGCCGAGTCTTCCTTCGGCTCGGTTCCTTTCAAGAACAGCTCGTTGATCCTCGACGCGCTGAAATGTGACGGTAGCAATCCCGTTTCGGCGCAGATTTCCCGCCGGACGAGTCGTTCGTTTTCCTCCGGTGGATCGAGCGGACGATCGCGCCGGAGTAATTCGTGCATCATCGTCGCCCAAAGCGGTGTGGCAGAACGAACGGCAAACGTATCGCGCATCGGCCGGCCATCAAAGTTTCCCGCCCAAACCGCGACGGTGTGCTCTTTATCGAAGCCGACTGTCCATGCATCGCGGAAGCCGCTGCTCGTTCCAGTTTTTGCAGCGATCCGTTCCTCAAACGCGAGCGGTGAATGCGTACCGAAACTCTTCTGCCGCGCATCGTTGTCACATAAGATGTCGGTTATGATCGCGGTCGCGTCGCTCGACGCGATCCGCGTCATGGGATGATGCTCGGCGGTTAGAAATTTCGCCTGCATCGAGATACCGTTCCGCGCCAAACCCGCATAAGCGCCAGCCAGATCGACAAGACGAATCTCGGCATTGCCCAGGACGAAACCCGCGCCGTAGTCGCTTAATTCTCGTGGAAAATTGAAGCCCCACTTTCGCAACTCGAAAAAAGCCGGGCGCGCGCCGAGCTGGCTCAGGGCAAAAACTGCAGGAACATTGAGCGAGCATCCGAGCGCCTCACGCAAACGCACCGGACCGAGGTAACGATGATTGTAATTTTGCGGGTCGTAATCGGCGTACTCGTCGCGAATGGCCTCGGCGGTGTCAGGCAACAAGCTCGCAGCGGTTAGAAGACGTCGATCTATTGCGGCGAGATAGACGAATGGTTTCAAGGTCGAGCCGCAACTGCGCGGGCGCATCGCGCCGTTGACCTGGTTTGCCGCATAGTTGTTCGAGCCAACCATCGCCCGTACCGCGCCGGTTTCGTTGTCGAGAACAACCATCGCCGCTTGCGTGATGTCGTAGCGATTCAGTGCAGCAAGGTGGGAGCGAATAAATCGTTCCGCTGTATTTTGCAAATCGAGATCGAGCGATGTCCTCACCGCGCCGCGCAGCGACGGATTCCGCGCGATCACGGCATCGACAAAATGCGGCGCCAGACGCGGCGGATCGAACCGGCGCGCAATGGGTGCAGATTTCGCCAGAAGACCTTGCTCTTCGCCAGTGATCACGCCCAACTGCGCCAAACGCGCGAGCGAGCGCTCATATTTCCGAGTCGCCAGCTCGGGATGTCTCCAGGGATTGAAACGGGTCGGCGCTTGCGGCAAACCGGCGAGAAAAATCGATTCGGCCAGAGTAAGGTCGCGAGCTGACTTACCAAAGTAAGCGCGCGCGGCTGCTTCGGGCCCGAGCCGGCGATTGCCGTAGCTGCTTCGATTCAAATATTCGGTGAGGATGCGTTCCTTGCTCCAGCGGCGCTCGATTTTCCACGCAACGATTGTTTCGTAAAACTTGCCAAGCCAACTGCGCCGTTGCCGGCCGGAAGCCATCTTCACCAGTTGTTGGGTAATGGTGGATGCGCCCGAGACGATGCGATGCGCTTTCAAATTTCGTGTGCACGCCGACGCCGTCGCCCGCCAGTCGACGCCTGCGTGCTCGTAGAAGCGATGATCTTCGAGAGCGACCGTCACGCGCGGGAGCCACTTTCCCAGTTCGTCCAGTTTTCTCGGTAATTGCGCGCGCGCCTCAGGCGAAGCGATCTCGGCGATTTCGCGGCCGCGACAATCAAGCAGCGTAAGAGTTCCGATGGGCGATTTCTGTAGCTGGTCAGGGATGGGCAGCCACCAAACGATTGCCATCGTCATCGCTAAGACGATTCCCGCGCAAATTACAAATGAGGGCGAACGCAGAGCCCCGGGTAGCGCACGCGTCCCGCGTGTCTGGCGAGCGCGTCCCGCGATCGCGAACTTTTCCTGTGCGCCCGACTTAGCCCTGCGATTTAGGTTCAAAGGAAAGCCTGTTTCGGCGCGACGCCGAAACCAGACACGCGAGACGCGTGCGCTACCCAGGCGTAATCCGCGGAAATGGATTATTCGCCGGAAATTACGCATATGCCTGAAGGCGATAATCCCGAGAAACGGCTGTCGTACATCGGCACAACTTGGGTGGCCGGCCAGCGGAATGTGCCGGCCGCCGTCGCCCGCGCCAGGACCGAGTACGCGCCAGATCCCGGCTCAAATTCGTCGAAGTAAAGGAGTGTGGAACGGTCGCGCAGTTCCGAGTACGAAAGGGTGAGCTCTCGCCCGGGTTGATCGCTCTCTGGGATTTCGAAGAACTTCCCGATCTGGGCGAGATTTGGGTTCACCGTCTCAAGACCGGCGGGAAGCGAATCTTCGAGCGCGACGTAATTTTGTTTTTTCCGCGTGTTGATCCGGTAGGTCACGAGAATTTGATCCCCGAGTTTGAATGGCGCGTTTATCTCGCCGGTGCGTTTCGGTTCGGTGAGATTGCGCACGACACGTTCGACGCGAAATCCGCGATCGACGCGATCGGTATCGACTTGATCGGTGGAATATTCCGCCTGCAGCAAAAACGATAGCGCCGTCTTGTTCAGGCCCTTCACCAGCAGTTGACTGTCGATCTTCCGATTGAGCCATGCCGCGGAACGGCCGTTTTTCGAGACAACGCCTTTTGGTTCGGCAACGCTTAGCGCCTCCGCTTTCTCCGTGCCGATCATCGACTTGAATGCGAGCAGCAACCAAAGATTTTCCTGCGTCGAAAGCGCGGCCGACGAATCCATCAGCGCAAGCATTCGGTCGCGGACGCGTTGTTTCTTTTGCGCGGTATAAATTTTCGGCGCAATCGTGTCGAACGCGAGCGCCCAAATTGCCTCGGCACGAGTCATTGAGCCAAGCGTCTCTGGATTAAACGCGCGCTCCTTGATCGGCGCGTCGATTTCCTTGAGCAATTGCTCTTTCTCGCGCGGCATGATGTCTTGCCGCTGGAGCGCCATCGCCAGCAGCGCGCGTCCTTCGTCGCCGCTCTCATTGCGCCGCAGGTACAAATCCTGCGAAACGGTGTTGAAATCTTCATCTGTCTCGTATTGCGTCAGGACGAAGAGGGCGAAGCATTTCTCAAACGGCGACGCGCCAGTTTGTCCGTTCACGATTTTTTTGAGCGCGCCGGCAAGCTTGTCGCGTAATCCTTCCGGCGCTTCGAACCCGGCGTTGACCGATTCGTTTACCGCCCAGAATGCTTCGCAGGTGACGAACTCATTTGCAGCATCACTGCCCGGCCAATACGGCAGCATGCCGTCCGCTAACAGCGAATCGTTAAACTGTTTCATGCCGCGCTCAAGGACCCTTCGGTACTCCGCCTCCCGCGCCTGTATGTCGGGCAGATACGCCAATAAATTCGCAAGAAGACTGTAACCGAGCAGCTTGGTCGAGATTTGATCGAAGCAGCCGTGTGGATATTCGAGGATGACAGGAACGCCCATGATCTTCGGCAGCCACGGCGAAGTCGAAATCGTGGCGCTGAATGTTCCGCGCCCGTGTTTCCACGATTCGGGCATTGCGCTTCGGGCATCAAATTGCGGCCCGTTAAAAGGCCCAGCGACGCTTTCTTTGCGCACGATCGTGGGCGGCTGCACCGGCAAGGTCAGTTCGACCGCGTCGGACATTTTCGCATCCGATTTCGCCACTGCCTCGAATCGGATTTTCGCCGGCGTAAGATTGACATCTACGACGTTCGCTTTGAACCGAAACACCGTTGGCGCATCGCGTTTGGCAGTTTGGGTTGCGCTGGCATCTACGAGCAGTTTGCAACTCGCATCCGGTACACAACGCACCGTGACCTCTTCTGAATCGGAAAATTTTTGCTGCACCACCGCGCGCAACTCGACTTCATCGCGATCGCGAAGAAAGCGCGGCAAGGCAGGATTGATGAGAAGCGGTTTTGAAACTTGCACCGTCGCGCTGGCGTCGCCGCCAAATTGATTCGCTTTCGTCTGACCGATCGCCACAACCCGATACGTGGTGAGATTATCCGGCGCGGCGAAATCGAAAGTCGCTTTGCCATCGCCGCCGGTCTTCAAACTTCCTTCCCAGAACGCGAGCGTCCGAAATTCCTTGCGCAGGTTGGTAACGTTCGTGAGAGGTTCTTCGCCGCCATCACCGATGATGAATCCTTTTTCGGTGAGACTCTTCTGCGTGATCTCTTCGATATAATTCTGAAGCGACTGGTAGCTGCGGACGGCAAAAGGATTCCGAGGATAAAAGCCGGCCAGAAGATTCGGGAGTTGCCAATCGCCGAGCTTTAACACTGCATCGTCAACTGCGAAAACGACAAGATCGACATCTCCAACCGGCTTGCCTTCCGACGTAACCCGCACTTCGCCGTGGACGGTTTCGCCT
>WNGB01000442.1_pt1 | contig 99466 bp, 88 predicted proteins | sample 5400681 | NCBI WGS metagenome assembly WNGB01 (sample SAMN13153367, study PRJNA577476) | soil metagenome | isolation source: 115 cm soil or saprolite under grassland replicate 2 | place: USA:California | collected 2016-06-15 | reverse complement strand
GGACCTCCTGGATTTCACGCTGATCAGCCAGCAGCTCCACTACTGGGGCAATCTCTTCGTGTCGCTGGGCTGGACGGCCCTTGTGATGCTCGTCTGCCAGCGCGGCTGGCCGCTTCGCTCAGTGGCGGCCGTGGGACGAATGGCCCTCAGCAACTACCTGCTGCAGTCGGTGATCTGCACGACGATCTTCTACGGCCACGGCTTCGGTCTCTTCGGCCGTGTGGAGCGGACCGGCCAGTTCCTGATCGTGCTGGGAGTCTGGGCGTTCCAGCTGCTCGCATCCTCCGCCTGGCTTGGCTACTTCGCTGTGGGGCCGGTGGAGTGGGTCACGCGCTGGCTCGTGTACAGACGGCGGCCGATATTCCTGCGCCCGCCGGCTGTGGACGCCGCAGTCTGAACGTGCTCGAGCCCAGTCCCGACCGAGCCCTTGAGCCATAGCCGCGACCTCTGTTTTGTTCCTGCCAGCGAGCTTATCCGTCTCTACCGCGCACGGAAGACTTCGCCGCTGGAGGTGATGCAGGCGGTGCTTGCCCGCATCGATGCGGTGAACCCCGCCGTCAACGCTTACGTCACCGTGGCGCGCGAATCTGCGCTGGCGTCAGCCCGCCGGGCGACCCGCATGCTCGGCCGAAAGGCCACCAGGCTGCCGCTCCTCCACGGCGTGCCGGTGTCGATCAAGGATCTGTTCGCCACGAAGGGGATCCGCACGACATGGGGGTCGCTCATCTACGAGGACCACATACCCGACGGCGACGACCTCGTAGTGCAACGTCTCAAAGCGGCCGGGGCCATCGTGGTGGGCAAGACGAATACACCTGAGTTCGGTGCCGGCGGCAACACGTTCAACTCCGTGTTCGGTGCCACGCGTAACCCGTGGAATACGGCACTCAGTTGTGGAGGCTCGAGCGGCGGGGCTGCGGTTGCCGTAGCTACCGGCATGGGCCCGCTCGCACAGGGCTCAGACCTCGGCGGTTCGCTCCGGACGCCGGCGGCCTTTTGCGGAGTGGTCGGCTTCCGCACCACGCCCGGGCTCGTCCCCACGCACCCCCGGGCGCTGGTGTGGGACACGCTCAGCGTCAGCGGGCCGATGTCGCGCACCGTCGGCGATGCCGCTCTCATGCTCTCGGCAATGGCCGGACCCGACGACCGGGCTCCGCTCTCGTACGAGGTGGATACGAGCCAGTTCGTCCGCGCGGTGAAGACCCCCTCGATCAAGGGCTGGCGGATCGCCTGGACACCGGATCTCAACGGGCTCATCCCGGTAGACGAAGAGGTGGCCGAGGTCTGCCACGATGCCGTTCGGGTGTTGCGTGATCTTGGCGCCCGGGTCGAGGCCACTTGCCCGGACTTCTCGGAGGTGACCGACATCGTGCGCGGCACTCGCGCGGTAACCATGGTTGCCCTTCACGCCGACAAGCTCCCAGGATGGCGGGAGCGGATGCAGAGAGATCTGGTGCAGGACATCGAGCAGGGCTTGACGCTGACTGCGACCGAGATCGCCCGTAGCGAGGTGCTGCGCTCCGTGCTCTGGCATCGCGTGCGCGCCTTCATGGCGACTCGCGACCTGCTGGTCCTGCCGACGGTGGCGGTGCCACCCTTCCCCGTCGAGAAGCCATACCCGACAGAGATCGACGGCAAGCCCCTCGAGAGCTACTTTCAGTGGTTCTATCTCACGTACGGAATCACCTTGACCGGCCTGCCTGCGATCTCGGTGCCGTGTGGCTTCACGCGGAGCGGATTGCCCGTCGGCATCCAGATCGTCGGGCGCCGTCGTCAGGAGGCTGCTGTTCTCCGGGCGGCAGCTGCACTCGAGGCGGCGGCACCCTGGGACCACTGCATTCCACCGGTGGTCACCGCATCAGCGATGAAAGGGTGAGGTTACGGCGGCCAACGCGTCGGAGCCCGGAGGGCAAGGAACTCCTTGACCCTCCGGGCGGGGGCGGCGTCACCGCTGTGCGGCGGTTAGTGAGGGTTCGTAAAACTGGCCGGTGCGCAAACGAGTGTCACCGACCCACTGGTCACGTTCAGATCCGTGCCTCCCGGGAACAAACTATCCATCACGGTGTAACTTGGGGATGGTGTCCCCGTTTGACTACGAGGGACGGAGACGGAATAGCACTTCAGTTGCTCGAACAAGCTGGGATTGGGACTTATCTCATTGCAGGAGCCGGAGGGGGAACCTGGGAGACAGGGGACGTGAGTAGAATTTGCGGGAAACAAGTTGGCGAACGCACATCCAAGGATGGCATTGCCGATCCGGACACCCGCCAGATTGAAGCCCCAGCCAGCCCCCGGGTCAGTTGAATTAACATCGACGCGCTGCGCAGCGTCGTCGCCGTTGATCGATTTGCACACAAAGAACCCCGTGAGTGGGGACGGTGTTCCTCCCGCGCCCGCCTGGGCTCCCGTCGCGGACAGTGCGACGAGCGCGATCACGGCTACCACTCCTAAAACGCGTTTACTTGTCATGATGATCTTCCCTTCTTCGGCCCGCCCCGTCAGGCTGCCCTGGGGTCAAGCGTGTGGTTGGCGTCATTCCGCGCCACCGTCTCATTTGAGCGACGCGGCTCACGGCAGAATGGTCACCTCCTGTCTGGCGCTGAACGCCTTAACCGCGTTGTTATCCAACGGGTCGACGAAGTAGCCGGACACGACGCCGAAGTGTGTACCTTTCGGCAACCCACTCGTCGCGAACTGACACTTCAAGTCCTTGATTGGATCGTTCACGCCGGTGAGCGGGTCGGCGAGGTTCTGCGCGGAGCACGTGCCCTGGCCATTCTTGTTCGTCTTCACGGGCTCGATGACGTTCTCGATGCTGAACGTGAGGCATGGTGCCGCTGACGCGGTACAGCCGTTCGTCAAAGTCACGAGTTGTTTCGTCGCATCCCACACGTTCGCGCCATTCATCTCACTGAAGATCGCGACCGTGATGGTGGACTCGGTGCCGAGGTTGATCGTCTTGGGGAAGCTGAAGCTTGGCTTGATGTCGATCCGGTGCGTGCAGGGAAACGAGGTGGTCGGGATGTTATTGACCAGAGTAATCGTGCCGCCGCAGTCCGTGCCATCGCCGATGCCGTTGCCGTCCACATCCTTTTTCAAGAAGAAGTCGGTTTCGTTTTCCTTCGTCATTTCGCTTCCCGACAGGCTCGATGTCAGAGTTTCGCTGCGGCCGCCGGCGAAGTCGATGGCCGCCGACAACCGGTAGAGCACGTTGGCCCAGTCATTGGATCCAAACAAGGTGGTGTTGAATCCGTCACTGTTGACGTCCCCAGTCGTCGAAGTCTGGAAAACCTTCCCCTGGCTGGTTTGCCGGTTCTAGTTGATGGGCAACTGGCCAGCCGTGCAGGGACTGCTGACGGTCGCAGTCGTTGGGGTGACTATCGACCATGAGCCCGGGCCGAAGGCGATCTGATCCGCCGAGGGGAAGAACGGCAGAATCGGCCCGAGTGTGGGGTCGGCCAAGAGCGACCCAACCCCGCTGCATTCGTTCAGGGTCGTCTCGTTGAGGTCTAACTCGCTGCGCGAATAGTCCAGCCGGCGGCCCGTGATGGGACTGCCGGCGAACTGCCGGCTGTAGCTCATGACGCTCCGGTAGTTGGGCTTGTTGTTGACGGTATCTTCCCCTCCGTGCTGGAAGCCGAGGAGGTGCCCGAATTCGTGCATGAACGTGCCGGCCTGCTGGTCGGTGTTGCCGCGGGGATGGCTGACCCCGTTGACGGAGGTCGTCGTGAAGCTTCCGAGGGAGACGACCGCATCGTCCCCGCCGACTTCTGAACACCCTGAGCTACTGGAGCCACCGTTGGGGTTCCCCACCAGGTTATGGCCAAAGAGGACATAGCGGAACGCGAGCCGCATCGCGTTCAGCGCTTTGGCACTGAGTGGGTTGGCGGCATCAAACCTGCCGAAGTTCCCGTTGGTCAAGCCGGGTATCCCGTTCTTGATGGCGTCGTAGTCCGCCGCATCGGCGAGGCTGGGCGCAGCGCTGGCCGGAGCCGTGCAGGGGGTCAAGGCGACGTTCGTGACGTGACTGGTCATGGTGGTCTCGGTGAAGTTGAGGAACGTCACCGGCTGCTTGTCGACCTGGATGTGGATATTGATCCCGTTGCCGCCAACAGGATTGCCGACCGGCGCCGCTCCGAAGGCCTCCCTGACGCTCTGGACCCCGACTGTCGCCACGCTCAGCGTCTGGCTCAGGGCCAGAGGGTCTGGCTTGTGAAGGTCCATCCAGCCGACCTCGACGAAGAGCTCCTTGTGGTTTGGATCAGCGCACTCCGTCGTGAGCGTCGTGCCGTCTCCGTTGATGTTCACCTGCGCGCACAGCGTGAAGTCCTTCGTGCCGTCGCCGTCGAAGTCAATGCCTCCAGTAGCGAGCGGTCCGCTGCCGCCCTGGTTCGTTTCCCAGCAGTCGGGGAGCCCGTCACCATCTGTGTCGATCACTATGCCGCTGCTGTCAAAGCACGACTGCAACGGCGATTGGCCTGGTGATGCCGCCGTCCCTGTCGATAACCCTGCAGCGAGCGGCGAAAAGCCTCCCGCGACGGAGTTCGAAGGCAACCCGCAGGTGAAAGCCGGGAACTCGACGGCAGCTACCCCGTTGCCGTTCTCGCCGCGCCTGGACCACACTGCATCCCGGTAGACGTCCCTTCCGGCCGCATTCTTCTGGAATGTAACCGGGTCGCACGCGAGATCGCCGAGTCCTGGGTCGTTATTGAGCGGGGTCAATCCCAAGAATCCTGCAACTATACTCCCGGGGATAGGCAGAGAGATGGAGGAGTAGAGTCCCAGGTTCGCTCCGGTGTTCTTGTCGAGGCGCTGGATGGCGAGCGTGTTACTTACGAGTCCAGAGCACGACACGAGCACGACACCACCCGAGATCGCCAGGCCATTTGCGGGGCATGAAAGGCTAGTGGTGAAGGTTGCGTCCGCGCTTACGGCGCCTTCCTTGAAGCGCGCCACACTGCCGATCTTGTTCCCGGTGGCACCGCTGACACCCTGGTAGATCGTGTCCTGTTCGGCGTCCCAGGCGAGGCCTCCGCAGCTGCCGAGCACTGGGGTCGAGAGCTTCGTCGCCGTGCCGTCGGTCACGTTGTTGGTCTGGCTGTAATCGATGCTGTAGAGGTTGCCGTCTGCCCCACAGCCCAGAAGGTCGCCCTTGTCTGGCCGATGCACGAGATGGGCCCAGCCGTTGCTTGGCGCGGCCGTGACCCCGCCGATCGTGGTAGAGAGCTGCTTGACTACCGTGCCAGCGGCGACGTTGACGTTATTCGCGCTGAATGGACTCGGGTTGATGAAGTTCAACCGGCTGCGGATGGTGGCGCTTCCGCCGTTATCGAGGCAACCCACGACCAGCACGACCGGGTACAGGACAGGATCGACTCCGGCCAGCTTCGAGCCCCGTACGAGGGCCAGCGAGGTGCCGCCCTGCGAACCGCAGGTCGGGGCCACAAGCGCCGGTGAGTTCGCGATGCCCGGGGCAGTCGAGACGAGCGTGGGAACGATCTCAGCCAGCTTGCCTCCGACCTGAAACTGGGTGGCAGCGGAATTCACCCACGCCGCGCGCGAGGGTGAGGGCAAGGCGCACGAGATCATTGCCAACAGGAACCCAAGCGCCACCCCAATGCCCGGAATGCGTGTGGTGGTGCTCATCCCTTGTCTCCGCCCAGGGTCGCCCCCGCCGGCTCCGGACGAGCCACGGCGACCAACGCCAGCAAGGCACTCACGATAGTCACGCGTTCTAAGAATGTTCTCGATCCCACGCTCATCCCCTACCTCCAGTCAGATTTCAATTGCCGTCAACGGTTTCTGGCTGCCGACGCGGTCCTTGCTCCTGAGGACGTAATTCGCGGCCACGAGCTTGCGCGCGCCATCCACCTTCTGATAGACGAGCGACTCCCTGTAGATTTCATTGGCCGCTTCGCGAGACTGTGCGAGCGGCAGATGTGCGATGGGAATGCGCCGCGCGTGGGCGAGACCGTCCTTCGTGGGGAGCGATTCCATCGTGAGGAGTTTTGTCATGCTGATGTCTTCCCTGCTCGCCCGATGTCGTTGTGCACTTTTTTAAATTGGAAGGCACCCGGAACCTAAGCCATGCAAAGGCCCCTGTCAATCGAAACCTGTGCTTATTGCGGCATTTTTCGAGGGGAAGATCTCCGAAGCGGCCATGCACAGGGAACTCGATTACGCATATTGGCGTACGCTGATCGGCGTGCGTCGGGAACCTTGACAGTTGGTGCCTCCTGTGAATAGGGACACTATCCCCTGTCATGGTCGAGGTCCTGGTCAGCGCCAAGAACCCTCGCCTTGGCCTCTTCCACCGGAGACGAGGAGATCGGCTTGTCTGCTAGAATCCCTCCGCTTGCCATGACCGACCGTCCTTTGCCCCTGACCGGCATCCGCGTTCTCGAGCTCGCGCAGATCGTGGCCGGGCCCTTCTGCGGCACCCTCATGGCGGAGTTCGGCGCCGAGGTGATCAAGACCGAGCTGCCGGGAAAGGGCGACGACCTCCGCCGCCTCGGGCCGACCGAAGACGGCACCAACTACTGGTACGCCGTGGACAATCGCGGCAAGAAGGTCATCACCCTGGATCTCCACACGGCCAAGGGGCAGGAGATCGTCCGCCGCCTCGTGCCACTCTGCGATGTGGTCATCGAGAACTTCCGCCCAGGCGTCCTCGAGTCATGGGGGCTGGGCTGGGAGGATCTCCACAAGCTCAGGCCGTCGCTGGTCATGGCCCGCATCACCGCCTTTGGTCAGACGGGGCCCCTGCGCCAGGGGCCGGGCTTCGCCGCCATCGCCTCGGCCTTCGGGGGCACGTGGTATCTCAATGGCCCCGCCGACCGGCCGCCCTCCCGGCCCACGCCCGTCTACCCCGACTACATGACCGGGCTCTTCACGGCCTTCGGCGTGATGGCCGCGCTCCGCCACCGCGACGCCACCGGGGAAGGGCAGTGGATCGACGCCGCGCTCTACGAGTCCGCCTTCCGCATTCTCGAATACTCGACCACCTTCTACGGGCGCAAGGGCGTGGTGCGCGAGCGTGGCGGCATACAGCATTCGGGTTGGCCGGGGGGAGCGTTTCGAACGGGCGACGGCCACTACATCGTCTTCACCACACCGGCCCAGCATCTCTTCGCGCGGCTCTGCGCCATGCTCGGGCAGCCCGATCTGCCGAAGGATCCGAAGTTCGCGAGCCACGAGGGGCGGGCTGCCCACATGGTCGAGCTCATCGACATGGCCGAGGCCTGGTTCCACGCCCGGACGTTCGACGAGGCCCTCGAAGGGCTCAAGTCCCACGGCATCCCGCACTCACCCATCATGAGCATGGCCGACATCTTCAAGGATCCGCACTATCGCGAGCGGGAGACCATCATCGACGTGCCGTCCGAGGTGGGCCCGCTGTCCCAGCCCGCGGTGATCCCGCGCCTGTCCGCCACGCCCGGCCGGGTGACCCACGCGGGCCCGCCCCTCGGAACGCACACCGATGAGGTGCTCACGGGTCTCCTCGGCATGACCCCGGCGGAGGTGGCCGCGTTGAGAAGCGCGCGCGTGGTCTGAGGGGAGCGGTTTGACGCGCTTCGGCTGATCTGGCAGGATCGCCGCCATGGTAAAGGGCGCTGTGGCCCGTGGGGCGGTCGCACGCATTGTCGCGTCACTCCTCGCGGTCGTGCTCGTGCTCGCCGCCCGGTCGACATTTGCCCAGACGCCGGCGGGCGAGGTGACCATCTCGTTCCACGTCACCCTCGCCCCCAGCTGGTTCGATCCCTCTTCCGCGCCCCCCCAGATCACGCCCTTCGGCGTGCTCTACGCCATACACGACGCGCTGGTGCGTCCCCTGCCCGGGCAGAAGATGGGGCCGAGCCTGGCCGAGTCGTGGACGGAGGGTCCCGACGGGCTCGTGTACGAGTTCAAGCTGCGTCGCGGCCTCAAGTTCCACAACGGCGACCCCGTCACTGCCGACGACGCCAAGTGGAGCTTCGAGCGCTACCAGGGCGCCGGCGCGAAGCAGTTGCAGGCGCGCGTGCGGCTGGTGGAGGCCGTGGATCCCCTGACATTGCGCGTTCATCTGAAGGAAGCGTGGCCGGACTTCATGACCTTCTATGGCACCACCGCCACCGCCGCCGGCATCGTCCTGCCCAGAAAGTACTTCGAGTCGGTGGGCGCCGACGGCTTCCGGCAGCGGCCGGTCGGCGCGGGCCCCTACAAGTTCGTCAGCCAGCGGCCCGGTGTCGACGTGGTCCTCGAGGCCAATCCGGCGTACTGGCGGCACGCACCCTACATCAAGCGCGTGACGATGAAGGGCGTGCCGGACAGCACCACGCGCCTGGCCATGCTCAAGAGCGGGGAGACGGATTACGCGCTCTTCCTCGACGGACCGGAGGGGGAGGCGGTGAAGCGCGATCCTCGGATGACGCTGGTCGCCACCCGTCACGCCTCGATCTTCTGGATAGAGTTCGCCGACCAGTGGGATCCGAAGTCGCCGTGGAGCGACAAGCGCCTGCGGCTGGCCGTCAACTACGCGCTGGATCGGAAGGCCACCAACGAGGCGGCCTGCCTCGGCTTCTGCCCGCCCGCGGGCGTCATCGTCCCCCGCGTGATGGACTTCGCCCTGCAGGCGCCGCCGCTGGCCCACGACCCCCAGAAGGCCAAGCAGCTGCTCGCCGAGGCCGGCTATCCCAACGGCCTCGACGCCGGCGAGTTCGTGCCCATTCCCGGCTTTTCCACGGTGGGTGATGCCGCGCTCAACAGCCTGAACGCCGTGGGCATCCGGATGAGGATGCGGCCGATGGAGCGCGCCGCGTTCTACGCCGCCTGGCAGGAGAAGAAGCTTCGGGGTCTCTTTCTCGTCGCGGTGGGGAATTCGGGCAACGCCGCGAGCCGCGTCGAGGCGTTCATCTACTCGAAGGGCAGCTACGCGTACGGCGGTTATCCCGATCTCGACGAGATGTTCCTGCAGCAGGCCCGCGAGCGTGATCCGGCCAAGCGCGAAGCCATTCTCTATCGCATCCAGCAGCTCACCATCGACCGGGCGATGTTCGCGCCCCTCATGGACCTGCGTGGGCTCATCGCCGTGGGGCCGCGCGTGGCCGACCACACCATCAATGTCGTCCCGATGTATCCTTTCCCCTCGTACGAGGACATACGGCTCAAGAGCCCGTAGTTCTTTCCCGCCTCACGACTGGCATATCCTTTGCTCAAGAAGAGCGGACATGGCGCTCAGAGATCTCACCAAGGCGCTCCAGAGCACGGACGAGATCAAGATCACGGTCACCGGCAGATCGTCCGGCCGGAAAATCGCGCTCCCCGTGTGGTTTGTCGAAGACGGCAAGACGCTGCACCTCCTTCCAGTGAAGGGCTCCGACACGGAGTGGTACAAGAATTTGCTGCAGAATCGGACGATTGCCCTTGCGGCCAAACGGGCGAGATGGACGGCCAGGAAGGTCACCCTCATCAAGGACCGCGCCCGGGTCCGCCGGGTCGCCGGCATGTTCCGGGCCAAGCACGGCGCCGGTGACGTGAAGAAGTACTACTCCAAGTTCGACGTGGCGGTAAAGATTCCGCTCAGGTAGGATGCCCGGTTTCGCGCAGGCAGCAGCCAGAGCGGTGGGTGAGGTGCGGCGCGGCCGCGACGAGATCCGCGTGCAGTTCTCGGGGCGCTGGCCTGCGCATGAGGCTATCTTCGGGGCGGCACCACGGGGGGGCGGCACCACGGGGAGCCGGCACCACGGGGGCGCGGCACCACGGGCCGCCGAGAAGCTGAACCGGAACCAACAGCAACCGGTTTTTCGAGAGGCGCCATGCGCTACCGACGATTGAGCTATCGCTATGCAATGGTGGTGCGTTCCGGCCCGCCGGGACCGTTCGACGACCTCTGGCAGAGCGATCGGCTGCGTCTCCTCCTGGAGAGCCGCTGGCGGCCCGATGCCGACACGTACGAAACGTCGGGCGCGATCGAGGTCATCGTGGACCTCGCCGGTGTCGACGAGGAGGACTTCGAGGTGCTGCTCTTCGAGGACGGGCTGGTCGTCGAGGGGCGACGGCACCTCGCTCCGCCCGAGGCCGCGGCGACGTATCACACGGTGAGCATACGCCAGGGGCCGTTCCGGCTCGAGCTGCCCCTGACGACTCCCGTGGACACCGAGCGGGTGGACGCGCGCTACGATCGGGGCCTGCTCCGCATCACGCTGCCGAAGCGCGACACAGCCCCCTGATGGCTGCTGAAGCCGGCGGCAGCTCCGGCGACTTCGTCATCCCCGACGCTCTGCCTGTCCTCCCGCTGCGGGACGCCGTGGTGCTCCCCTCGACGGCCGTCCCCCTCGCGGTGGGGCAGCCGCGCTCCGTCCGTCTCGTCGACGAGGTCATGCGCGGGAACCGGCTCGTGGCCCTGGTGGCCCAGCGTGATCCGAAGGTCGAGGCGTCCGCGCCCGGCGATCTCCGCGGCATCGGCACGGTCGGGATGATCCACCAGCTCATGCGGGCACCCGACGGCAGCATGCGTCTCATGGTCCAGGGCATCGAGCGGATCCGGCTGCTCGACTTCGTCAGCACGGAGCCGTACCTGGTCGCGCGGATCGAGGTGTCGCGAGAGCAGACGGGCGAGGCCACGGACATCGAAGGGCTTCGGCGGGCCGTCGTGGATATCTTCCGTCGGCTCGTCGAGGCCTCGCCGGAGCTGCCTGACGAGCTGGCGGTGGCGGCGGAGAACGTTCCCGATCCCCTCCGCCTCACCTACTTCGTCGCCTCGGTGGTTCCCGTCGACATCGCGGTGCGGCAGGAGCTCCTCGAGATGAATCCGGTCGAGGCCAAGCTTCGCCGGCTCGTCGACCTGTTGCAGAAAGAGCTCGCGGTGCGCGAGCTGGGCCGCAAGATCACCACCGAGACCGAGGAGCGGCTGACCAAGAAGCAACGCGAGTACTATCTGCGCGAGCAGCTCCGGTCCATTCAACGGGAGCTCGGCGAGGAGGAAGGAGGCGGAAGCGAAGTCGCCGACCTGCGCCGCCGCATCGAGGAAGCGGGTCTGCCCGAAGAGGCCACGCGCGAAGCTGAGCGTGAGTTGAGCCGGCTCGCCGGCCTCTCGCCCGCCTCGCCCGAGCACGGCATGATCGTCACGTATCTCGAGTGGCTGGCGAGCCTGCCCTGGACCAAGCTCGCCGGCGGCACCATCGACATACACCGGGCCCGCCAGGTGCTGGACGAGGATCACTTCGACCTCGAAAAGATCAAGGACCGGATCCTCGAGTACCTGGCCGTGAAGAAGCTCCGCGAGGAGCGCGGCGGCCAGGCCGTACCATCCAGCGCCGAGCCGACGCTCGTGACGGGCAATGATCCGGCGCGGGAGCCTATCCTCTGCTTCGTGGGGCCGCCCGGGGTGGGCAAGACGAGCCTGGGTCAGAGCATCGCGCGGGCCTTGGGGCGAAAGTTCGCGCGCATGTCGCTGGGCGGGGTGCGGGACGAAGCCGAGATCCGGGGCCACCGGCGGACATATATCGGCGCCCTTCCCGGCCGCGTCATTCAGGCCCTCCGGCGCGCCGAGACCCGCGATCCGGTCTTCATGCTGGACGAGATCGACAAGATCGGGGCGGACTGGCGGGGCGATCCGTCCTCCGCGCTCCTCGAGGTGCTGGACCCCGCCCAGAACCACACCTTCGTGGACAACTACCTCGGGGTGCCCTTCGACCTCTCACAGGTGCTGTTCATCGCCACCGCCAATACCCTGGATACCATTCCCGGTCCGCTGCGTGACCGGATGGAGATCCTGACGCTGTCCGGGTACACGGACGAGGAGAAGGTCGGGATCGCGAGGGAGTATCTGGTCCCGAAGCAGCTCATGGCGCATGGCATCGTCGCCACCGAGCTCTCGTTCGAGCCCGACGCCATCCGCCAGATCGTGCGCGGGTATACACGCGAGGCCGGCGTGAGGAGTCTCGATCGGGAGATCGCGGCCGTCGCTCGCAAGGTCGCGCGCCGGCTCGCCGAGGGCCAGCGCGAGCCCATCCGGATCAGCGCCGACAATCTCGCGGAATACCTCGGCCGCCCGCGCTTCTTCGACGAGGTGGCGGAGCGCACCACCCGGCCGGGCGTGGCCACCGGCCTGGCTTGGACGCCCGTGGGCGGCGACGTTCTCTTCGTCGAAGTCACCATGATGCCGAGTAGCGAGGAGCGTCTCGTGCTCACCGGAATGCTCGGCGACGTGATGCGCGAGAGCGCCCAGGCCGCCGTCTCCTACGTGTGGTCCAATGCCGAAGCGCTCGACATCGATCCCAAGATCTTCGAGAACAGGACCATCCACGTGCACGTCCCGGCCGGGGCCATCCCCAAGGACGGGCCCTCGGCCGGGGTGACCATCGTGACGGCGCTGGCGTCGCTCGCCACCCGACGGCCGGTGCGGAGCGACCTGGCGATGACGGGAGAGATCACGCTCCGGGGCAAGGTGCTTCCCGTGGGAGGGATCAAGGAGAAGGTGCTGGCCGCGCTCCGCGTGGGCATCCGCGAGGTGATCCTGCCCCGCCGAAACGAGCGCGATATCGAAGACATACCGGAGGAGCTCCGGAAACAGCTCGGCTTCATGCTGGTCGACGACGCCGAGGAAGTGCTCCGGCATGCCCTCACGCCCGCCTCGACGGGCGTCCCCCGTGCGGCGAGATGACGCAGCGGTCGTAGGGTCCGCAACACGTTCGTAGGATCGGCAACTTCCCGCTAGCGTGCGACGCGCGAAGGAATCCAGCAGCTCACCATCGACCGGGCGATGTTCGCGCCCCTCAAGGACCTGCGTGGGCTCATCGCCGTGGGGCCGCGGGTGGCCGACCGACCACACCATCAACGTGAGCCGCCCCGATGACACCCGGGCCTAGAACTCGACGCGTGCCCCCATCTCCACCACGCGGTCGGGGGGAATCCTGAAGAAGTCGGCGGCGGAGCTGGCATTGCGCGACATGAGGCCGAAGAGCCGTTTGCGCCACCGCATCATCCGCGCCGGCCCCGTGGGCAGGAGACGCATCCGCCCGAGGTAGTAGGTCGTGTCGTCGTCCGGGGCGCGTATGCCGGCAGCCCGGCAGTGGACCAGGATTTCCTCCACGTCGGCACGCTCCATGAAGCCGTAGCAGGCCCGGACCCTGTAGAGACCCGAGGGGAGCGCCTCCACCTCGACACGCTCGCGGTCGTCCACTTCGGGAACGTCTTCGGTGACGATGGCGAGCAGGATCACTTCCTCCTGAAGCGCCTTGTTGTGGCGGAGGTGGTGCTGCAGGACAGGGGGCGCTCCCTCGTTGTGCGTGGTCAAAAATACCGCCGTGCCCGGCACACGCGGCGGTTTCGCAAGCTCCAGCTCCGACAAGAAGGTCTCGAGAGGCACCATGGCACTGGTCAGCCATTGGCTGAGGAGGGCGGTGCCACGGTTCCAGGTGGTCATGAGCAGGAAGAGGCCGGCCGCGATGACCAGAGGCACCCAACCACCCTGGCGGATCTTGGCGAGATTCGCCGTCGCGAAGGCGACATCGATGACGAGGAACGCGCCCCCTACGGCCACGGTGCGCCCGAGCGGCCACTGCCAACGATGATGGGCGATGAACCCGAAGAGGATGGTCGTGATCGCCATGGTGCCGGTCACGGCGATGCCGTAGGCGGAGCCGAGCGCGGTGGAGGAGCGGAAGCCGAGCACGAGGAGCAGGCAGCCGACCATCAAGGCGGTGTTCACCGCGGGAATGTAGATCTGGCCGGGCTGGGCTCGGGAGGTGTGCACGATGGTCACGCGAGGGCAATAGCGAAGCTGCACGCATTGGTGCGTGAGAGAGAAGGCGCCGGAGATCAGGGCCTGGGAAGCGACGATGGTGGCGAGGGTGGCGATGGCGAGGAGCGGATACAGGAGCGATCGGGGGGCGAGGAGATAGAACGGGTTCTCGATGGCCTCGGGCACTCGCAGGACCAGGGCGCCCTGGCCGAAGTAGTTGAGAAGGAGGGCCGGCAGGACGATGGCGAACCACGCCAGCCTGATCGGACGGCGTCCGAAGTGGCCCATGTCGGCGTAGAGGGCCTCGGCCCCCGTGACCGCGAGCACCACGGCGCCCAGAACAAGAAAGCCCGCGAGGCCGTGATGCATGAACACCTGAGCGCCGTACCACGGATTGAGGGCGAGCAGTATGGCCGGTGACCGGGCGATCTCCATGCCGCCGAGAATCCCGATGATCGTGAACCACGCGAGCATGATCGGTCCGAAGATCCCCCCGACCCGGGCCGTGCCGAAGCGCTGGCCCGTGAAGAGGAGGAGGAGAATGCACAGGGTGGCGGGCACAACGATGTGGCGAAGCTCGGGCAGCGGGATCTCGAGGCCTTCGACCGCGCTCAGCACGGAGATGGCGGGTGTGATGATGCCATCCCCGTAGAGGAGGGCCGCGCCGAAGAGGCCCAGCCCGATGAGAAGCCCGCGACGCTGTTTCTGGAGGAGCAGGGCAAGGAGGGCCAGGATGCCGCCTTCTCCGCGATTGTCCAGGCGCATGATGACCAGGATGTACTTGACGGTGACGATCAGGATCAGCGACCAGACGACGAGCGAAAGCACGCCGTACACGTTTGCCGCGTTCCGCGGCAGGCCGATATCCAGGCTGAAGCACGCGCGCAAGGCGTAGAGGGGACTGGTGCCGATGTCGCCATAGACGACGCCCAGCGCGGCCATGGAAAGGATGCCCAAGCGCCTCTCGGAGCGGGATACCGCCGAGGAAGGTATCCCCACCCGCTGGGTCATCTCTCGAGTGCTTGTCATTGTCCCGTCCAGGCCCGGTCATAAAGACGCATGAGCCATGCCATCTGTAAAGAAATTCTTGAACTTGGGCGAGGCGTGTCGCGACAAACTGACCGGGAATATCCTTCCGTGCCGAGATGCCGCCGGAGCGCCCCACCGAGGGGTAAGGATGAAATTCTAACCGGAGATAACCGGCTCGGCTGAGACTTCACCCGGTGAGAACCACTACCCGCGCTGAAATCGTGATGAGGGGGCGATCACCACTCGCTGGCTTCGCTCTTGCAACCCATGGCGGCCATGGCCCCCACTCTAGTCGATTTCGAGACATCCCACACCGTGCTCCGCAGCGCCGACGGCCTGCCCTCGACCATCAACGCGGAAGGGGACTGACATGGCCGAGGTGACCGACGCGATGGTGATTCGTTGCCCGGCCTGTGGGGTGAGCAATCGCGTGCCGTGGGAGAAGGTCGCCAGGGGTCTGGAACCCGTGTGCGGTCGGTGCAAGGCGCCCCTGCCCGTGAGCAGCAAGCCCCTCGCGGTCACCGATGCCTCGTTCGCGGCAGACGTCGAGCGTTCACCGCTGCCCGTGCTGGTGGACGCGTGGGCGGCGTGGTGCGGGCCGTGCCGGATGATCGCGCCGGTGGTCGAAGAGCTGGCCTCGGACCTGGCCGGTCGCCTCCGCGTGGTCAAGCTCAACGTGGACGAAAATCCCGCGACGGCGGCGCGGTTCGGCCTTCAGAGCATCCCCACGCTCCTCCTGTTCAGGGGCGGGCGCGAAGTCGATCGCATCGTCGGCGTGCAGCCGAAGTCCGAGATCTCCCGGCTGCAGCCGCTGCTCGCCTAGGCCGAGGTCGGCCGGGAGCAGCATCGGTTCGGCGCGGCCGAGCACGCGGTATCGGTGATCGGGAAAGGCCCCCGGCATTTCGAGGACCATGATCCGCCCACGGCCATCGTCTCGTTGCGTCGGCGCAGCAACCAGCTGAGCGGGCAGTGCGATTGACAGGAGGCGGTGGCGGCGGACAATGACGAAAGGGAGGGACAAGCCATGAGCATTCAATCCGTGAATCCCGCGACGGGCGAGGTGCTCGAGACGTTCGTGCCGACGGCGCCGGAGGCCCTCGAGGCCATGGTGGCGCGGGCTCACGCCACCTTCCTGGAGTGGCGGTCGGTGCCGTTCAAGGTACGGGCCAATTGCATGCGGGAGGTCGCCCGTCTCCTCAGGAAGGACATCAACGCCCACGCTCTCGCCATGACCCTCGAGATGGGCAAGCCGATCGTCCAGGCCGAGGCGGAGGTGGAGAAGTGTGCGGGGTGTTGCGAGTTCTATGCGGAGAATGCCGAGGCCTTCCTCGCCGAGCAGCCACGGCAGACGGACGCTTCGAAGAGCTACGTCCGCTTCGATCCGTTGGGGCTGGTCCTCGCTGTCATGCCGTGGAACTTTCCCTACTGGCAGGTGTTCCGCTTCGCCGCGCCCGCCCTCATGGCGGGCAATGCGGGAATTCTCAAGCACGCATCGAATGTGCCCCGGTGCGCGCTGGCGATCGAGAAGGTGTTTCGCGAGGCAGGTTTCCCCGAGGGGCTCTTCGCCACGGCATTGATCGATTCGGCGTCGGTGGCCAAGCTCATCGCGGATCCCCGCGTCGTCGCCGCCACCCTCACGGGCAGCGAGCATGCGGGCATGGCAGTGGCGGCGCAGGCCGGTCGCGAGCTCAAGAAGACGGTGCTCGAGCTGGGGGGCAGCGATCCGTTCATGGTCCTCGAGGACGCCGATCTCACCACGGCGGTGAAGGTAGCGGCTGACGCGCGGCTCATCAACAGTGGACAAAGCTGCATAGCGGCCAAACGCTTCATCGTGGTCGAGCCGGTGGCCGAGCGCTTTCTCGACCTGTTCGCCGCCGAGCTCCGCTCGCGCCGGATGGGAGATCCCAGAGCCCGCGACACCCAGGTCGGCCCGCAGGCCCGCACCGACCTCCGCGACTCGCTGCACGAGCAGGTGGAGGAATCCGTGAAGCGCGGGGCCAAGCTGCTCCTCGGCGGCGAGATCCCCCGGGGGCTGGGGGCCTTCTATCCGCCGACGCTGCTCGCGGGGGTGGACAAGGGCATGCCTGCTTTCGACGAGGAAACGTTCGGGCCGGTGGCGGCCGTGGTGCAGGCGGAGGATGAAAACGATGTCGTGCGCCTGGCCAATGACTCGGTCTTCGGCCTCGGCGCATCGCTCTGGACCCAGGACCACGAGCGGGCGCAGCGGCTCGCCATGCGGATCGAGGCTGGCTCGGTCTTCGTCAACGGACTGGTGAAGTCGGACCCGCGCCTGCCCTTCGGCGGTATCAAGCGCTCCGGCTACGGGCGGGAGCTCTCGGAATACGGCATCCGCGAGTTCGTGAACATCAAGTCGGTCTGGATCGCGTAGCCGGGGGTCGTCATGAAGGCCTCGGATCTCATCGTCCAGTGCCTCGAGAACGAGGGCGTGCGCTACGTCTTCGGCCTGCCCGGCGAGGAAATCCTGGACATCCTGGACTCGTTCCTCGGCTCGTCCATCATGTTCCTTCCCACCCGCCACGAGCAGGGCGCCGCCTTCATGGCCGACGCCTATGGCCGTTTGACCGGGCACGCGGGCGTGTGCCTCTCGACCTTGGGACCGGGGGCCACGAACCTCGCCACCGGCGTGGCCGACGCCAACCTCGACCGCGCTCCGGTGGTGGCCATCTCGGGGCAGGCGGGGCGCGACCGCGTGCACAAGGAATCCCATCAGCACGTCGATATCGTCGAGGCGTTCCGACCCCTCACCAAGTGGAACACGCACGTGGAGACGGCGGCCGTCATCCCCGAAGTGATACGCAAGGCCTTCAAGCTCGCGGAGGCGGAGAAGCCCGGCGCCTGTCATATCGAAGTGCCGGAAGACGTGGCGGCCGAGACGGTGGACGGCACGCCCCTGTCGACCGAGCGCCCCCGCCGCCCTTCTCCGGACCGGCCCGCCCTCCAGACGGCCGCCCGCCTCATCGAGGCCGCGTCCTTCCCGCTGATCTTTGCCGGTAACGGTGTGATCCGCGGAGGGGCCTCGAAGGAGCTGCGCGAGCTGGCGCGGAGCCACGGCATCCCGGTCGTCCACACCTTCATGGCCAAGGGCTCCATGCCGTACGACGACGAGCTCTGCCTCCTCTCGGCCGGGCTTCAGGCGCGCGACTACATCTCGTGCGGCTTCGACAAGGCCGACCTGATCATCGCGGTCGGGTACGATCCTGTCGAGTATGCGCCGAAACATTGGAATCCCGACCGCAAGAAGCCGATCATCCACATCGACTTCACCCCGGCGGAGGTGGACAGCTTCTATCAGCCCGCCGTCGAGGTGGTGGCCGACGTCCGTGAGGCGCTCGACCTCTTGAACGGTCTCGTCAAGGGCCAGAAGGATCCTGCCCCCTATCTGACGCTGCGGCGCTTCATCCTCGAGGAGCTCGACGAGGGCTCGCGCGACGACGCGTTCCCCCTCAAGCCCCAGCGTATCCTGCGCGAGCTTCGCGCGCAGATGGCGCGCGACGATATCCTCGTCTCCGACGTGGGCACCCACAAGATCTGGATCGCCCGGGCCTTTCCCGCCTACGAGCCGAACACCGTGCTGATCTCCAACGGCTTCGCTGCCATGGGCTTTGCCCTGCCCGCGGCCATATCGGCCAAGCTCGTCCACCCGGAGAAGAAGGTGGTGGCGGTGAGCGGGGACGGCGGCTTTCTCATGAACTGCCAGGAGCTCGAGACGGCCCGGCGCCTCGGCCTCGCCTTCGTGAACGTGATCTTCCGTGACGGCGGCTACAACCTGATCCAGTGGAAGCAGCAGATGCACCTCGGGCGCGAGTCGGGGGTGACCTTCGGCAATCCCGACTTCGTCGAGCTGGCCCGGGCCTTTGGCGCCAAGGGCTACCGCGTGGAGTCGGCCCGCCAGCTCGGCCCGATTCTCGCCGAGGCCATGGCCCACGGCGGGCCGTCGATCGTCGACGTGCCCGTCGACTACCGCGAGAATGCGAAGCTGACCGCGCGCCTGGGTCAGCTCGTATGCCCGATCTGATGGCCTCCCAGGAGATCACCCGCGACAGCATGGCGGCTCCCGCCCTGACCGAGTACATGAGCGTGGCGGGCGCGGTGGACGGGCTCAGGCGCCGCGGCTTTACCGAGGGTCTGCGCGTGATCGACGGCGGACTGCGCGCCATCGGGACGGGTGAGACGGTCAGGACGGAAGATCTGGTGATCCGCGAAGTCTACCGCTTCGAAGGTGTATCGGATCCCGATGACATGGCCATCGTCTACGGCATCGAAGGCCGGCGCGGGCTCAAGGCCACCGTCGTCGACGCTTTCGGCGTGTACTCGGATCCCGCGCTCAGCGCCCTCATGGAGAAGGTCACGATCCGCGAAGCTGCCTGATCGGTCGACCGCCTTGACGGATCAGGGCCCCCTGGCCCACTATCGTGCCCCATGGAGCCGATAGGCGGGATCGCAGCGGTGCGGGGCTCGTGACCGTCACGCGCTTCGAGGTGATGCTGCGGCGTCCGCTCGCGGGCGGACGTGGATTCGGCGACGTCGGCCCGTACGAGGAGCTGGCGGGCAAGCTCCACTTCGCGGTCGACCCGGAGCACGCGACGAGCAAGACCATCACCGACGTCGCGCTGGCGCCAAGGGACTCGGCCGGGCGCGTGGCCTTCGCCTCGGACGTTTCGATCCTGGTCCCCGTCGACAGGTCGAAGAGCAGCGGCCGGCTCATCCTCGACGTCGTGAATCGCGGCAACAAGGTAACCGTTCCGGATTTCAACCACGCCACCCGACCGGCCCTGGGACCGAACAGCGACACGCATCCGCCCGCGGACGCGGGCGATGGCTGGCTGATGCGCCACGGCTGGGTCGTCGCCTCGTGCGGCTGGCAGTGCGACCTCCCGCCCGGAATACGAGGGCTGGTTGGTCTGGAGGCCCCGGAGGCGCTCGACGCCGGCGGCCGGCGGCTCACCGGGCGCGTCTACGTTCAGCTCCAGGCACCGGTCGACGTGCCGCATTTTCTCCTCTCCGACCGCGCCCACCAGCCGTACCCCGCCGCGTATCTGGACGAGCGCGATGCCGTGCTCGGGGTCCGTGACCTCTTCGATGGACCGGTCGAGGTGATCCCGCGCGATCGCTGGCGCTTCGCGCGCGTGGAGGATGGGCGCGTGGTGCCCGATGCCTGCCATATCTACATGCCGGGCGGCTTCGAGAAGGGACGGCTCTATCAGCTCGCCTACACGGGCGTCGGCGCCCGTGTGCTCGGTCTCGGCATGGCCGCCCTGCGCGACTGCGTCGCCTGGCTCACGCACGGCGGCGAGGCGGAGGGGAATCCCGCGGCCGGCGCCATCCGCCACGCCTATGCTTATGGGCGCTCACAGACGGGACGCCTCCTGCGCACCATGGTCCACCACGATGTGAACGTGGACGAAGCGGGCCGGCGCGCCCTCGACGGCATCATCGCCAATGTGGCGGGCGCGATGCTCGGCGAATTCAACGACCGCTTCGGGCAGAACTCGAAAGACCGGCCCGAGATGATGGACGTGTTCCTGCCTTTCCAGGTCGAGCCGCGGGGCGGCCTCAAGGTCTTCTACACGAACACCGGATTCGAATACCATCGCGGCGACGCCTCGCTCATCCACACGGACCCCTCGGGCACGCGCGATGTCGAGCACGGCCCCGACGTGCGCGTCTATCACTGGAGCGGCACCGAGCACGGCCTCGGCATCTGGCCCCCCGCCGACGCCGCCACCGTCGCCGCCGATCCGCGGGGCTGGACGGAGCGCGCCCGCAACCTGCGCGGGGTGGTCAACTATGGCCGGCTGCTCCGCGCGGCCCTCGTGAACCTCGATCGATGGGTCACGGAAGGCGTGCCGCCGCCTCCGAGCTGTCACCCGCGGGTCGCCGACGGCACCGCCGTGGATCCCTCCGCTCTCGCCGAGGCGTTCGACAAGATCCCCGGGGCCGGCTATCCCCGGCACCCGGTGCGGGCGCAGCGCCTGGACTTCTCGACATTGCCCCCCACGCCCGGTCCCGCCTATGGCAACCGCGTGAGCGCCGTGGACGAGGACGGCAACGAGCGGGCGGGCATCGCCGTGCCCGAGCAGACCGTGCCCCTCGCCACCCATACGGGCTGGAATCTCCGCCATCCCGAGAGCGGCGGCGTCGACCAGATTCTCTACTTCGCGGGCAGCACGCTGCCCTTCGCGCGCACGCCGGCCGAGCGCGTGGCGGCGGGCGATCCACGACCGTCCATAGCCGAGCGCTACGCCTCCCGCGAGGACTATCTGGCTCGCGTGAGGAAGGCGGCGGAAGCTCTGGCGGCCGCCGGTTACCTGCTCGAAGAGGATGTGGAGACCTCGCTCGGATTCGGCGCCCGCATGTGGGACGCGTGGGCGGCGAAGGAATGAGCGGAGCGCCGCCCCCCGCATCACACGTCGTCAACGGAGACTGACATGGGCCTGCTGGATGGAAAGGTGGCCATCATCACCGGGGCGTCCAAGGGCATCGGCCGCGCGCTGAGCCTGCGCTTCGCCCGGGAGGGCGCGGCGGTGATCTGCGCCGCACGCTCGGCTGATCTCGTGAAGGACACGGCGGGGCAGGTGAAGGCCGCGGGAGGCCGCGCTCTGGCCGTGGTGTGCGATGCCGCGCAGGAGGACGAGGTCCGCCGTCTCGTGGCGGCGGGGGTCAAGGAGTTCGGCAGGATCGATACGCTGGTGAACAATGCGGGCGACGGGGGCGTCACCAAGCCGGTGCAGGACTATTCGATGGAGGACTGGCGCTACACCATCGATTCCTGCCTCACCAGCTCCTACCTCTGCATGCGCTTCGTCGTGCCCGAGATGATCAAGGGCGGGGGCGGCGCCATCGTGAACATCTCCTCGGGCGCGGGCCGCCGGGGCCTGCCCTATCGCATCGGCTACTGCTCGGCCAAGGCGGGGCAGGTGGGTATGACCTTCGGCATGGCCCTCGAGCTGGCGGAGCACAATATCCGGGTGAATTGCGTGGCCCCCGGCGCGGTGGAGGGCGACCGCATCGACCGGGTCATCGCGGGGCAGGCGCAGGTGCGCGGCATCTCCGTGGAGCAGATGCGCAAGGCCATGGTCGAGCGGTCGCCCCTCAAGCGCATGGTCACCGCGGACGACATCGTGGATGCCACGGTGTTCTTCTGCAGCGACATGTCACGCAGCATCTCGGGACAGGTCCTCGCCGTGAACGCGGGCGAGCCGGCAGGATAGCGCCGATCTTTTTCGGGTACACTACCGCCTGGCCATGACCTCCGACGCGTTCCGCGCACTGGAAGACCTGTGGAAGGTCGTGGGCGGCGAGCCCGCCGCCCTCGAGCGCGTGACCCTCACCGGCGCGGATCCCCTCCTGCCCACGGACTTCAAGATCGGCACGGCGGCCTCCGCGGTGATCGGGGCCGGCGCCCTGGCCGCGAGCGAGCTCTGGCGCCTGCGCACGGGCCGGGGTCAGTCCGTCTCGGTGGATCTCCGCTCAGCGGTGGCCGCCTTCCGCAGCGAGCGCTACCTCCGTGCGCGGGACCAGAAGGATCTCCATCGTCGCGATCCCGTCTTCGGCTTTTACAAGGCAGGTGACGGCCGCTGGATACAGATCCACTCCAACCTGCCGCATCACCATGACGGGGCCATCAAGCTGCTGGGCTGCGAGGGGACGCGGGAGGCGGTGGCGGCGGCCGTGGGGACGTGGAAGGCGGGGGACCTTGAGGACGCTTTCGCGGCGGCGGGGCTGCCCACGGGGATGGTGCGCTCGCGCGCCGAGTGGCAGGCGCACCCTCAAGGGGCCGAGGTGGCCACCCTCCCCCTCCTCGAGATCGTGAAGATCGGCGAGGCGCCCCCGGAGTCGCCGGGGGCGGGATCGCGGGCCCTGTCCGGCATCCGCGTGCTCGATCTCACCCGGGTCATCGCGGGGCCGGTGTGCGGCCGTACCCTCGCCGCCTACGGAGCGGACGTGCTGGTGGTCAGCTCGCGACACCTGCCGAATCTGCTCGGGCTCGTGGTCGACACGGGCTTCGGCAAGCTCTCCACGTCGCTCGACCTGCGTGAGGCCGGCGATGCCGGGCAGGCTCGCGCGCTCCTCCGCGACGCCGACGTCTTCTGCCAGTCCTACCGGCCCGGTGCGCTCGCCCGTCTCGATCTGGGGCCGGAGGACGTGGCGCGGCTCCGGCCGGGCATCGTGTATGTGACGCTCTCCGCCTTCAGTCATGCCGGGCCGTGGCGCGAGCGTCGCGGCTTCGAGACCATCATCCAGTCCGTGAGCGGGATGGCGCAGGAGCAGGGTATAGCCGTGGGAGCCGAGGGACCCCAGCATCTTCCCGCGCAGGTGGTGGACCACGGTACGGGCTATCTGGCCGCCTTGGGCGCGCAGGTGGCGCTGGCCCGCCGCGCGCGCGAGGGTGGCAGCTATCTGGTTCGCGTGTCGCTGGCCCAGACGGGTCGCTGGGTCGACGGTCTCGGACGCGTGGATGGCCGGCACACTCGCGATCTCGCGCTGGACGACGTGCAGGACCTGGTCGCCGACATGGACTCGCCGTTCGGCCCACTCCGCCACGTCGTGCCCGCGGCCCGCTTCTCCGAAACCCCCGCCTTCTGGTCGCGCCCGTCGGTGCCGCTGGGTACCCACGCGCCAGCCTGGCCCGACTGAGTCCCATGGCGACCGGTCAGGTACCCGACGACTGGGGACTCGCCGGGAAAGTTGCCATCGTCACCGGGGGTGGCGCAGCGGGCGCCGGTATCGGCAATGGCCGTGCCGCCGCTATCCTCCTCGCCCGGGCGGGGACCAGGGTCATCGTGGTGGACAAGGCGCTCGAGCTCGCCGACAAGACGGTGGCGATGATCAAGGACGACGGGGGCGAGGCCGTGGCGCTCGAAGCGGATCTCACCCGCGACGAAGACTGCGCGGCCATGGTCCGGACGGCCCTCGATCGCTTCGGCCGCCTCGACTTCCTCGACAACAACGTGGGCATCGGCAGCCGCGGCTCCGTGGTGGACGAGACCCAGGAGAACTGGCGGCGCGTCATGCAGGTCAATGTCGAGACCATGTTCCTGGCCGCCAAGCACGCGATCCCCGCCATGATTCGCGGGGGCGGGGGCGCCATCGTGAACGTCTCGTCGATCTCCGCCCTGCGCCCGCGCGGGCTCACCGTGTACTCGGCGTCCAAGGGCGCGGTCATTGCGCTCACCCGCGCCATGGCCGTGGACCATGGGCGCGACGGGGTGCGCGTGAACTGCGTCGCCCCGGGACCCGTGTACACGCCGATGGTGTACCAGCGCGGCATGAGTCCCGAAGCGCGCGAGCGGCGTCGCCGCGCGTCCACTCTGCAGATCGAGGGAACGGGGTGGGACATCGGGCAGGCCGTACGCTTTCTCATGTCGGATCACGCGCGCTACATCACGGGGCAGACCCTCGTGGTGGACGGCGGCGCCACCCTGTCGGGTCCGGAGCGGGCGAGCGAGTAGGGGTTTCGCCCCGTCAGGCGGCGGCCGGGGTAGGGGCGGACCCGAGCCAGGCCGGCGCATAGCGCACGAGGGCGGCATTCACGAGAATGCTGAGGAGAGCGGCGGCGAGGGTCGCGCTGTACACGTCGTTTCCGATATGTCCGGCCGAGCGCGCCACCTGGACGAGGATGAAGGAGAACTCGCCGATCTGGGTCAGGCCCACCGCCACGAGCAGCGCCGTCTTCGATGGGTAGCCGAAGATCCGCACCACCACCGCCCAGATGAGAAATTTCCCCATGATGACGAGGGCCAGCATCACCCCGAGCAGATGGAAATGCTCGAGCACGGTGCGCGGGTCGATCAGGGTGCCGATGGTGACGAAGAACAGCGCCACGAACGCGTCGCGGAGGGGCAAGAGCCGCGGCATAGCGGCGTGAGCGTGCTCTGAGCCGCTGACGAGGAGCCCGGCGAGGAAGGCGCCGAGGGCGAGGGACAGTCCCACGGCCTGAGTGAGGGCGGCCGTCCCGAGGCCGATGGCGAGGGCGACGAGCAGGAGCATCTCGGGGTTCTGCATGCGGGCCACCATGGACATGACCCGAGGGACGACCTTGGCCGCGAGAAAGCCGAAGGGGATGAGGATGAGCGCGGCTTTTCCGAAAGCCACGCCGAGGGCGACGAGCCGACCGCGCTCGAGCTCGCCGAGCACGGGGATGAGGATGGTCAGCACGACCACCGCGAGGTCTTCGACCAGGGTGAGGCCGATCATCACGCGCCCGTGCGGCGAGTGAAGCTCGCCGCGATCGCCCAAGAGTCGGGCCAACACCATGGTGCTGGCCACGGAGACCACCATGCCGACGATGGCGCCCTGCAGGGCGGGCCAGCCCAAGGCGGCGCCTACGAGCAGACCGAGGCCGATGGACAGGAGGATGCCGAGGGGCGCTCCGAGGAGGGCGACCCATTTGACCTCGAGGAGCGCGCCCGGCGAGAACTCCATGCCCACGGAATACATGAGGAGGATGACGCCGACTTCCGCGATGATCTCGAAGGTGTGGATGTCGGAGACGGCAGGGCCCGGCGTGAAGGGGCTGATGAGAAGGCCACCGAGGACATAGCCGAGAATGAGCGGCTGGCGCGCGGCCCACGCGAGGGCGCCGCCGAGGACGGCGGCGACGAAGACGTAGGCGAGATCGCGGAAGATGAGGGCTTCGGCGGCCATCTGGGCCGTATTATCACCCGAACGTCCCCGATCCGGCCGGGCTGTACGGAGCGGAAGTTTCTGATACCATCCCCCGCATGATCATCGGAGCAGGCGCGAACAGCCGCAAGTTTCACGTCCCCAACCTCAAGGCCCAGCCCGGCGTGGAGCTGGTGGCCGTGGCCAACCGCTCGAAGGAATCGGGCGAGCGCGTGGCCAAGGAGTTCGGGATCGCCCGGGTCCACGGGGACTGGCGCGAGATCATCCAGGCCAAGGACATCGACGCGGTCTGCATCGGCACCTGGCCGTACACCCACTGCGAGATGACCCTGGCCGCTCTCAACGCGGGCAAGCACGTGCTCTGCGAGGCGCGCATGGCCATGAACGCCGCGGAGGGCCGGCGCATGCTCGCGGCCTCGCGGGCCAAGCCCAGTCTGGTGGCCCAGATCGTGCCGGCGCCGCACACCCTCGAGGTCGATCCCGCGGTGAAGGCTCGCCTCGCCGAGGGCTATGCGGGCGAGGTCCTGTCGGTGGAGCTCCAGGGAAGCCAGGGGAGCTTCGTGAGTCCCGACGGGCCCCTGCACTGGCGCCACGACATCTCGAAGAGCGGTCACAACATCCTCAACATGGGCATCTGGTACGAGGCGATGATGCGCTGGGTCGGTCCCGCGCGGCGCGTGATGACCATGACCAAGATCGCCGTGCCGCGCCGGCGCGACCCGAGCGGGGCTTGGCACGACGTGAAGGTGCCCGAGCACGTGGATATCCTCGCGACCCTCAAGAGCGGCGCCGTCGCGCATTTGCGCTTCAGCGCCATCACCGGGCTCTCGCCCGCGCCTCAGGCGTGGATCTTCGGCAGCGAAGGCACCCTCCGCATCGAGGCGGACGCCAAGCGCCTGTCCGGGGGCCGGCGAGGCGACACGGAGCTGCGCGAGATCGCCATCCCCGCCGAGAAGCGGGTAGGCTGGCGCGTGGAGGAGGAGTTCGTCAACGCCGTGCGCGGCCGCGAGAAGGTCACGCACACGAGCTTCGAGGACGGCGTCCGCTACATGGAGTTCACGGACGCGGTGACCAAGAGCGCGCAGTCCGGCCAGGCCGTCGACGTCGCGGAGCTTTGACCCCGGAGAGCTCCGCGCCCGTCTCCGCCTCGATCTGTCGCCACGCGGCCATGGCCTCGAGGGCCAGGCGCGTGTAGTGCGCGTCGAGATACGTGGAGCGGATCTTCCGTGAGGGGCCGAACGAGGCGGCCATGGGATTGGGCACTACGCGCCGGTCCACCACCAGCGTCCGCCGCCGCCCCGCCTCGAGCGCGGCGCCGAAACCGAAGACACCGCTCCCGACCACGATCAGATCGAAACTCGAATCGGTCATGCCATCACCTCAGGCGAACTTCAGTGATTGCTCGCGCCGGTAGACCCGGGCCGTGACCGCCAGGAAGAGCGCGGTATAGCCGGCCAGCCAGGCGAGGCTGCTGAGGAGCGGTTCGGACGGCGCGCCGACCGCGCTCCAGGCGAGCTGGCCGTAGTGGTAGGAGGGCAGATACGGCGCGATCCGCTGCACGAAGCCGGGCAGCTGGTGGAGCGGCATGAACAGGCCCGAGGCGAAGGACAGGGGCAGGTAGATCAGGTTCGCGAAGGCCGGCGCGGCGTTGGGGCCGGAGCCGTAGCCGATGGCGAAGCCCAGCGCGATGAAGGGCAGCGACCCCGCGAGAAGCCGCGCGACGATGTTCATCCAGACCGTGAGGTCCTGCCGCACGCCTCCTACCACCATGCCGTACACGATGAGGACTACGATGGAGAGGAGGGAGAAGGCGAGCGCGTTCAGCACCTTGGCCAGGATGGCCACGGCGGGCGGCAGGGGAGTCGCGCGCATGAGCAGGTCGATCTTCATCCCGCGCTCGATGGCCACGCCGATCCCGAATCCGTACACCATGACGCTGCCCACCGCATAGGCGGCGAACGAAGCGAGCAGATAGGCCCCCATGCTGGTGCCGTTCGGCAACGTCTGCCGCGCGAAGGGCAGCCCGAAGAAGGTGAAAAAGAGCACGGGGAGGACGAGGTTGGTCAGGCTGAACGCCGGGGTGCGCCAGCGCATGCGCATCTCGCTCCGTGTCTGGGCGACGAGCATTCGGAGGAGGGGGGCCATCAGGCGTGCTCGGGGCGGCGGGTGAGGCTCAGGAAGGCCTCCTCGAGATCGGCGCCCACCACTTCGAGATCGTGCATCTCCACGCCGCGGTGGAAGAGCGTACGCAGGACCATTTCGGGCTCATTCGTCAGAAAGCGGACCCGATGATCGGAGGCGTCGAGGGCGGCAATGGCGAGCCCGGCCAACGCCTCGGCGGGGAGCCGCCGCGGCACCGCGAAGCTCACGCGCTTGGCGGCGACCTGGGACATGAGCTCGCGGGGGGCGGCGTCGGCTATGACGAGCCCTTGGTCGACGACCACGATGCGCCGGGCCAGCTCCTCGGCGTCCTTGAGGTAGTGCGTGGTGAACACGATGGTCTTGCCCGCGTCGGCGAGGGCCCGGGTGCTCGCGACGAAAGCGCGACGTGCCTCGACGTCCATTCCCGCCGTGGGCTCGTCGAGGAAGAGCACGTCGGGGTTGCCGCAGATGGCGAGGGCGAAATAAAGGCGCTGGCGTTGTCCACCGGAGAGCGTGGCCACCCGCGCGTCCGCCTTGTCGGCGAGGCCGGCCATGGCGATGGCCTGATCGGTGGGGAGGGGAGATGGATAGTAGGTGCGGAAGAGCTCGATGAGCTCGCACACCGTGAGGACACCGGTGGTGCCCGACTCCTGCAGCATGACGCCGGCGCGGCTGCGGGCGCGGCGGTCGCTGGGGGGCAGACCGAAGAGCCGGACGATGCCTCCCGTGGGCTGGCGCAGGCCCAGCATCAGGCTGATGGAGGTGGTCTTGCCCGCGCCGTTCGGGCCGAGCATGGCGACGATCTCGCCGGGCTGTATGGTCAGGGTCACGCCGCGCAGGGCGTGGACCGGCCCGTAGCGCTTGCTCGCCGCGATCAACTCGACCACTGGACCAGCGGGGGGATGGGCAGGCACGCTCGGCGGGGGGCTCACGGCATCGCCCATCCTACTCCGGTTCCCGGGGGCGGGGCGGATCAGCTACGGATAGAGACCGCGGATCTGATGAGCGTCCGCGACGCGGCGGACGCCTTCCATCAGCGCGGCGGTCCGGAGGTCCACGTTCTCCCTCTTCGAGGCGTTCCACACGCGGGTGAAGGCGCGCGTCATGATTTCCTGCAGCCGCGCGATGATCTCCGTCTCTTTCCAGAAGTAGAACTGGAGACCCTGGACCCACTCGAAGTAGGAGACGACCACGCCGCCCGCATTGGCGAGGATGTCGGGAACGACGGTGACGCCACGGTCGCGCAGGATCACATCCGCTTCGGGCGTGGTGGGGCCGTTGGCGCCTTCGAGGATGATCCGGGCATGGATCTTGTGGGCATTATCCTCGCGGATCTGGGAGCCGGTGGCGGCGGGGAGCAGGATATCGCACGGCTGCTCGAGGATCTCGGAATTGGAAATAGCGTCCGCGCCGGGGAAGCCGACCACGCTGCCCGATGCCTTCACGTGCTCCTCGAGGATACGGATGTCGAGCCCCCGGCTGTTCCAGACGCCCCCTCTGTAGTCGCTCACCCCCCGGACGATGGCGCCGTCGCGCCAGAGAATGCGCGCGGCCACGCCCCCCACGTTGCCGAAACCCTGGACGGTCACCGTCTTGCCCTTGAGCTCCTCGCCGAGGCTGTGGAGCGCCTGGTAGAGGACGTAGACGATGCCGCGCCCCGTGGCCTCACGTCGCCCCGCCGAGCCGCCGACGAGGAGGGGCTTGCCCGTCACCACGCCGGGCACGCTGCGGCCCTGGGTCATGGAGTAGGTGTCCATCACCCAGGCCATGGTCTGCTCGTCCGTACCGAGATCCGGCGCGGGAATGTCGAGGTCGGGGCCGATGAACAGCATGATCTCGGCCGTGTAGCGACGGGTGAGCGATTCGAGCTCGCGTCGGGACATGGAGCGCGGCGTGCACCGGACGCCGCCTTTCGCCCCGCCGTAGGGCAGGCCCATGAGCGCGCATTTCCAGCTCATGAGCATGGCCAGCGCCGTCACTTCGCCCATGTTGACCTCGGCGTCATAGCGCAGGCCGCCCTTGGTGGGGCCGAGGGCGGTGTTGTGATGGACGCGGTAGCCCATGAAGACTTCCGTCCGGCCGTCGTCCATGCGGACGGGAATGGACACCACGAGGGCGCGCCGGGGGAAGCGGAGGCGGAGGTGGGTATCGTGATCGAGGTGCAGGCGCTCCGCCACGCGATCGAGCTGGGCCACGGCCGTGCGGTGCATCTCGGATTCGAACTCGGGCAGGTCGGCCATCAGGAAGACGCCTTCGCGCGCTGGCGGAGCACGGCCAGGGTGTGCCCCTCGAGTGGGTACGGCTCGCCGCCCTTGTAGAACCGCTCAACGGGAGCGGGATCCCAGTCGCGAGTGTCGAGCACGACCTCCCACTCGATGCGCGGCTGATGGTTGGGCAGAACGAAGGGGAAGGCCAGGTCATCCGCATTCAGGAGAATGAGAAAGGTGTCGTCCCGTATGGGAAGACCCTCGTTGTCGATCTCTTCGATGGCGTCGCCCGCGAGCTGAAGGCCGAGGCAGCGGCTCTGTCCGTTATGCCACTCCTCGTCGGTCATCTCGGCTCCGTCCGGCTGGAGCCACGACAGGTCCTTGACGGCCGAGCCCTGGATCCGGCGTCCCTGGAAGAACCGCCGCCGCCTGAACACGGGATGGTCGAGGCGAAGACGGATGAGCCGGCGCGTGAAGTCGAGGATGCGCGCGGCCGTGCCGGTGGCCGGCCAGGCGAACCAGGTGAGCTCGCCGTCCTGGCAGTAGGCGTTGTTGTTGCCGCGCTGGCTCCGGCCGAGCTCGTCGCCCCCCGAGAGCATGGGCACGCCTTGGGAGAAGAGCAGGGTGGCCAGGAAGTTCCGCTGGTGGCGCTCGCGGAGTGAGCGCACGGCGAGATCGTCGGTGGGTCCCTCGATGCCGCAGTTGGTGGAGAAATTCTCGTCGCTGCCGTCGCGATTGTCTTCCCCGTTGGCCGCGTTGCGTTTTTTCGTGTAGGTGACGAGGTCGGCGAGGGTGAAGCCGTCGTGGGCGGTGACGAAGTTGATGCTGGCGGAGGGTCGCCGGCCTCCTTGCTCATAGAGATCGCTCGAGCCCGTCAAGCGGTAGGCGAGCTCGCCCACCTGGCCCCCGTCGCCTTTCCAGTAGCGGCGTATGGTGTCGCGATACCGCCCGTTCCACTCCGCCCAGCCGGGGGGAAAGTTGCCGACCTGATAGCCCCCCTCGCCGAGGTCCCACGGCTCGGCGATCAGCTTGACTTGGGAGATGACCGGATCCTGGTGGATCACGTCGAAGAACGAGGAGAGGCGATCCACGTCGTGAAGCTCGCGCGCGAGGGCCGAGGCGAGATCGAAGCGGAAGCCGTCCACGTGCATGTCGAGCACCCAATAGCGGAGGCTGTCCATGAGGAGCTGGAGAGAGCGCGGGTGGGTCAGGTCGAGCGTGTTGCCGCAGCCCGTGTAGTCGCGGTAGAGGCTCCGGTCCGCCGCCTCCAGGCGGTAGTAGGCCCGATTGTCGATGCCGCGGAAGCAGAGGGTCGGCCCGAACTGGTTGCCCTCGGCGGTGTGGTTGTACACCACGTCGAGGATGACTTCGATGCCTGCCTCGTGCAGGCGCTTGACCATGGTCTTGAACTCCGCGACCTGCTCGCCGCGCACGCCCGTGGACGCGAAGCGCGAGTCGGGAGCGAGGAAGCCGATGGAGTTGTAGCCCCAGTAGTTGGTGAGCCCGCGCTCCTCCAGGTGCCGCTCCGTCACGGAGTGGTGGACAGGCAGCAGCTCGACCGCGGTGACGCCCAGGCTCCGGAGATGCCCGAGGGCGGGAGGGGAGGCGAGGGCCGCGTAGGTGCCGCGGAGCTCCGGAGGGATCTGGGGATGGCGGGCGGTGAAGCCCTTGACGTGCACCTCGTAGATGACCGTCTCGTGCCACGGCGTGCGCAGCAGCTTGTCGTCGCCCCACGAGAAGGCCGTTTCCACGACCACGCACTTGGGCATGAAGGGCGCGCTGTCGCGGGTGTCCGGCCCCGCGTCGGCGCGAAAGCCGAAGAGCGCGTCGCTCCACTTGACCTTGCCCGCGATGGCCTTGGCGTAGGGATCGAGGAGGACCTTGGCCGGATTGAACCGGTGGCCTTCGGCGGGTGCGTAGCGGCCGAACACGCGGTAGCCGTACAGCTGCCCGGGCCGGGCTTCGGGCAGGTAGACGTGCCAGATCTGATCGGTGCGCTCGGTGACGGGAATGCGGCGCGTCTCCCGTGCGGGGTCCTTCGCGTCGAAGAGACAGAGATCGACGGCGGCGGCATGCTCGCTGAAGAGCGCGAAGTTCACCCCCGTGCCGTCCCAGGTGGCGCCCAGGGGGTAGGGACGCCCAGGGCGCGTCTGAATGGGCGAGGCGGCCATGGCCTTAGCTCTGCACCGGCGTGAACCAGACCGCGCCGAGGGGCGGCAGGGTGAGGAGAATGGAATGCGGCTGCCCGTGCCACGGGATGGGCTCGCTCGGGACGCCCCCCCCGTTGCCGACATCGGTGCCGCCATAGACGGCGCCGTCGCTGTTGAGGATCTCGCGGTAGAACCCGGCCTGGGGCACTCCGATGCGGTACCCGCGCCGGGGCACCGGCGTGAAGTTGCAGGCGCACAGGGTGAGCCGCCCACGATCGCGGGCGAAGCGGACGAAGGCCACCACGCTCTGCACGGCGTCGCTACAGTCCATCCAGGCGAAGCCGTCCGATTCGCAGTCCCGCTGATGGAGGGAGGGCTCCGCCCGGTACAGGCGATTGAGGTCGGCCACCAGGCGCTGAAGGCCGCGATGGTAGGGCCCCATCTCCAGGAGATGCCAGTCGAGGCTCCGGTCGTGGTTCCACTCCCCCGACTGGCCGAACTCGCCGCCCATGAAGAGCAGCTTCTTGCCCGGATACGCCCACATGAAAGTGAAGAGAAGACGAAGGTTGGCGAAGCGCTGCCAATCGTCGCCGGGCATCTTGGCGATGAGCGAGCCCTTGCCGTGGACGACCTCGTCGTGGGAAAGGGGAAGGACAAAGTTCTCCGACCAGGCGTAGAGCATGCCGAAGGTGAGCTGGTTGTGATGGTACTTGCGATGCACGGGCTCGTGCCGGAGGTAGTCGAGCACGTCGTGCATCCACCCCATGTTCCACTTGAAGCCGAAGCCGAGCCCGCCCAGGTGCACGGGGCGAGAGACCATGGGCCAGGAGGTCGATTCCTCGGCCACCATGGCCACCCCCGGGTGCGTCCCGTAGACCACCTCGTTGAGGCGCTTGAGGAAGGCGATGGCTTCCAGGTTCTCGCGTCCGCCGTACACGTTCGGCACCCACTCGCCCGCCTTGCGCGAGTAGTCGCGGTAGATCATGGAGGCCACGGCATCCACGCGCAGGCCGTCGACGTGATACCGCTCGAGCCAGAACAGCGCGTTGCCGATGAGGAAGTTGGCCACCTCGCGCCGGCCGTAGTTGAAAACGCGCGTGCCCCAGTCCGGATGCTCGCGCTCGCGCGGATCGGCGTGCTCGAAAAGATGGGTGCCGTCGAAGTAGGCGAGCCCGTGCGGATCACGCGGGAAGTGGGCGGGGACCCAGTCGAGGATCACGCCGATGCCGCGCCGATGGAGCTGGTCCACGAGCGCCATGAAGTCGTGCGGCCGGCCGTAGCGCCGCGTGGGCGCGTAGTAGCCGAGGGTCTGGTAGCCCCACGACGCGTAGTACGGGTGCTCCATCATGGGAAGCAGCTCGACGTGGGTGAAGCCCATGTCCGTCACGTACTGCGCGAGCTGGTCGGCGGCTTCGCGGTAGTCGAGGGAGCGATAGCCGTCATCCGCCACGCGCCGCCACGAGCCCAGGTGCACCTCGTACACGCTCATGGGCGCGTCGAGGGCCTGCCGGCTCGCCCGCTCCCTGAGCCAGGCCTCGTCACCCCAGGTGTAGCCGTCGAGCCGCTCGACCACCGAGGCCGTGCGGGGCTCATCGGGCTCGAACCCGAAGGCATACGGATCGGTCTTGAGGGCGAGGGGCGCGCCCGAGCCCGAGAGGATCTCGAACTTGTAGCGCGCCCCCTCGGCCACCGCGGGCAGGAAGAGCTCCCAGAGGCCGTTGCCGGGATGGAGCCGCATCGGGTGCTGTCGTCCGTCCCAGGCATTCCAGTCGCCGACCACGCTGACGCGCTTCGCATTGGGCGCCCACACGGCAAAGATGACGCCCGCGACGCCGTCGATGGTCGCGGCGTGCGCGCCGAGCTTCTCGTAGACGCGATAGTGCGTTCCTTCGCCGAGCAGGTGGAGATCGAAGCCGGACAGGGTCGAGGAGAAGCGGTACGGATCCTCGATGTCCGCGGCGTGGCCGCCGCGGTAGGTGACGCGGAGGCGGTAGGTCACGGGGTGCCGGCCCGGAATGACGCCTTCCCAGAGCCCGTCCGCGTGGAGCAGCTTGAGGGGGTGAGACCGGACGGCCCCGTTCCCGGTGACCGCGGCGACCTCGCTCGCCCCGGGGAGGAGGGCGCGCACGGTCACGCTGCCGTCGCGCTCGGCGTGAGGCCCGAGCGCCGCGAAGGGGTCGCCGTACTCTCCGGCGACGAGGGCGTGGATGATTTCGGGAGTGAGGCTCATGGACATCGATCCCGATCCGGCGACGACGATGCTAGAAGGAGCGGATCAAGCGCTCCACCCGCTCGTCGTGGCTCTGGAACGGGTCTTTGCAGAGGATGGTCTCGCGCTCCGGGTCATTGAGCTTGAGATAGACCCAGTCCACGCGATAGTCCTTGCCCTTGAGGTTGGCCTGCCGGATGAACTCGCCGCGCAGGCGCGCCCGTGTCGTCTGCGGGGGCACGTGCTTGGCGCGCTCGATCAAGTCATCGCTCGTGATGCGATCGACCATGTCGTGCTTGACGAGCTGGAAGTACAGCCCCTTGTGGGGGCGGATGTCGTGGTACTGCAGGTCCATCAGCGACACCTTGGGATCCCGCCAGGAGAGCCGATGCTTCTCCATGAAGGACTCGATGATGCGCTTCTTGATGATCCAGTCCACCTCGCGGTGAAGATCCATGGGGTCGCCGTGCAGGGCCTCGATCACCCGTGTCCAGCGCGCGAGGACATCCAGGGTGACGGGATCGGCGTCGATGGTCTGGACGTAGCGGGTGGCGTGCTCCAGGTACTCCGTCTGGAGCTGCAGCGGAGTGATCGTCCGCCCGTCCTTGAGTCTGACCGTCTCCCGGAGGGTGGGATCGTGCCTTCTCGAAAAAGCCGTCTTCGATCATGTCGAGGAGGAGGGCGGTGGTGCCGACCTTGAGATAGGTCGCCACTTCCGACATGTTCGAGTCGCCCACGATGACGTGGAGCCGACGGTACTTCTCCGCGTCGGCGTGAGGTTCGTCGCGAGTATTGATGATGGAGCGCGACGAGGTGGTCGCGCCCGAGATTTCCTGGCAGATGTGCTGGGCCCGCTGCGACAGGCAGTAGTGGAAGCCGCGCGGAGTCTGCAGCACCTTGCCCGCGCCCGCGAAGATCTGGCGCGTGACGAAGAAGGGGATGAGCCCTTCGGCCAGCCGCTGAAAGGACACGTCGCGGCTCACGAGGTAGTTCTCGTGGCAGCCGTAGGAGTTTCCCGCGGAGTCCGTGTTGTTCTTGAACAGGAGGATGTTGCCCGAGATTCCGTCCTCCCGCAGCCGCTTCTCTGCCTGGTGGAGGAGATCCTCGACGATGCGCTCGCCCGCCTTGTCGTGGATGACGAGATCCGTGATGTCGTCGCACTCCGGGGTGGCGTACTCGGGGTGGAAGCCGGTGTCGAGATACAGGCGCGCGCCGTTCTCGAGGAAGACGTTGGCGTTGCGCGCCCCGGGGATGACCTTCTCGAACAGGTAGCGGGCGACATTGTCGGGCGAGAGGCGGCGCTGGCCGTTGAGGGTACAGGTCAGGCCGTACTCGTTCTCGAGGCCGAAGATGCGCCGCTTCATGTGGGGATCAGCCTAACAGGGGAGAGGGCCGAGGGCAACTATTCCGGTGGGGGTTCTACGCGCCGTCCGCGATGAGCTGGTGGAGGACCTCGGGCGGGATGCGGCGAAACTTCCGGCGCTCTTTGCCGCGGTCGAGCACGGCGACTTCGAGGTCCCGCTCCGTCAGCGTCTTGTTCTGCGTCACCATGAGGGCGCGCACGCCGAGCTTGACCGCGCCCGCGAAGTCGAGTCCCTCCTGGTAGTTGTCCTTGAGGTAGCGCCGGATCTCGTCGGACTGCCCGCCCATGGCCGCGTAGTTCTTCTCGTCCTCGATGGTGCCGTCGTAGAGGATGTGGTAGATCTCGTTCTTCGTGCTGCTGACGTCGCCGACCTCCACCACCAGCACTTCGACCTCGAAAGGCTTGATGTCCTGGGTAAAGATGTTGCCGAGGGCCTGGGAGTAGGCGTTGGCGAGCGACTTCGCGCTCACGTCGCCGCGGCTGTAGGAGTAGCCTTTGACGTCGGCGTGGCGCACGCCCGCCACCCGAAGGTTCTCGAACTCGTTGTACTTGCCCACCCCGGCGAAGGCGATGCGATCGTAGATCTCGGAGATCTTGTGGAGCAGCGTGGAGGGATTCTCGGCGAGGAGGAGCACCCCGTCACGGTACTCGAGGGCCACGATGGCCTTGCCGCGGGAGATGCCCTTGCGGGCATACTCGGCCTTGTCCTTCATCATCTGTTCCGGCGACACGTAGTACGGCAGCGGCATTACAGTCTGCCCCGCTCGGCGAGGATGGCTTCACAGTTCCGGCGGACCTCGTCGTCCGGCACGTCGCCGAAACCCGAGCGGGTGATGGTTCTCACCGTCGGGTAGATGCCGCGCTGGAGGTCGGGCCCGCCCGTGCCGAGGTCCTCGTCGGCCGCGTCCATGAGCGCCTCGATGGATACGCGCACCGCCTCGTCCTTCGACATGTCGCGCTTGAAGCGCTTCTTGAGCGAGTCGCGCGCGTCTTTGCCCCCCGAGCCCTGGGCGAAATAGTCCGTCTCCTCGTAGCGGCCGCCCGTGACGTCGTATTTGAAGAGGCGACCCACTCCCGCCCGCTCGTCGAAGCCCGCGAAGATCGGCACGACCACGAGGCCCTGCATGGCCAGAGGCAGATTCATACGGATCATCTGCCCCAGCTTGTTGGCCTTGCCGTCGAGAGAGAGGTTCTCGCCCTCGACCTTCTCGTAGTGCTCGAGCTCGGTCTGGAAGAGTCGGGCCATCTCCATGGCGGGGCCGGCTGCTCCCGCGATGCCCATGCCGGAGAGGTCGTCGGACTTGAAGATCTTGTCGATGCGCCGTGAGGCGACCTGGTAGCCCTCGCTGGCCTGGCGATCGCCGGCCATGATCACGCCGTCGCGATAGCGGAGGGCGAGCACGGTGGTGCCGTGGGGCACGCTCAGGGAGCCCGTGCTCTCCACGGGCCGGGGCTCCTCGGCCGCCGGCAGCAGATGGGGGAGGGACTGGCGGAGGAGGTCCGCGAAGCTCGACGTGCCGTAGTCGAAGAACGCGCCCTGCCAGCCGTCGGGCGTCAGGCTCACACGTCCCCCGCCGGCTTGCCGAGATTCCGCAGCAGGTCACCGGCGGTTGGTGATTCGGCGAAGAGCTGGCGCACGTGCGCTTCCGTGCCGCGCAGCGGTTCCAGCATGAAGATCTTCTTGAGCGGTCCTTCCTTGAGGTCGAAGATCACCGAATCCCAGGAGGCCGAGACCACCTCGTCCGAGTACTTCTGCAGGCACATCCCCCGGAAGTAGGCGCGCGTGTCCTTCGGAGGATCGTAGATGGCCTTGGTCACCTCGTCTTCGGAGGTCATGCGCTCGACCGCGTCGGACTCCTCGAGCTTGTAGTAGAGCCCCTTGCTCGGCCGGATGTCGTGATACTGCAGGTCGATCATGGCCACGCGCGAGTCCGACCACTCGAGCACGTGCTTGGCCATGTAGCTCTCGATGAGGCTTCGCTTGATGACCCAATCGAGCTCGCGGTCGAGACTCATGGGGTCCCGGGCGAGGCGATCGAGCACCGAGCCCCACCGCGCCATGACGTCGTCCACCCACGGCTCGTGCTCGCGCGTCCGGTAGTACGCGTGGGCCAGGGTGAGGAATTCACGCTGGAGATCCACCGCGGAGAGGGACCGGCCGTCCTTCAGCTTGAAGGTCTCCCGGCAGGTCAGATCGCGGGACACCTTGCGATAGGCGAGCACGGGGCTTTCCAGGGAGAGGTCGCGCTCGAGGAAATCGTCCTCGATCATGCTGAGCACGATGGCCATGGTGCCGCACTTGAGGTAGTTGGAAACCTCGCTCATGTTCGCGTCGCCCACGATGACGTGCAGGCGCCGGTACTTCTCGGGGTCGGCGTGCGGCTCGTCGCGGGTGTTGATGATGGGCCGACTGTGCATCGTCTCCAGCCCCACTTCGGTCTCGAGGAAGTCGGCGCGCTGGGAGATCTGATAGTCGGTGTGCTCGGTGTTGTTCTCGGCACCCACCTTGCCCGCCCCCGTGAAAACCTGCCGGCTCGCGAAGAAGGGCATGAGGTATTGCACGATGCGGGCGAACGGCACCTTCCGGTCCATGAGGTAGTTCTCGTGGGTGCCGTAGGAGTTGCCCTTGGAGTCGGTGTTGTTCTTGTAGATGAGGATGCGCTGCTCGGGCGGGGAGACGGCCTCCGCCCGGGTGCGGGCGAGATCCAGGATACGCTCGCCCGCGCGATCCCAGATGACGCAGTCGCGCGGATTGGTCGTCTCGGGCGAGGAGTACTCGGGATGCGCATGGTCCACGTAGAAGCGCGCGCCGTTCGAGAGGATGAGGTTGATCAGGCGCGACTCTTCCTTCGAGGGGGTCTCCTTCTCTTCCATGTATTCGAAGCCGCGGGCGTCCCGAAGCGGGCTCTCCGCCTCGTAGTCCCAGCGGATGCGCGAGGAGCGGTACGTCTCGTAGGAGTTGATGAGGAGCAGGGAGGAGAGGATCGGGTTGAAGTCCGGCTGATTCTTGACCGTGATCCCGTACTCGGTTTCGATGCCCATCACCTTCGGAATCGCCATGAGGCCCCCGGACGCCTGGTCATGAAGAGAACAAACGGCGAGAGAGAGCGCCTGCGCTCCCTCCCGCCGTGACGCTTACAGGTACTGGCCGGTGTTGATGATCCGTTCGACGGCCCGCTGCTTCTCCTTCGTCTCGCCCATGAGCGGCTTGACGTAGACGATGCGCTCGCCCTTCTTGCCTGCGATCTTCGCCCAGTCGTCGGGATTGGTCGTGTTGGGCAGGTCCTCGTTCTCCTTGAACTCCTCGCGCACGGCGTTGAGGACATCCTCGAGATTGATGCCCTTGGCGCTCGTCTGGATATAGCGCTTGAGCGCGAGCTTCTTCGCCCGCCGCACCACCGACTCGATCATCGCCCCCGAGGAGAAGTCCTTGAAGTACAGGACCTCCTTGTCGCCGTTGGCGTAGGTCACCTCGAGGAAACGGTTCTCCTCTTCGAGGTTGTACATCTCCTCCACCGCGGCGGTGATCATGCGGTCGATCGCGGCCTGGGTGTCGCCGCCGTTCTGGCTCAGCTCCGACTCGTGGATGGGCAGGTCGGCGGTGAGGTACTTGTTGAAGATGTCCACGGCGGCCGCGGCGTCTGGCCGCTCGATCTTGACTTTCACGTCGAGCCGGCCGGGACGCAGGATGGCCGGATCGATGAGGTCCTGGCGGTTCGAGGCCCCCACCACGATGACGTTCCGCAGGTGCTCGACGCCGTCGATCTCGGCGAGGAGCTGCGGCACGATGGTCGTCTCCACGTCCGACGAGATGCCGGAGCCACGAGTGCGGAACAGCGCGTCCATCTCATCGAAGAACACGATGACCGGCACGTCCTCCGCCGCCTTCTCCCGGGCCTTGACGAAGATCTCGCGGATCTTCCGCTCCGTCTCGCCCACGTACTTGTTGAGGAGCTCCGGCCCCTTGATATTGAGGAAGAAGCCCTTGACCTTCTCGCCCCGCTTCTCGGAGATCTTCTGGGCGAGATTGTTCGCGACGGCCTTGGCGATCATGGTCTTGCCGCAGCCGGGAGGGCCGTAGAGGAGCACACCCTTCGGCGGCCGCAGCTGATGCTCGCGGTAGTAGTCGGCGTAGAGGTAGGGCAGCTCGACGGCGTCCTTGATGGCCTCGATCTGGGTGGAGAGCCCGCCGATGTCCTCGTAGTTGATGTCGGGCACTTCCTCGAGCGCCAAGTCTTCGACTTCGCTCTTCGGCAGCTTCTCGAGGAGGTAGCCGCTCTTGCCGTCCATGAGGATGTGGTCGCCGACCTTGAGCTTGACGGAGCGGAGCGGATCGGCCACGATGCCGACCTTGTCCTCGTCGGCACGGAGGGTGACGACCGCTCGGCCCTCCTCGAGCATCTCCTTGAGGATGACCACGTCGCCCTGAATTTCGTAGCCCGCCACCTCGACCACGTTGAGCCCCTCGTTGAGCACGAGCTCCTGACCAGGCTTGAGGGTCTCCGGCTTGATCGAGGGATGCAGGTTGACCTTCACCTTGCGACCCTGGGACAGGACGTTGATGGTCGCGTCCTCGTTGAGCGAGAGGTAGACACCGTACGTGGAGGGAGGGGCGCACAGCTTGTCAACTTCCTCTTTGAGCGAGGTGATCTGCTCCCGTGCCTCGTAGAGGGCGTTCACGAGCTTCTCGTTCTGATTGAAGGCCTGCACGAGCTGACGATTGGCCTCGCGCAGCTTGTTTTCCAACACCATGAACTCCTTCGGAGCGTCTTCAAGCTTCTTGCGCAGGCGTCCCGTCTCCGCCTCGAGCGAATGCACGTAGGCCTGAAGATCCTGGACCTGGACCTCGTACTCGGTCAGCCGGCGGCGGTAATTCGCATCGGACATAGGTAAGAATTTCGACAAGCCTTTCATCCCCTCGGACGACGGCTCCCGGCTCGGAGTCTTTTTCTCGAACTCCTTCATGTCCGCCCGTTCCTTTCTGGGTAGTCCAGCGGGCGCTTCCCTGAGAGACGGCCCCTGCTCTCAGTGACGGTTGCCGAAAGTTGATTCAGTATAGGGGGCCGTTTTCAACTAAGTCAAGGGAATTGGCCCTCGCTCGCCTTTCAGAGCTATTGAATTCATTCGGCTTTTTCCACTTCATCTCTTCGGCTCCTCCGATGGCTCTCACTGAGTTCAACCGGGCATGCTCCTCGTCTGTTCCCGAGCGTGCCCCGACCGCGCGAGGCCTCAACCAGGTAGAGAAGCACGTTTGATGCCATCGACATTTCCTGGGGGAAAGGGCGGTGATTCGCCCGGAATCAGGAAAAGCGAGCGCGCAGATGTCGAAGCAATGAACAGGGCTGCCGCTCCACGGCACAGTGACAGGGTGCGCTCCTGCCTTTGATATAAAGGGAAGACATGTCCTCTCGCTCTCGAGTCATGGCTCTGATCATGGTCGCGACCGTCGTGGTGCCTTGCTCCGCAGCCGCCCAAGGCGTGCCCCTTCGAGTGGGACTCTGGTCCATTCCCACCGTTCTGGATCCCGCCACGGCCCTCGAAGGACCCGTTCCCCTCATCGCCCGCCAGGTCTTCGACACCCTTCTCCAGTACCGTGACGGCTCGAGCGATGTGGAGCCCGGGCTGGCGACCTCATGGAGCGTCTCTCGCGACGGCCTCTCGTGGACGTTCCGACTCCGGGATGGCGTGCGTTTTCACGATGGGACGCCTCTGACGTCGCGGCAGGTCGCCGAAAGCCTCGACCGTATCGTCGTGCCCAGCCACGCCTTGGCCCCGTCGCCGAACCCGGGGGGTGTGCGGCTTCTCAGGGGCTCGCCGGGCGTGGTCAAGGAGATCCTGACCCCGGACTCGCGCACGGTGCAGATCAACCTGCTTCTACCCTATGCCCCTATTCTCTCCGTGCTGGCGCATCCCGTCTTCTCCATTGTGCACGCGGGTACTGGTGCCGCCCGGTGGATCGGAACGGGAGCGTACTCGGTCAGCGAGATGAGCCCAGGGCGCATCCTCCTCGATGCCAACCTTTCGTACTGGGCGGCCCCGCCGAAGACCGCGCGTATCCAGTTCCTGGAGGCAGGGGATGCCGCCCGGGCCGAAGCCGACGTCGAGGCCCGTAACCTCGACATCCTCATTCCGCCTTCGGCGCCTTCCCGCATGCACGGGGCATTGTCGGTGGCGAGCTGGCGGATCGGCTACCTGGCGGTACAGCACGAGCGCGAGCCCTTCAAGCGCAAGAAGGTCCGTCAGGCCATTACGGCGGCGCTGTCGGCCGCGGCCATCACCGCGGCGGTCGAGCCGCAGGCCATCGCCTCCAGCCTCTTTCTTCCCCGCGGTGTCTGGGCATCGGCCGACACCCCACCCCTTGCCGGGGCCGATCCGGCTTCGGCCAAGCGCTTGATGAACGAGGCCGGTGTCGGGCAGGGCGTCACTACGTCACTGGTCGCCGACACCGGCGCCGGGCCGGAAGTGGCGCGGGCAGCCGAGGCGATCCGTACCGCGCTCGGCGCGGCCTCCATCACGGTCAACCTTCGCCCCCTGGCCACCGACGCGGCGCTTCACGCCATGCAGAATGGCGCCGCCGACCTCGCGCTCGCGGAGGCTCAGGCCGGGGGCGGCGACCCACACTTGCTCCTTTATCCGCTCTCGACGAGCGAGGGCGCGGTCCGCGGCCCTACCGCGACCAACTTCTCCTTCTACCGGAATGCCAGGCTCGACGATCTCCTGATCCGGGCGAGCCAGATCTCCTTCCGGCCGGAGCGCCTGCGCGTCTACGGACGGGCTCAAGTGTTCCTCGCCGAAGAGATCCCCTGGATCCCGCTCTACGTTCGCTTCTACTGGGCGGTGGTGCGACCCGAGGTCAGGAACTTCCGGCTCCATCCCAGCGGCAATCACCGACTCGACCGCGCCTGGATCGAGACCCCGCCACCGCTCCCGCCGGCACCTCCGCCCCGAACTCCATAACGCGCCCGCCGCGCGGCTGGACTTGGAACGGGTCGCATGATAGATAAATGAAGAACTTACAGCTGTCCGGCGCCGACCCATGCTATCGATCAACGATACCGTCACCGAGATGGTCCAGTGGGTGTTCCCCGAGCACGCGGGAGCGCCTGGGCAGATCCACGGCGGTCGCATGATGCAGTGGATCGCCACGGTGGGGAACATGGCGGCGGCCCGGGTGGCCCGCGGACACTGCCTTCTCGGCGCCATGGACGACATCGATTTCCTCCATCCCGTGAAGGTCGGCGAGATCGCCGTGCTGCGCGCCCAGGTCGAGGCGGTCGGGCGCTGTTCCATGGAGGTGGGCGTCCGGGTCTTTGCGGAAAACCTCGCGAGCGGACGTCGGACGCAGACCCTCAACTCGCATCTCGTCTTCGTCAAGGTGGACGAGCATCTCAAGCCCACGGCCGTTGCCACCACCCTGGCCCCGCGCGGAGCGGCCGAGGAGGCGCTCTTTGCTGCCGCCCAGGAGCGTCGCCAGCACCGTCTCGGGCGCCTCGGCCGGCGCGCCTCGGCGGCCGCGGACGTGCGCGACGACGGTGACCGGGAGCTGCGCTGGGCCTTCGAGTCATGCCGGTCGGTGCTGCCCGAGGACACGATCTTCGGCAACACCATGTTCCCCGGCAAGCTGCTCATGGACATCGACGAGGCCGGCGGTATCCTGTCGATGCGGTACATCCGCGGTCACGTCATGACCGCGTGCGTGGACGCTTTGGACTTCTACGCGCCCATCTCGACCCACGAGGTCGTCACGTTCAAGGCGGCGCTGAACTACGTGGGCAGCTCGTCGCTCGAGATCGGCGTCAAGGTCCTCACCGAGGTGCCTTGGTCGGGCGAAGTGCGCCACGCGTGCACGGCGTACCTGACGTTCGTACACCTGGGCCCGGATCTGAGACCCCGCCCGTGCCCGCGCTTCGTGCCGGAGACACCGGCCGAGAAGCGGCGCTGGGTCGAGGCGGAGGAGCGCAGGGGGCGAAGGCTCGACAGGGTCAAACGGCTCAAAGCATCCATTCAAGAGGGAAGGTGAGGATATGTCCGGACATTCACGGTGGTCCCAGATCAAGCGCAAGAAGGGCAAGGCGGACGTGCAGAGAGGCAAGCTTTTCTCCAAGATCCTCCGCGAGATCACGGTGGCCGCCAAGCATGGTGGTGGCGACCCCAAGGCCAATATGCGTCTCAAGGCGGCTATCGAATCCGCCAAGGCGGCGAACATGCCCGCCGACAACATCAAGCGCGCCGTCGAGAAGGGGACGGGCGGAGGTCCGGGGGAGCAGTACGAAGACATCACCTACGAAGGCTACGGGCCGGGCGGAGTGGCGGTGCTCGTGAGAGTGCTCACGGACAACAAGAACCGTACGGGACCGGAGATCAGGCACATCTTCGAGAAGCAGAGTGGCCGGATGGGCACGGCCGGCTGCGTCGCCTGGATGTTCGACCGTCGCGGCGTGATACAGGTGGACGCCGAGAAGGCCAAGGAGGACGAGGTGCTCGAGCAGGCCCTCGACGCCGGCGCGTCCGACGTGCGGACGGTGGAAAAAGTTTTCGAGATCACGACCACCCCTGATGAAATGGAGACGGTGCGCCAGGCCCTCGAGGTCAAGGGCATTCCCGTCATCGAGGCGCAGGCGTCCATGGTCCCCCAGTCCACCGTGCGGGTGGAAGGCAAGGACGCCGCGGCCGTGCTGCGATTGATCGAGGCGCTCGAGGAGCAGGACGACGTCCAGGCTGTCTATTCCAACTACGACATCCCCGACGAGGTCTTCGACGCCATCTCCGCGGCCTAGCCCTCTGCGGGTCATGGGCCTCGATCCGGGGCTGGTGGCTACCGGATTCGCCATCCTCGAGGCCCTGCCGGGCGCCGTCACCGTCGTGGACTCTGGCGTCATCACCACCTCGAGCGCCCAGCCCCTCGAGGCACGGCTCAACGCCATCTATCGCGCCGTCCACCAGCTCATCGAGGTGCAAAAGCCGACCTTCCTCGTGGTGGAGGATCTCTACTCGGAGTACAAGTTTCCGCGCACGGCCATTCTCATGGGCCACGCTCGGGGTGTCGTGTACCTCGCGGCGCGTCAGCTGGACGTGGGCGTGACTGCGCTCGCTCCGTCCGAGGTCAAGCGCGCCATGACGGGCAATGGCTCGGCGGGCAAGGCGCAGGTCCAGCGTGGCGTCCAGACCCTGCTCGGTCTTCAGGATCTGCCGCGGCCGTCGCACGTGGCCGACGCCCTCGGGCTCGCTGTCACCGGCCTCGCCCGCGTCACGGGCATCACCCCGCGTGCCCGCGCCGTACAATGAGCCCGACATGATCGCGTTGATTCGGGGCAGGCTGCGGCGCAAGCACGACGATCGCGTGGTCATCGAGGCGGCGGGAGTCGGCTATGAGGTCATATTGCCGCCCGTGGTCCAGCAATCACTCGCGGGCGCGATGGCGAGCGACGGCGACGGAGCCGCCGAGGTCGCCCTCGAAGTCCACTACCACGTCACGCAGAATCAGCCGTCGCCGGTGCTGATCGGCTTCCACTCCGGGCTCGACAAGGAGTTCTTCGAGAAGCTCATCACCGTCAAGGACGTGGGGCCCCTGGTGGCGGCGCGGTCGCTGGCTGCTCCCGTCGCCGAGATCGCGGCGGCCATCGCGCGGCAGGACGAAGCGTACCTGAGGCGGCTGCCCGGCATCGGCCCGCAAAAGGCCAAGAACATCGTGGCCCAGCTCTCGTCGAAGGTGGCGAAATTCGCCCTCTCCCAGCCGAGCGTGATGACGGAGGGCAAGGCGGCCATCGCCCCCCGGGGCTTGGACGAAGACGGGCTGCGCGGTGCGGTCTTCGAAGTCCTCACGAAACAGCTCGGGCACCGGCCGAGCGAAGCGGCCCAGCTCATCAGCAGCGCCCTCGCCCGGAGCCCCGGGATCACCACCCCGGAGGATCTCTTCGAGGAGATCTACCGCGGAGCGAAGGCGCCGTGACCGACGAGGCCCGCGTGATGAGCCGCACCGCGCTGCCCGAGGAGACGCAGCTCGAGCGACAGCTCCGGCCGCAGCGGCTGGACGAGTACGTGGGTCAGCGGTCGGCCGTGGAAAGCCTGCGCGTGTCCGTGGAAGCGGCGCGGCAGCGTGCGGAGCCGCTCGACCATGTGCTCCTCTCCGGGCCACCCGGGCTCGGCAAGACCACGCTCGCCACCATCCTCGCCAACGAGATGTCCGCGGCTATCGTCACCACGGCGGGGCCGTCGCTCGAGCGCGGGGGCGACCTCATGGGCATTCTCACCAATCTGAGCGAGCGCGACATCCTCTTCGTGGACGAGATCCACCGCTTGCCGCGCGTGGTCGAGGAGCTGCTCTACCCGGCCATGGAGGATTTCACGGTCAACTTCATCATGGACAAAGGTCTGAACGCGCGGACCATGCGCATTCCCCTCCGGCCGTTCACCCTCGTGGCCGCGACCACGCGGCCGGGCATGCTCTCCTCTCCGCTCCGGGAGCGCTTCGGCATCTTCCATCATCTGGACTTCTACTCCCTGGGGGAGCTCCACGACATCGTCGCGCGCTCGGCTTCGATCCTCGGGGCACGCGTCGAAGACGGAGGGGCGCGGGCCATCGCCCAGCGCGCGCGCGGAACGCCCCGCATCGCGAACCGGCTCCTGCGGCGGGTCCGGGACTACGTCCAGGTCAAGGGCAACGGCGTGGTCACCGCGGCCGCGGCGGTCGACGCCCTCGACCGCGAGGGCGTGGACTCCATGGGACTCGATCGGCTCGACCGCCGCTTCCTCACCGCCATCATCGAGCAGTACAGTGGCGGTCCCGTGGGTCTCGAAGCCATCGCGGCCACCATCAATGACGAGGCAGAGACGCTCGCCGAGGTGGTCGAGCCCTTTCTCCTCAAGATTGGCTTCGTCGTTCGCACGCCCACCGGCCGGAAGGTGACGCCGCCCGCGTATGCGCATCTCGGCACGGCCGCCCCCGCCGCGCCGGGCGCGCAGGGACAGCTACCGCTCTAGACGGTGTTGCACGATGGCTGACCTGGGTAAAATTCTTTTTGGTTTAGGGATCGTGATGGTAGTTCTGGGGGGAATCCTCTGGCTGGCCGGTCACTTCACGGGAAAGGTGCCATGGCTCGGACGGTTGCCCGGAGATATCTACGTCGAGCGCGGACCCTGGAGCTTCTACTTCCCGCTCGGCACCTCCATCCTCGTCTCGCTCGTGCTGTCGCTGATCGTCTGGCTCTTCTCCCGGCGCTAGCGCTCCTCGTCGTCGCGGCTCTCCACCTCCCCGCGCACGCTTCGGAAGACCTCCGGGTCGGGCTCGGCGAAGGACTGGCCACCGTGGAGATCGGAGGCGGACCGATGCTCGTCCAGGATCTCAATGGACGAGCGCTCGCCGGGAACCCGGTATCCTTCTTCCGGGCCCTGCGGCGGGAGTCGATCGTCGAATGGCGAAGCCAGCGGGTGTCGGGCCTTCATGTCGTGCCCGCGGGGAGCGGGCCGCTCCGGTTCCAGCAGCGCTTCTACCCGGGGACGATCGACGTCATCGGCACGCCGGACGGGCTCACGGTGGTCAACCAGCTCCCCCTCGAAGAGTATCTGGTCGGTGCGGTCAAGGCCGAAGCGGGCGACAAGATGCCCATCGAGATGCTCAAGGCCCAAGCCATCGTCGCGCGGACCTATGCCGCCTATCACCGCCGTCTCAACGCCGCCAAGCCCTACCACCTGGTGGCGGGCACCGCGAATCAGCAGTACGTGGGCCGTGTCAGCGCCGATTCACCCGCCTGGACGGCCGTGCGCGAGACGGAGGGGCAGGTGTTGCTCTGGGAGGGCAACCTCTTCCCGGCCTTCTATCACACGGACAGCGGTGGCCACACGGAGGATCCGCGCGTCGTCTTCGCGGCGAGCAACATGCCGGCCCTCAAGCCGGTGCGCGTCGAGTTTCCCTCGCAGTATCCCCACCATGCCTGGAGTCTGGACGTCGGTCTCTCGGATCTCGCGGCCGCCCTCAAGCGCGGAGGGATCTCGGTCGGCACCATCACCGCCCTCCGCGTGGTCGAGCGGAGCGTCTCGCTCCGTGTCTCACGCATCGCCGTGGTAGGGACGCGCGGGAATGCCACCCTTCGCGGCAACGAGTTCAGACGACTCGTGGGCTACGACATCCTCAAGAGCACACTCTTCGCCGTGTCCATCGACCACGCCTCGGCCCGTTTCGTCGGCCGCGGCTACGGCCACGGCGTGGGACTCGACCAGTGGAGCGCCAAGACCATGGCAGAGCAGGGCTATACCGCTCGGCAGATCGCGCAGTACTACTATCCGGGCACCACCCTCGCCTCGCTGAATTCCGCGTCGCCGTAGCGGCCTCGGATCGAGACCTCATGACGATCGACTGGTCCGACTTCGAGCTGGTGGACATGCGCGTGGGCGTGATCGTCGACGCCCAGGCCTTCCCGGAGGCGCGGAAGCCCGCGATCAAGCTCTGGATCGATTTCGGTGAGCTTGGGGTCAAGCGCTCCAGCGCCCAGATCACCGAGCGCTACACGCCAGGGGATCTGAAGGGTCGCCGGGTGGTCGCGGTGGTGAATTTCCCGCCCAGGCAGATCGGACCGTTCGTCTCCGAGGTGCTCGTGCTTGGCGCCTACGGCGAGGGAGGCGAGGTCATACTCCTTCGTCCCGACTTCGATGTCTCGCCGGGGGCGAAGATCGGCTAGCTTTCCCGGCGACCGCGCATTGGCCCTCCGGACGCGCGGGCGGTAGACTCACACGCCATGGACGTATCTCTCTTCGACTACGACCTGCCCCCGCAGCGCATCGCCCAGGAGCCTGCGGAACCGCGCGATGCCTCGAAGCTTCTCGTGCTCGACCGGGCTCGGGGAGGCTGGGAGGATGCACACTTCTCCGATCTCCCGCGCTGGCTCGAGCCGGGGGACTGCCTGGTCGTGAACGAGAGCCGGGTCATCCCGGCCCGGCTCCTCGGCACGCTGGATGGCTCGGGTCGCGCGGTGGAGCTCCTCATGCTGCGCGCGCTCGACGGCCCGCGGTGGGAGGCGCTCGTGCGGCCCGGAAAGCGCTGCCGGGTCGGCGCGCGCGTCACCCTGGCCAGTGGCGCCGCGCACGCCACGGTGCGCGAGCATCGCCCGTACGGAGCCCGCGTGGTGGAGATCGCCGCGCCGTGGAGCGTGGACGAGTTGCTCGACCGTCACGGGTTGCCGCCACTGCCGCCGTACATCGAAAGGCACGAGGCGCCCAAGCCCGAAGATCGAGAGCGCTACCAAACCGTCTACGCCGCGGCCAAGGGATCGGTGGCGGCGCCGACGGCCGGCCTGCACTTCACCCCGGCGCTGCTCGCGCGATTGGCGGCGGCCGGTGTCGAGCTTCACCGCCTCACTCTCCATGTCGGGCCCGGCACCTTTCGCCCCCTGAACACAGCCCGGATCGAGGAGCATCGCCTCGAGGGCGAATTCGCCGAGGTGCCGGCCGCGACGGCCGAGGCGGTCACGAGGGCCAAGGCCGCGGGTCGCCGGGTGGTGGCGGTCGGGACTACCACCACCCGCACCCTCGAGTGGGCGGCCGACACAGGGGGGCGGGTGAGCGAACGACGCGGCGCGGCCGATCTCTTCATCTATCCCGGCTATCGCTTTCGCGTGGTCGACGCGCTCGTGACCAATTTCCACCTCGCGCGCTCGACCCTGCTCCTGCTCGTGTCCGCCTTCGCAGGCCGGGAGGTGATCCTGCGCGCCTATGCCCACGCCGTCGCCTCCGGGTATCGCTTCTACTCGTACGGCGACGCCATGCTCATCCGGTGACGCCGCCCGTGCGCTTCACGGTGCTCGGGCGCGACGGGGCCGCGCGCCGGGGACGGATCGCCACGCCGCACGGTGAGATCGCCACCCCCGCCTTCATGCCCGTGGCGACGCAAGGGAGCGTCAAGAGTCTCGGCCCCGACGACCTTCGGGCCGCGGGCGCCCAGATCGTCCTCGCCAATACGTATCACTTGCTCTTGCGCCCCGGGCCCGAGCTGGTGCGGGATTTGGGGGGACTCCACCGGTTCATGGCGTGGGACGGGCCCATCCTCACGGACTCCGGCGGCTTTCAGGTCTTCAGCCTGTCCAGATTGCGCCGGCTCGGAGAGGAGGGCGTCGAGTTCCGCTCGCACCTCGACGGCTCCCGCCGGCTTCTCACTCCGGAGATCTGCGTCGAGATCCAGCACGCGCTCGGCGTCGACATCCTCCACCCGCTCGACGAGTGCCTGCCCCACGCCGTCTCCCTCGACGACACCGAGCGCTCACTCGAGCTCACGCTCAGATGGCTCGGCCGCTCGGTGGCCGCGCATGCCGGGGCGGGTGGCCACCATGCGCTCTTCGGTATCGTCCAGGGCGGAGGATACGAGGCGCTGAGGCGTCGGGCCGTCGAGGCGACGTGCGCCTACGACCTGCCGGGCTATGCCATTGGCGGGCTGGCCGTGGGAGAGACGACATCGCGCCTCTACGACATCACGGAGCTGGTGGCCGGTCTCTTGCCCGCCGATCGGCCTCGCTACTTGATGGGGGTGGGGAAGCCGCCGGACCTCGTGGAGGCGGTGGCGCGAGGCGTGGATCTCTTCGACTGCGTGCTGCCCACCCGGAACGCACGCAACGGTCAGGTGTTCACCACCGACGGTCCCTTGACCATTACTCATGCGCGCTTCAGCCGGGACGCCGCGCCTCTCGACGCCGAATGTGCCTGCCTGGCCTGTCGACGATTTTCCCGCGCGTACCTGCGTCATCTCTTTATCGCGCGCGAGCTCCTCGCGTACCGGCTTCTCTCGCTCCACAACGTGACGTTCTATCTCCATGTCATGGAAACGATGCGGGCCGCGGTCACCGCGGGTGGATTCGGGCCATTCCGCTCTCGGTTTCTTGACCGATATGGGGTAGAATCCGTGAGCGGTTCCGACCCCACATCCATGGAGATGGAGGCTTGATGCGCATGGTGGACTACGCGTACGCGGCGGCGCAGGCGCCGAGCGGCCAGGGTGGCGGCTCGATGATGATCCAGCTCGCGTTCTTCGCGGCGATCTTCGCCATCTTCTATTTCCTCCTCATCCGGCCCCAGCAGAAGCAGAAGCGCGACCGCGAGCGCATGCTCTCCGCGGTCAAGCCGGGCGACCGCGTGGTGATGTCGAGCGGCCTCCACGGGACCGTGGTCAAGCTCAGCGACAACGGGGTGACCGTCAAGGTCGCCGACCAGGTTCGTCTGGAGTTCGACCGGTCGGCGATCGGTCGTATCGTGCCCGCGCAGGGCGAGGGAAGCTCGGCCTCCTGATGACGCGACGGCTGTGGCTTCGCATCGGCCTCGTGGCCTTCGTCGCGGCACTATCCATCTACTATCTGTACCCGCCCAAGAAGACGATCAATCTCGGTCTCGACCTCCAGGGCGGTATCCACCTCGTCCTGGGGGTGGACATCGACAAGGCGCTCCAGATCCAGACCGATCGTACGGCGGAGCGTGTGCGGTTGGCTCTGGAAGCCAAGGGTATCGCCGTCCAGAGAGCGGAGCGTCGAGGCAATAGCGAGATCCAGATCCAGCTCGCCTCGCCTTCGGGCTGGGCGGAGGCGCAGACACTGCTCCAGAAGGACTTCCCCACCTTCGAAGTGAAGGAGCCCGACCAGAAGGGCGGGCGCCTCGTGCTCGCCATGCGTGCCCAGGAGATCGCCAGCCAGCGCGAGAGCTTCGTCCGCCAGGGGCTCGAGACCATTCGCAATCGCGTCGACCAGTTCGGCGTGGCCGAGCCTTCCATCCAGCAGCAGGGGGACAATCGCATCCTCGTCCAGCTCCCGGGCGTCCAGGATCCGGAGCGGGCCAAGGCCCTCATCGGCAAGACGGCGCTGCTCGAGTTCAAGATGGTCGACGACCGGGTGGACCCGGCGGCGGCCGCGGGAGGAAGCGCGGCGCTCCCCCTCACGGACGAGCTCCTCTACGAGCGGCGCGTCGATCCCGAAACCAAGCAGGAGCGCCGCATCCCGATCATCGTCCAGAAGAAGGCGATGCTCACCGGGGCCGACGTCGCCGACGCCGAGGTACGGCTTGACCAGGGGAATCAGCCCTATGTGAGCCTGACCCTGACTCCGGCCGGAGGCAAAGTCTTCGCCCAGGTCACCACGGACAATGTCGGCAAACTCATGGCCATCGTCCTCGACGGCAACGTGTATTCGGCGCCCCGGATCCAGGAGCGGATTCCCTCGGGCCAGGCCCAGATCACGGGCAGCTTCACCCTCGAGCAGGCGCGCGATCTCAAGATCGTGCTCAAGGCCGGCGCGCTCCCCGCTCCCGTGCAGATTCTCGAGGAGCGGTCGGTCGGCCCCTCGCTCGGCGCCGACTCCATCCGGCGAGGGATTCTCTCCACGGCGGGCGCCGCCATCGCCGTGGTCGTCTTCATGCTCATCTACTACCGTCTCTCCGGGTTCATCGCCGATGTGGCGCTGGCCCTCAACCTTCTCGTCCTCCTCGCGGCCATGGCGGGCTTCCACGCCACCCTGACCCTGCCGGGCATCGCGGGGGTAGTGCTGACCATCGGCATGGCGGTCGATACCAATATCCTGATCTTCGAAAGAATCCGGGAAGAGCTGCGATCGGGGAAGACGGTGCGTGCCGCCATCGACTCGGGGTTCGCGCGCGCCTTCCGCACGGTCATCGATACCCACGTCACCGTGCTGGTGTCCGCCGCCATCCTCTACCAGTTCGGTACGGGGCCCGTGAAGGGCTTCGCGGTCACCCTGGCCATCGGCATTTTCGCCAGCCTGTTCACCGCCGTCTTCTTCACCCGGCTCGTCTTCGACATCGTCTACATGCGCGGCCGCAAGGTCGAGAGCATCTCCATCTAGGGGCGGGATGCTTCAGATCTTCGTCAACGCCAACTACGATTTCGTCGGCAAGCGCCGGTGGTTCTATCTGGCCTCGGGCGGGTTCATGGTCCTGAGCCTCGCGTCGATCCTCCTCCGGGGTGGCCTCAACTACGGGATCGACTTCACGGGCGGGACACTCGTGCAGGTGCGCTACGACAAGCCGGTGACCGTGGAGGTTGTCCGGCGGGGCCTCGACGAGATCAAGCTCGGCCAGGCCGTCATCCAGCAGTTCGGCGACGCCCAGGAATACCTGATCCGTCTGCACCAGGCGGGGGAAAAGCCGGAGGCGCTCTCGAAGCAGGTGCAGGAGGCGCTGTCCCGGACGTCGGGTGGCGCGGTCGAGATCCGACGGCTCGAGTTCGTCGGCCCCCAGGTGGGACGCGATCTCCAGCTGCAAGCGCTCTACGCCGTCCTCGCGGGAATGGCGGGCATCCTGATCTACGTGGCCTTCCGCTTCCACTTCCGCGACGGCGTGATCTCCGTGGTCGCCATCGCTCATGACGTCATCGTCACCCTGGGCGCTCTGTCCGTGACGCATCGAGAGATCTCCCTGCCGGTGCTGGCCGCCCTCTTGACCATCGTCGGCTACTCGATCAACGACACCATCGTCGTCTTCGACCGGATCCGGGAGACCCGCGCCAAGGGTGTCCGGAAGGGGCAGAACTGGGCCGACCTGGTCAATGCCGCGATGAACCAGACCCTGTCCCGGACCGTGCTCACCTCCTTCACGGTGTTCCTCTCCGCGCTGGTCCTCCTCCTCTTCGGTGGGGAGGTCCTGCACGATTTCTCCTTCGCCCTCCTCGTGGGTGTCGTCACCGGAACCTACTCCTCCGTGGCTGCCGCCTCGCTGGTCATGGACTGGGAGACGTGGAGCCGGGCCCGCTCGCGCACGCCGAGAAAGGTCCAGGCCAAGGCCTGAGGGCAAAAGTCCTGGCAAAACGCTGATTTCAGTGGCAGAATCAGGGGTCAGCCTACAGGAGAGTGCGGGTTGACCCAGTTACAGACGCTGATCGACGAGATTCCGAAGTACCAGCCGGGTGCCGACCTGGAACTGGTAAGCCGCGCCTTCCGCTTCTCGGAGAAAAGCCACCAGGGCCAGCAGCGCGCATCGGGCGAGCCCTACCTCTCCCATCCCCTCGAAGTCGCCGGCCTCCTCGTGGACTTCAAGATGGACGTGACCACGGTGACGGCGGGCCTCCTCCACGACGTCCTCGAGGACACCGGCGCCACCAAGGACGATCTCCAGCGGGAGTTCGGGCCGGAGATCGCCGACCTGGTGGACGGGGTGACCAAGATCGGCAAGCTCGCCTTCTCCTCGCGTGAGGAGCGACAGGCGGAGAACTTCCGGAAGATGGTCGTGGCCATGGCTCACGACCTTCGCGTGCTCATGATCAAGCTCGCGGACCGCCTGCACAACATGCGCACCCTCGACTACCTGGCGCCCGAGAGGGCCAAGAAGATCGCCCAGGAGACGCTGGACATCTACGCCCCGCTCGCCCACCGGCTGGGCATGGCCAAGGTCAAGGCGGAGCTGGAGGACCTCGCCCTGCGGGTCATGGCGCCCGAGGACTACCAGGACCTCATGCGCCGGGTGGCCAAGCGGCGCCTGGAGCGCGAGAACGAGATCAATGCCCTGATCGCCCTCCTCCAGGAGAAGCTCGGAGAGGTCGGGATCGAGTCCAAGATCGCCGGCCGGCCGAAGCACTTCTATTCGATCTGGAAGAAGATGCACGAAGGCGGGCGCGAGTTCGACGAGATCTACGATCTGACCGCGGTGCGCGTGCTCACCAAGACGGTGCGCGACTGCTACGGCGCCCTCGGGGTGATCCACTCGCTCTGGAAGCCCGTGCCCGGACGCTTCAAGGATTTCATCGCGATGCCCAAGGTGAACATGTACCAGTCGCTCCACACCACCGTCATCGGCCCCAAGGGCGATCCGGTGGAGATCCAGATCCGCACCTGGGAGATGCACCGGGTGGCCGAGGAAGGCATCGCCGCCCACTGGCTCTACAAGGAGAAGAAGAGCGATCGGGACCGCTTCGACGAGGCCTTCACGTGGCTCCGGCAGCTCATGGAGTCGCAGAAGGAAATGAAGGACCCCAAGGAGTTTCTCGACACGGTCAGGCTCGACCTCTTCCCCGACGAGGTGTACGTGTTCACTCCCAAGGGCGACGTCAAAGCGCTCCCCGAGGGCTCGACGCCCATCGATTTCGCCTACGCCGTGCACACGGACGTGGGACACCACTGCGTGGGGGCCAAGGTCAACGGCAAGCTCGTGCCGCTGCGCTACACGCTGCGCCAGGGCGACATCGTGGAGGTGGTCAGCTCGCCGAGCCAGCATCCGAGCCGCGACTGGCTCAAGATCGTCAAGTCCAGCCGCTCCAAGGCCAAGATCAACCAGTGGCTCAAGGTCGAAGAGCGGGCGCGCTCGCTCGAGCTCGGCCGCGAGCTCTTTGATCGCGAGGCCAAGAAGTACCGCCTGGTCTCCGCCACCCTCCTCGCTTCAGACGAGATGAAGAAGCTCCTCACCGAGATGGGCTATGCCACGGCCGACGACCTGCTCGCCTCCATGGGTTATGGCAAGGCCTCCGTTCACCAGGTACTGGGCAAGCTGGCCCCCGCGGTCGTGCGCGAGCACGATCAGGCGCCGGAGGCCAAGCCGCAGAAGACGGCCAAGAAGAACGAAGGGGCGGTGCGGATCCGCGGGGTGGACGACGTGCTCGTCCGTTTCGGCAAGTGCTGCTCCCCCGTGCCAGGCGACGGCATCGTGGGCTTCATCACGCGCGGGCGCGGACTGACCGTGCACGCCCGCGACTGCCTCACCGTGGTCAAGAACGTGCTCGACAAGGAGCGTCTCCTCGCCGTGGAGTGGGACGGCGGCGAGGCGGCCAAGCGTCCCGTCAAGATCGCCGTCTACATCGGCAAGGACCGCCCGGGTCTCCTCGCGGAGATCACCGCGGCCATCTCGTCACGGCAGGGGAATATCACCAAGGCCGAGATCACCGTGACCGACGACCGCAAAGGCATCAACCACTTCGTCATCGAGGTGGACGACCTCCACCAGCTCCAGGGCATCATGCAGTCCATCCGTGACGTCAAGGACGTCATGAACGTGGAGCGAGTCCGCGGCTTGTGACGCACGCGGAGTTCGAGGCCCTCGTCGAGCGCGCCCTGCGCCGGCTGCCCCGCCCGTTCAAGGACAAGATCACCAACGTGGCTGTGGTGGTGGAGGACTGGGCCGACGACGAGACGCTCCAGGAGCTCGGCATCGAGCCGCCCGACACGCTCTATGGCCTCTACCGTGGTACCGATCTGACCCGGCGCGACTCCTCCTACGGCAATGTCCTTCCGGACACGATCCACATCTATCAAGGACCCATCGAGGAAGACTGCGCCGACTCCGACGAGATGGCCGACCTCGTCCTCGACACCGTGATCCACGAGATCGGCCACTACTTCGGCCTGGACGATGACACGATGGAGGGTATCGAGCAGGGCCAATAGCCGCCATATCTTGTAATCGAAGACCTCTCAACTCTTCTACCAGTGTCGGCTAACCTTTTCTCTTGACGGCGTTTTCAATTGTCCGTATATTTTCAGCGTACGCTGAAAACCATGGAACAAGTGAAACGATGGAGAATAAGCAGGATATCAGGCGGTCGGCGGCCCAGCGACTTCGGGAGCTCTTTCCGAAGGCTGTTTCCTGGGAGGAGTCCGTCGGTCCCAAGGTCAGAGGGCAACAGGCTGATCTGCTGATGAAGTTCAAGCTCGGTGGACAAGACCACATCTTGCTTCTCGAGAGCACTTCCGTAGGGCAGCCCCGGCAGATCCGGGAGGCCATCACCCGGCTCGGGGAGCTCCGGGCCGAGGTGGAGGGAGCCTATCCCGTGGCCGTCGCCCAGTACATCAGTCCGCAGGGCGCCGCGCTTCTCAAGCGCAATGGTCTGGGCTATCTCGATCTGTCCGGCAACTGCTTCCTCGCCTTCGGCAATGTCCTCATCGAGAAGGATGGCAAGCCCAATCTCCGCCCGTCCACGCGGCCGCTCAAGGCGCTCTTCGCGCCTCGGGCCACGCGGGTGGTGCGCACACTCCTCGTAGATCCCGGTCATCTGTGGCGACTCGACGAGCTGGCCCGCGCTTCCGAGGTCAGCCTCGGCCACGCGCACAACGTGGTCAAGCGGCTCGGAGATCTCGCCTGGGTGGAACGCGGTGAGCGGCAGCGCATCTTCCTCTCCAAGCCCGCCGATCTTCTCGATGCCTGGGTCGACGCCTACACCTATCGACTGAACGGGATCACGACCTACTTCTCGCCCGAGCGAATCACGCGGAAGCTGGTCGGGGAACTCGCGCGGGCGGCTCAGGAAGCGAATCGGCGTGTGGCCTTCACCCTGCACGCGGGCGCCGCGCTCGTGGCCCCGAATGTCCGGTTCCCCGCCATTCACTGCTACCTCGAGGGCGATCCGGAGCCGATCGCGAAAGGGCTGGGTCTCCGGCCGGGCGAGGACGAGGGCAATGTCCATCTCATGACCCCGCATGACTCCGGAGTCTTCCACGCGCCGATCACCAAGAGCGGCGTACCGGTGGTCTGCCTGCCCCAGCTCTACGTCGACCTCTATCACTACGAGCGGCGGGGCCGGGAGCAGGCCGCCCATATCCGTCGCGAAACCATGGGCTTCTAGAGTTCACACGCGGCACGGAAAGGGGGTGAGTCCGGGCATGGCGAAGAAGAAGGTGGCGAAGAAGAGCGCGAAGCGCAAGAAGGCTACGAAGAAGGCCAAGAAGCGGCGCTAGCTGGGGTGCCGTCAAGCCGTACGATTGCAGAGGAAAGGGGGTGACTTCCTAATGGCAAAGAAGAAGAAGGCGGCCAAGAAGAAGAAGAAGTAGTGTGCCGGGCCGGTGGGAGGTGGCGGCCTTCCATCGGCGTTCCTACGCTGCAGCAGGACCTGGCGGGGGGTGGCAACGCCCCCCGCCGCGTTCTTGATACGAGGTCGCTAGACGACTTTGGTCACCTTGCCGGCCTTGAGGCACCGGGTGCACACGCGTAGACGCTGGATGACGCCCGCGGCGCCGATCTTGCCCCTCATCGAGACCAGGTTGGCCAGCCAGCGCCGCTTGGTGACGTTATGGGCGTGGCTGATCTTGTGGCCGACGGACGGGCCTTTCCCGCACACATCGCAACGTTGAGCCATGCTGACTCCTTCGGGGATCTGCGTCTGGTTTGCCGGACGCGAGGACCTTTTATAGCATGATCGCGTGATCGGAGCAACGACTTGACCCCTGTGAGAGGCAAGGCCGGAGCCGGTCCCGTGACGCCCGCTCCCGCCGCGGCGCCGGGGCCACAGGCGGTGCTGGCGGATCTCCAGGGGGTCGGTCCCCAGCGGGCAAAGCTCCTCGCCAAGCTCGATCTCGTCACCATCGAAGACGCGCTCGTGCGCCACCTTCCCCTGCGCCACGAAGATCGCAGCCAGGTCATCCCGCTCGGGCGTATCACGGTGGGCGAGGCGCGCACCTGCGCGGGCACCATCGCGGGCATCAGCCCGCCCCCGCGGGGGCGGGGCCGCATGCCGCTCGTTGCCACCATCCGGGATGCCAGCGGCTTCCTCAACTGCGCCTGGTTCAACCAGCCGTATCTCGCCCGTGTCCTCAAGCGAGGCCAGCGCCTCATCGTGCACGGCAAGGTCCAGCCCTATGGCCGCGGCCCGCTCCAGATGCTGGTGAAGGACTTCGAGCTGGTCGAGGATGAAGAAGACGAGCCGCTGCACGCGGGCCGCCTCGTCCCTGTCTATCCGCTCACCGAGGGACTGACCCAGCGGCCCCTCCGGCGGCTCATGAAGCGGCTGGTCGACGGATGGGCCGGTCGCCTCGAGGATCCGCTGCCCGAGCGCGTGCGGGCAGCGCGGAGGCTCGTGTCGCTGCCCCAGGCCATCGCCGCCGCCCATTTCCCGGAGACGGACGGGGAGCAGGCGGCGGCCCGACGGCGGCTCGTCTTCGACGATTTCTTCCTCCTCGAGATCGGGCTCGCCATCCGGCGCCAGCGCGAAGGCCGGCGCCGCGGGCTCGCCATGAATCCGAGCGGGAGCCTCGTGCGCCGTTTGCGCGAGTCGCTGCCCTATTCGCTCACCTCGGCCCAGGAGCGTGTCTGGAGCGAGATCCGTACCGACATGGCCGCCCCCTACCCGATGAGCCGCCTTCTCCAGGGCGACGTGGGCTCGGGCAAGACGGTGGTGGCGGCCCTCGCCGCCCTCACCGCCATCGAAGCCGGCTACCAGGCGGCCATCATGGCCCCCACCGAGATCCTCGCCGAGCAGCACCTCATGACCCTCGGCCGGCTGCTCGAGCCCCTCGGCGTGCGCACGGTGCTGCTCACGAGCGCGGTCAAGGGCAAGCCGAGGCTCGAGGCCGCGGCCGCCGTGGAGAGCGGCGAAGCTGGCTGTGTCATCGGCACCCACGCGCTGATCCAGGGCGCCGTAGCCTTCGAGCGCCTCGGGCTGGCCGTGATCGACGAGCAGCATCGCTTCGGCGTGGCCCACCGCGCGGCGCTTCGGGGCAAGGGCGAGAGTCCGGACGTGCTCGTGATGACCGCCACGCCCATTCCGCGTACCCTCGCCCTGACCCTCTACGGCGATCTCGACGTCTCCGTCCTCGACGAGCTGCCGCCCGGGCGCCGGCCCATCGCCACCTTTTCGCGCGGCGGCTCGAAGCGCCGCCAGATCCACGACTTTGTGCGCGCGCAGATCCTGGAAGGTCGGCAGGCGTACGTCGTCTACCCGCTCGTGGAGGAGTCGGAGGCCTCTGATCTCCGGGCCGCCACCGAGATGGCCGAGCGCCTCCAGCGCGAGTCCTTCCCCGACCGGCGTGTGGGGCTGCTCCACGGCCGCCTCGGGTTCGCCGACAAGGAGCGCGTGATGCGCGAGTTCAAGGACGGCGTCATCGACATTCTCGTGTCGACCACGGTGATCGAGGTCGGCATCGACGTGCCGAATGCCTCCGTCATGCTCATCGAGCATGCCGAGCGCTTCGGCCTCTCCCAGCTCCATCAGCTGCGGGGCCGGGTGGGGCGGGGGCCGTGGAAGAGCTATTGCATCCTGATCGCAGGCTCGACGTCGGAGGACGCGCGGCGCCGCCTCGAGGCCATGACGTCCACCAACGACGGCTTCCGCATCGCCGAGGCGGATCTCGAGCTGCGCGGGCCCGGCGACTTCTTCGGCACGCGGCAGTCCGGATTGCCGGAGTTCCGCGTCGCCGATCTGCTGCGAGACGGCGCCATGCTCGAAGAGGCGCGGCGCGAAGCCTTCGCGCTCGTCCAGGCCGACCCGAAGCTCGTGGCGCCCGCTCACCGTGCGTTGCGGACCGCGCTCCTCACGCGCTGGCGCGGCAAGCTCGACCTGGCGGGCATCGGCTGATGCGGGTGCTCGCGGGCGCCCTCAAAGGGCAGCGTCTCGCCACTCCCCGGGGCCGCACCACGCGCCCCACCGCCGACCAGGTGCGGATCGCCTGCCTCGACACGCTCATGCCCTATCTCGAGGCCGGGCCCTTCCTCGATCTCTTCGCGGGCGCGGGCGGGGTGGGCATCGAGGCGCTCTCTCGCGGCGCGCCGTCGGCGGTGTTCGTGGAGCGCGACGGCCACGCCGCGAGGGCCCTCGAGGACAACATCGCGCGGCTCGGCCTCGCCGGCCGCGCCCGCTTCCTGCGCCAGGACGTGTCGCGCGCCCTCGTCGCGCTCGGCAGGGAGGCGGCGCGGTTCGCCGTGGTCTTTCTCGATCCTCCCTACGCCACCTCGGACGGCGCGCCCGCCCTCGCAGCCATCGCGCGGGGAGACTGTCTGCTTCCGGGGGCGGTGGTGGTGGCGCAGCATCCGACCAAGGCGCCGTTGCCCCAGAGGCCGGGCGTGCTGACCCACTGGAAGGACCGGCGATTCGGGGAGACCACCTTGACTTTCTTTCGCGGCAGCGTAGAGTGAGCGTGGTTTTTTCGACGTCTTCGCGAGGATGGCAGGGGGAACCGTGGGCAAGCGAGCCGTCTACCCGGGCATGTTCGATCCGATGCACAACGGGCACCTCGATCTCATCGAGCGCAGCCTGCGCATCTTCGACGAGCTGATCGTGGCCGTGGTCGCCAATCCGTCCAAGCAGCCGCTCTTCGACGTCAAGGAGCGGCTCGAGATGATCGACGAGGCGACGGCGGGGATGGGCCGCATGCGCATCACGTCCTTCGACGGTCTCCTCATCGATCTCGTGCACCGGGAGCAGGCCGACTGCATCATCCGGGGCATTCGCGCGGTGTCGGACTTCGAGTACGAGTTCCAGATGGCCCTCATGAACCGCAAGCTGCGCCACACGGTGGAGACGGTCTTTCTCATGCCGCACGAGAAGTACACGTACATCTCCTCGCGCCTCATCAAGGAAGTGGCATCGTTGGGCGCGGCGGTGACCGGCATGGTGCCGCCGGTGGTCGAGGAGCGGTTGAACGACAAATTCTCCAGAAAGTAGGTCCGGGTATGCTCGCCGATCGCCTCAAGACGCTCCAGCCGTCCCCCACCCTCGCCATGCAGGCCAGAGCCAAGGCCATGCGCGCGCAGGGCATCGACGTCATCTCCTTCGGAGCGGGGGAACCCGACTTCGATACGCCGCGCCATATCAAGGACGCCGCCATCCACGCCATCGAGGCCGGCCACACGAAGTACACGGAAGTGGGCGGTATTCCCGAGCTGCGCGCCGCCGTCTGTCACAAGCTCAAGCGCGACCTCGGGCTCGAGTACGCCCCCGACGAGGTCACCGTCTCCTGCGGCGCCAAGCACACGCTCTACAACATCGTCATGGCTCTCGTGAACCCCGGCGACGACGTGGTGATACCGAGCCCCTTCTGGGTGTCCTATCCGGAGCAGGTGCAGCTGCTGGGCGGAGTGGCCGTACCCGTGGCCACGTCGGAGTCCACCGGCTTCGACCTCGACCCGGCCGCGGTGCGGCGCGCGGTGACGCCTCGGACCAAGCTTCTCGTTCTCAACAGCCCGGGCAATCCGACGGGCGCGGTGTTCTCCGCCGCGGCCCTCAAACAGGTGGGCGAGCTCGCGGTGGAGCGCGGTTTCTGGATCATCTCCGACGAGTGCTACGAGGCCCTGACCTACGAGGGGCGGCACGTCTCCATCGCGTCGCTCTCTCCCGAGATCAAGGCCCGTACCCTCGTCGTCAACACGTGCTCCAAGGCGTATGCGATGACGGGCTGGCGACTCGGCTACGCCGCCGGCCCCCAGCCCATCATCAAGGCCATGACGGACATCCAAAGCCAGGTCACCTCCAATCCGACCTCGATCGCCCAATGGGCGGGTATCGAGGCGCTCACGGGCCCGCAGGACGAGATCGCCAAAATGGTCGGCGAGTTCGACCGGCGGCGACGCTTCATCGTGGGCGCCCTCAATACCATTCCCGGGGTGACCAGCGTCATGCCCAAGGGCGCTTTCTACGTCTTCCCCAATGTCTCGGGGCTCTTCGGCAAGCGCTGGAAAGGCGGCACCCTCGAGGGCTCCTCCGATGTCTGCGCCTTCCTCCTCGATGAGGCGCGCATCGCCACGGTGGCCGGCGTTGATTTCGGCTCGGACACGCACATCCGCCTGTCGTATGCCACGGGCCTCGAGACCATCAAGGAAGGGATGCGCCGCATGACCGCGGCGGTGGGGGCGCTTCAGTCATGAAGATCGAGGGCTCGAGCGACATTTCCGCTCCTCGCGAGCGCGTGTGGAAGGCCTTTCTCGATCCGGTGAGCCTCGCGCGCGCCATTCCCGGTTGCGAAGGACTCGAGGAGATCGGTCCCGGCGAGTACAAGGCCAAGATGAAGGTCGGTGTCGCCGCCATCAAGGGCACGTTCGAGGGCAAGGTGCGTCTCTTCGACCTGGAGCCGCCGAATCGCTACAAGATGGCCCTCGAGGGTAGCGGCGGCCCCGGCTTCGTTCGCGGCGAGGCGGGCATGGCGCTCTCCGATATCGAGGGGGGGACACGCGTCAGCTACAGCGCGGACGTGCAGGTGGGCGGTCTCATCGCCAGCGTCGGCCAGCGCATGCTGGGCGGCGTGAGCAAGATGATGCTCGACCAGTTCTTCAACCGCATGACCGAGGTCCTCGCCGAGGTCGCCTGACCCGAGACCGACTGGTGTCTCCGGCCCGGTTTCTCCTGCCCGGCGTTCTCATCGCTCTGGCGTGGTGGCCGTCGGCCGAGGCGGCGCCGTCCGCGGGCGAGTGCTCGGGCTCGGGAGGCGCGGGCCCCTCGCACTGTCTCTACCGCTCGCTCATGCCGAGCACCGGCATCGTCGCGGACTGCCGGAGTGACCGAGACTGCCGTATCGGCTACTACTACGGCGGGCCCGAGCAGGCGACGTGGTTCGCGCTCCCCGCGGGCATGGCGACCATGGCGAAGCCCGACGTCATCTGGCACAGCGCGACCTTCGCCGAGACACGCGTGGGCTGCGGCCCGAGCTGCACCTGGAGCTATTTCTTCGAGGCCAAGCGTCGCCAGCTCTCGCCGCCGCGGCGCGATGTGCTCCAGGCGGACTATCGGCGGCTCCTCATGGCGCAGGTGGAGGGGCGGGCCCTCGAAGTGAGACAGATCTTCACCGCGCGCGAGGCGCTCAGGATCGAACGGGACTGGGTTCCCGGGCTTACCGTCGGCGAGGCGATCACCGAGATCCGCTTCGATCCCGACGGCAGGCTCTCCCTGACATGGCTCAGGGGGTCCGGCCGCACTCCCGTGAGCGAGCGCGTGACCGTACCCTCTTTCGCACGCTGACCGCTTGTGGCACTGTCCGGTCGTGCCACTCAACCGGGCAGGAGCAACTCCAGTGCCTTCGTCCTGCGCACGCGTTCCGCCACACACATCTCGCAGGTGCGCGACTCATCGGTCTTCGCGTGTGGCATGGCGGATGCTACGCCCCTTCGGGCTGTTTTCCCGCGGCGCCGGCTCGGAGCCGTCTGTCGAGCCTGGCCTGCCCGTGCAGTGCACTCGAGCAGGGAGGGTGTGGCCATGGAGGAGAAGACGACGTCAGGGAAGGCGGACGGCGCCGATGGTCGTGGAGGCGCCGAGTCCGCCGGCTTCAACGAGGCGCGCCGGGGCTTTCTCAAGGGCGCCCTGACCGTCGGAGGCATGGCCGCCTCCTGGGGGGCGGCCGGTCTATCTTCCGTGTCGAACGCGCAGGCGCAGCCGACCATGGTTCCGGGCACGAAGAACCACTACTATCTGCCTGCCACCGACAAGACCGTGCATTGGGGCTATTTCAGCAAGCTCCTGCCCCCGCTGGTCGAGGTGAACTCCGGCGACTTCGTCACCATCGAAGCGCTGACCCACCACGCCAACGACGACGCCGAGCGCATGGTCAAGGGCGATCCCGGCGCGGAGAGCGTGTTCTTCTGGGACAAGCAGCGCAAGGGAGTCGACCGGCGCGGGGCGGGACCGATGAACCCGACGCTCTTCGGCCGCGGAGCGGGCGAAGGCCTCGGCGTGCACATCTGCACCGGCCCCGTCGCCGTCCGCGGGGCCATGCCCGGCGACATCCTCGAAGTGCGGATCATCGATGTCGCCCCGCGCCCGTGCGCCAATCCGGCGTACAAGGGCAAGAGCTTCGGCAGCAATGCCGCCGCCTGGTGGGGCTTCCACTACAAAGATCTCCTGACCGAGCCCAAGCCCCGCGAGGTCATCACGATCTACGAAGTCGATCCGGCGGGCGAGAAGAACTGGGCCCAGGCCGTCTACAGCTTCCAGTGGACGCCCCAGACCGATCCCTTCGGCGTGGTTCACAAGACCATCGACTATCCGGGGGTGCCCGTCAACCACGCCACCGTGCAGGAAAAGGCCGGTGTGCTCAAGAACCTGCGCATCCCCATCCGGCCGCACTTCGGTGTCTTGGGGCTGGCCCCGGTGGAGGCCGACATGGTGGACTCCATTCCGCCCAGCTATGTCGGCGGCAACATCGATGACTGGCGAATCGGCAAGGGCGCGACCATGTACTATCCGGTGGCCGTGCCCGGCGGGCTCCTCTCCGCGGGAGACTCCCACGCCTCGCAGGGAGACTCGGAGCTGTGCGGGACGGCCATCGAGTGCTCGCTCACCGGTACCTTCCAGCTCATCCTGCACAAGCAAGACTCCCTGCCCGGCACCGCCCTCGCGGGGTTGAGCTACCCTCTCCTCGCCACCCAGGAAGAGTGGGTCCTGCACGGGTTCAGCTATCCCAACTACCTCAAGGAGCTGGGACCCGACGCGCAGAGCAAGATCTACGAGAAGTCCTCCGTCGATCTGGCCATGCGCGACGCGTTCCGGAAGATGCGCACCTTCCTCATGACCACCCAGGGCTTGAGCGAGGACGAGGCCATCTCCCTGATGTCGGTGGCCGTGGATTTCGGTGTCACCCAGGTGGTGGACGGCAACTGGGGCGTGCACGCCGTCATCAAGAAGAGCATCTTCGCCGGCAAGTGAGCCGGGGCCGGCGGTCAGGCTGTCGCGGCGGCGAGTGGGCGTCGAAGGGCCAGGGTCAAGGGGAGGGTGACGAAGACGACCGAGCCCACGATAGTGAGGGCGAGGGGCACGCCACCCCAGTCACTGACCACGCCGTAGATCGACGGAGACAGCGCCGAGGCGCCGATTCCCAGGGTATAGAAGACGGCGTAGCTTCGCGCCCGCCGGTCGCTGTCCACGAGATCCGCCACCGTGCCGTAGAGCACGGACGACGTCCCGTTGAGCGCGACACCGAGCACGGGAAGGAGGACCAGCGCGGGAGCGAGAGGCAAGGCCAACAGGAGTAGTACCCCCGCCCCCGTGGCCGTCTCCGTGATGATCACGGTGCGGATCACTCCCAGGCGTTCCGCCAGTACCCCGCAGGCGAACTTGCCCGCCGCGCCTCCCGCGAAGATCAGCATCAAGGCGAAGCCGACGGCCCGCACCGATGATCCCTTGGCGATGAGCAGGAAGGGAAGAAAGGTCAGCAGTCCCGTGCGCGTCGAGGAGTCGATCACCTGGATGAGGGACAGCGCCTGGAAGCCGCGCAGGTCCCGGATGCCCCAGTCGGATCCCGACGGCCGGTCGCTCGTGTCCACGGGGACGGGCGCGTGGCCGATCCTGAGATTCGTGAGGGCGAAGAGTACGAGGACGGCCGCGGCGAGGCCGATGGCCGCGAAGCCCTCCATGGCGCCGCGCCACCCGAGCCACGGGACGGCGAAGGCCACCGCGGCGGGCACCGCCACCTTGCCGAGATCGCCGGAGAAGTTGTAGGTGCCGAGAGCCGTCCGCCGCCCCCGGTCGTCATAGGCATTCGACACGAGGGTGGAGGACAGCGGGTGCTGGACGCCCGAGCCAAGCCCGGCGGCGAGCAGACAGCCGAGGAGGGCGAGGTAGCCTCCCGCGAATCCGGCGGCGATGAAGCCCAGTGCGGTGGCGGCCGTCCCCGCGGCGAGGGGCCGTGCCTCGCCCCAGCGCTCGGCGAGCAGTCCGGCGGGAATCTGAAAAGCCGCCATGGCCCCGCTATACGCGGTGCGCAGGAGACCGACCTGGGCGAAGGAGAGACCGAACTCACGCGCCCAGACGGGAAAGAGCACGTAGAGGATGTCGGCGAAGCCGTCATGGACGAAATGCGTGCCGCAGGCGGTGCCGAGGACGGCGCGAGCGCGGCGCATGCGCCCGATTGTGTCATAGAGGTTACGGCGGCGCTAGCGACCCTGGGCCTGCTCGCCCCTGAGGGTCATGCACGTGCTCGACGCCCGCGCGACCAGAGACTGTTTCTCGTCGTGCACGTCGCAGTCGACCAGTCCTACGCTGCGACCGCTCTTCACGACGTAACCGGTGGCGGTGAGCCTGCCGGACCAGACGGGCTTGAGGAAGTTGATCTTGAGCTCGAGGGTGGTGAAGGTCTCGTCCTCGTCGAGGGACGAGGCGTAGGCCATGCCCATGGCGGCGTCGGCCAGGTCGCAGAGGATACCGCCATGCACCGTGCCCAGTGGGCTCGAGTGTTGTGGCCCGGCCTCCATCTCCATGACCACGCGCCCCGGCTCGATGGAGCCGATGGTGAAGCCGATGAGGGTGGCCACGGGCGGCGGCGGCAACTCGCCGCGCTGAACCTTCCGGAGCATGTCGAGGGTCTTGGGCATATCGTGTTCTCCTATCGCCACGCGCCCGCTTTGACGGCGGCAGCCATCGTGAGTCCGAAAACCATGAGGGCCGCCGCCATGGCGCCGAATATTCCGGGCAGGCCCCAGCCGAACCAGTGGCCGGCGACCCAGCCACCCGCCGCAGCCACGGTCAGCCGCAGGAACCCGGCGGTCAGAGGCCAGCCGAGACGCCCCGCGCCCTGGGAGGCGAAGTACAGGGCGAGACCCAGTCCGAAGAACCCGTAGAACGGCCCGACGATGAGGAGATACATGCCTCCGACCGCCAGCGCGTGCGGGTCTGCGGTGAAGAGCCCCAGCCATACACGCGGAAAGGCGGCGGCGAGGAGTCCAATCAAGGCGGTCACGCCCGCCGCGATGCCCGCTCCGGTCCAGGCGACCCGCTCCGCCCGCGCCATCTGCCCCGCGCCGACATTGGTCCCCACCATGGCGACGAGCGCGGTGCCCATGCCGAAGACGAGGGGGATCTGCAGATACTCGAGCCGCGCGCCCATGCCGTAGCCGGCGAGCGCGAGGGTGCCGAAGGGGCCGACGAGCCCGGTGATGAGGACGACGGTGAGATTGGTCAGCATGGTGTTGAGCGAGCCGGGGGCGCCCACGCGCAGGATTTCCCAGAAGAATTCGCGCCGTATCTCGAGACCCTTGAAGGTGAGCCGCACCGTGCTCCACGGGGACGCGAGGTAGCCGATCAGCACGAGGCTCGCCAGTCCGAAGCCGATGAGGTTCGCGGTGGCCGTGCCGGCCACACCGAGGCGGGGAAAGGGGCCCCAGCCCATCACGAGGGCCGGCGCCAGTCCCAGGTAGAGGAGGGCCGAGCCGGTGGTGATCGCGGCGGGCAGGACCATGCTCCCGGTGCCACGCACGATGCTCGAGAGCATGTTCAGAAGCCAGAAGACGACCGCGCCGCCGAACATGACGTGCGAATAGGTGAGGGCGGCCTCGAGGGCCGGCCCCCGGCCGCCCATGGCCCGGTAGAGAGCAGGCCCGCCGAGGAGCAGGGAAACGGTGAAGAGGGCGGCCATGGCGAGGGCGATGAGCACGGCGTGCGCGGCCAGCGCCTGGGCCTGGCGGGGGCGGCCGGCCCCCAGCGCGCGCGCGACGGCCGACGAGACCCCGCCGCCCATCCCGCCGGCCGACATGGTCTGCATGAGCATCACGAGCGGATACACGAGGGACACGCCGGCGAGCGCTCCCGCCCCGAGCCAGCCGACGAATACTCCGTCCATGGTGGTGACCACGGCCTGCAGCACCATGACCAGGACATTCGGCGCGGCGAGCCGGAGCAGGGTGGGAGCCACGGGCGCTTCGAGGAGCTGCCGGGTGCGGGCGCCTAGGGACGGAGGTAGGAGGGGCGAAGGCGCGGGGACGGAGGAGGTGGCGGTGGCCGAGGCGGTGGAGGTCATGACTTGCAAAATAATAGTGACTTGCTTTTTTGTCAAGCCCTCCTCTAGAATGGGTCCATGGCGAAGATCTACGGGCAGCGTTGCCCTGTGGCCAAGACGCTCGAAGTGGTGGGGGACCGCTGGACCCTTCTGGTGGTGCGGGATCTCCTCGGGGGTGCCCGACGCTTCCACGATCTCCAGACCGGCCTGCCTGGCCTCGCCCCCAACATCCTCTCGGAGCGTCTCAAGCTCATGGAAGAGCACGGGCTCGTGGGACGGCGCTTCTACTCCGATCATCCGCCGAGGGCCGAGTACGCGCTGACGGACAAGGGGAGGGAACTGGGCGTGGTGGTGGGCGCCCTCGCCGCGTGGGGCTCACGCCACGTGGACAAGGGCGCGCGGCTCGTCCACGCCGACTCCGGACGCGAGGTGCGGGTGGGCTACTTCCGCGCCGACACGGGCGAGCGCGTGTCGGGCACCTCGATCCGCGTCAAGCGAGGCTCTTCAGGAAGTCGCTCACCGCGCGGTTGAAGGCCTCCGGCTGGTCGCGGTTGCCGAAGTGGCCGGCCGGCGAGAGGAGGGTGAAGGTGGAGTGGGGGATCCGTCTCTGGATCTCCCGCATGGGACCCAGCGACGGGTCCTCGTCGCCGCACACGAGCAGGGTGGGCACGGTGATCTCCCCGAGCCGGTCGGTGATGTAGTCCATCTGCAGGAGCGCCCGCAGGGCGTTGGCATAGCCGATGGGCGTGAGCATCCGGTAGTAGTCGAAGATCTCCTTCCGCGCCGAGGGATCGAGCTTGATCCGGCCCGACACGTTGGGATTGGAAGCGATGGCGAACTCGGCCATGGCGTCCATACCCCCCGCCAGCGTCACCTCGATACTCTTCGCGCGCATCACGATGTTGTCCACGCCGAGAGGCAGCCCCGATGCCGAGGAGGAGTCGATGATGAGGAGCGCGCGCACCCGGTCGGGATGGGCCAGGGTGAAGCGGGTGGCGATGCCCCCGCCCAGCGACAGGCCGCCCACGATCCCGCGTTCGATCTTGAGGTGATCCAGGAGGTCGTGGAGATCCCAGGTCCAGTGCGTGAAGGTGACCTGGCGGGGATCCTGGGGGCTGTCCGACCGCGCGTGCCCGCGCGGCTCCCAGAGAATCAGCCGGTGGTGCGCCGAGAGGGCGTCGATGTTGGGGTCCCACATGCCCGCATTGCCGCCGATGCCGTAGGCGAGAAGCACCGGCTCGCCCCGTCCGTGCTCCTCGAAGTAGATCCTCACGCCGTCGCGAGTGGTCGAATGGGGCATGGGCGTCCTCCGCCACTGTTTGTGGTAAAAGTAGAGGCTCTATGGAACGGTCGTTCGCCCAGGAAGTCAAGAAGCTCCAGCTGGGCCAGGGCCAGGTGCTCCGCGGCGAGGGCATTCTCGCCATCACCAAGGCGCTGCTCCAGGCCGGCGTGTCATATGTCGGCGGCTATCCGGGCGCCCCCGTCTCCCATCTCCTCGACGTCATGGCCGACGCCAACGAATCGCTCCTCGAGCCCATGGGTGTCTACTTCGACGCCTCGGCCAGCGAGGCCTCGGCCGCCGCCCTCCTCGGCGCGTCCATCAACTACCCCATGCGGGGGGCGGTCACCTGGAAATCCATCGTGGGCACCAATGTGGCAGCGGACGCGCTCTCCAACCTCGCCTCGGCGGGCGTGATCGGGGGGGCGCTCATCGTAGTCGGCGAGGACTACGGCGCCGGGGCCAGCGTGATCCAGGAGCGCACGCACGCCTTCGCGCTCAAGTCGTCGCTCTGCCTCATGGACCCGAGGCCGAGCCTGCAGAACCTCGCCCGCATGGTCGAGGAGGGCTTCGGCCTGTCCGAGGCCTCGAATCTGCCCACGGTGATCAGCCTGCGCATCCGCGCGGCGCACGTGCAAGGCTCCATGGTCTGCAAGGACAATGTCCGGCCGGCCATCAGCATGCGCGACAAGCTGGCCACACACTCGTTCGACTACGGCCGGATCAGCCACCCGCCCTCGACCTATCTGCAGGAGGCGCAGAAGTTCGAGCAGCGGCTGCCCGCGGCCCGGCGCGTCATCGTCGAGCGCGGCCTCAACGAGGTCATCGACGGCGAGGAGAAGGAGCTCGGCGTCATCCTGCAGGGCGGCCTGACCCCGACCGCCCTCCGCGCGCTCGAGCTCCTCGGCCGCGCGGACGTCTTCGGCCGGAGCCGCATCCCCCTCCTCGTGCTGAATGTCATTCACCCCCTCGTACCCGAGCAGCTCGTCGACTTCCTCGAGGGCAAGCGTCGCGTCCTCGTGCTCGAGGAGGGCATGCCCAACTTCATCGAGCAGGAGCTCAAGGCGCTCGCCTACGATCGCGCGCTCAGCGTGCGCATCGAAGGCAAAGGCACGGTGGCGGCCCAGGGCGAGTACGTCCCCGAGGTGGTGCTGGCCGCGCTCAGCCGCTTCCTCGGCGGCGATGCCGAGGGGCGGCGCGCCGCGCTCGCCCGCCATGTCGGGCGGGGGAGGGAGCTCCTGAAGTCGCCCCTGCCCAAGCGCCCGCCCGCCTTCTGCACCGGCTGCCCGGAGCGCCCGATGTTCAGTGCGCTCAAGATCGCCCAGCGCGAGCTGGGGGAAACGCACGTGTCGGCGGACATCGGCTGCCACGCCTTCGCCACCCTGCCCCCCTTCAATCAGGGCAACACGATCCTCGGTTACGGCCTGGGACTGGCGTCGTCGAACGCGGTGGCGCCGAACTTCGGCAAGCGCGTGATCTCCATCCTCGGCGACGGTGGGTTCTGGCACTCGGGATTGACCACGGGGGTGGCCAACGCCGTCTACAACAAACAGGACTCGATCCTCGTCGTCCTCGAGAACTTCTACACCTCGGCCACGGGCCAGCAGTCCAATCCTTCGACGGGCAAGAACCCGCGCGGCGATCATGTCCGCATGTCCATTGCCGAGACGATCCGGAGCCTGGGCGTCTCCTGGCTCCGCGTGGTCAATCCCTACAAGGTGGCCGACACTCTCGCCACCGTGCGCGAGGCGATGACCACCAAAGCCGGCGGGCTCAAGGTCATCATCGGCCGTGGCGAGTGCCAGCTCGAGCGCCAGCGACGCGTCAAGCCCCAGACGGCCGCTCGCCTCAAGGCGGGAGCGCGGGTGGAGACGCCGCGCTTCGGCGTCGACCCCGACGTGTGCACGGGCGACAAGTCCTGCATGCGCCTGAACGGCTGCCCATCCCTGACCCTCAAGGACAGCGGCGACCCGCTTCGCGACGACCCGGTGGCGCATGTGGACCAGAGCTGCGTCGGCTGCGGATTGTGCGGCGAAGTCGCCCACGCCGCCGTGCTCTGTCCGTCCTTCTACGAGGCGCGCGTCGTCCACAACCCGCCCGGTTGGGAGAAGGCGCTCGCCCGCATCCGCCGTCGCGTCATCGGATACCTGCAACCGGCATGAGCGCCGCCCGCCGTCCCGTCTCGATACTGGTCGCGGCCCTCGGGGGACAGGGCGGCGGAGTCTTGACCGAGTGGATCGTGGCCGCGGCCGAGCATGCCGGCCTGCCCGTTCAGGCGACGTCCATCCCCGGGGTCGCGCAGCGAACCGGCGCGACCACGTACTATCTCGAGGTCTACCCCGAGCCCATCCCGGTGGGCGGAGCCGAGCCCGTCTTCTCGCTCTACCCGATGCCGGGGGATGTGGACGTCATCATGGCCTCGGAGCTCCTCGAGGCGGGGCGCACCATCGAGATGGACTACGCCTCGCCCGACCGCACCACCCTCATCGCGAGCACCCATCGCCTGTTCGCCATCGGCGAGAAGTCCGCCCTCGGCAACGGCATCTTCCCTGCCAAGTTGGTGGAGGAGGCGGCGCGCGCGCTCAGCCGGCGCCTGATCACGTGCGACGGCCTCGCGGTGGCGCGGGCCGCGGGCAGCGAGGTCAATGCCGTGCTCATGGGCGCGCTCGCCGCCTCGGGCGCGCTCCCGCTCGCCGCCTCGGACTTCGAGGCAGCCATTCGCGAAGGCGGGGTGGCCGTCGAACGCAATCTCGCCGGCTTCAAGGCGGGCATGGAGGTCGCGGCGGGGGCGCTCGCCCCGGAAGACGCGCCCGCGCGGCCGTGGGCCCAGATCAAGACCGAGCGCGCCCATTCCCTGGGATCCCGCGGCCCGGCCTTTCTCGGGCTCATGGTCCGCATCGAGCAGGAGTTTCCGCCGGCGCTCCACCAGACCCTGGGGGAGGCGGCGGCGCGGCTCATCGACTATCAGGACACCGGCTACGCCGAGCGCTTCCTCGAGCGCGTGCGTCGCGTGAGCGACGGGGACTCGGACACGAGGCTCACCAAGCGCTTCGCGAGGCGACTCGCGGTGTGGATGAGCTACGAGGACGCCATCCGCGTCGCCGACCTCAAGACCCGGCGCAGCCGCTTCGACCGGATCCGGCACGAGCACGGCGCGGACAACAGCCAGGTGCTGACGGTGACGGACTACCTCAAGCCAGACCTCGACGAGATCTACGGCATCTTTCCCGCGTCGATAGGCGGGCCCATCGCCCGCTGGTGCGAGGCGCGCTGGCCGGACGGCAGGCCGACCCTCGCCCAACACGTGAGGACCTCGTCGGTGCTGGGCTTCGCGCGGGTGTGGGCGCTTGGCCGGCTCCGGTTTCTCCGACCCACGTCGCTGCGCGCCCAGCGTGAGTTCGCCCTCATCGACCGCTGGCAGGAGGCGGTGCTCGAGGCCGTGGCTCACGACTATGATCTGGCCTGCGAGGTCGCGGACATGGCGACGGTGGTGCGCGGCTATGGCGAGGTGCGGCGGCGGCTTTCCGGGGCCTTCGTCCGCTTTCTCGACGACATCCTGGCCCCCGCCGTCGCGCGCGACCGCGCGGCAGGAGCCGGCTTCGCCCGAGCTCGAGCCGCGGTGAGGATCACCCGCGACAAGCTTCTCGCCGACGAGAAGGGCCTCGAGCAGGCGCTCCTCGAGCCCTCGCGCGCATGAGCGACCAGGTCGCCCTGAAGCGGGAGGGGGCCGTGGTCACTCTCGTGCTCGATCGCCCCGACCGTCGCAATTCCCTGAGCGACGCCATGCTCACCGACCTCGGCCTGGCCCTCGCCGAGCTGCGCGACGACGCGACCTCGCGCGTGGTGGTCGTGACAGGTGCTCCGCCCGTCTTCTCCGCCGGGGCGGACGCCCCCCACGCGCGGGCCAAGACCGACGAGGAGCGCCGCCGGCTCTTCAAGGAAAACAAGAGCCAGTTCCGGCGGCTCTTCGAGCGGGTCACGAGCGCCCTCGAGGGCCTCGAGCAGTCGACCATCGCCATGATCAACGGCCATGCGGTGGGCGGAGGCTGGGGGCTGACCCTCGCCTGCGACTTCCGCTTCGCCGCAGCAGAGGCGCAGCTCTGGATTCCCGAAGTGGACCTCGGCGTGCCCCTCGGCGTCGCCTCGACGACACGCTTCATCCGCTTCGTCGGCCCCGCGCGCGCCAAGGAGATCATCATGGGCTGTCACCGGTACTCGGCCGCCGACGCCCAGGCCATGGGGCTCGTGACGCGCGTGGTGCCGGGCGCGGAGCTCGAGCGGGCGGTGATGGACCATGCGCAGCACCTGCTGAGGAAGCCGTTCCGCGCGCTGGCCGAGGTCAAGGCGCGCATCAATGCCATTTCCGCCAACGCCACCCCCGTCATCAATGCGATGACCGAAGGCTTCCTCGATCGCGGCTAGCGTCTCGAATGGAGCTCGTGGTAGATGTTCCGTCCCCGCGTCTCACGCAGGAGAAGGCTCAGGCCGGCGGCGATCAGGGCGAAGGCGGCGCACACCTTGAACGCTGCCGCGTAGGCCGCCACCGGGTAGACGCGCGCCCCTTCCGACACGGCGCCCGCCCAGCCCGCGTCGAGCACGCTCCCCACGTACTTCTGCGTGAGGGCCGCCCCCACGAAACCGCCCATATTGGCGACGGCCACCGCGGTACCCGCGAGATGCGGCGGATTGACCTCCCGCCCCAGTGGCCACGTCAGTACGAATGCTCCGCCCACCCCGCCCATGCCGAAGAGCAGAGCGGCCACACCCCAGAGGGGCAGGGTCCCCGCGGTCAGGGCCACGGTGACCCAGAGGGCAAAGAGGCAGGAGGAGAGCACGGTGTAGGGGAGCTTGCGCCGGCGGAGGATCTGATCGGACAGATAGCCCGTGAGCGGAGCCGAGAAGAGCAGCGCGAACGAGATGGACGAGGCGTAGGTGGCGGCGGTGGTGGTCGGGAGGCCGTAGATGTCGCGCAAGAAAGGAATGATCCACAGCATGAGATTGCCCATGGCCGCATAGGCGAAGAAGAAGGCGAGGAAAGGCGGCCAGGTGTGGCGGTTGCCCAGCACGCGGAGGAGACCGCGCAATACCTCGGCGGGGCGGGGCACGGTCGTGACGGCTGCGGCGGCACCCGGGGGGTGCTCGCGGACGACGAGGGCGCAGGTCACGGCGCCCGCCAGTGTCAAGACACCGATGGACGTGAACGCTCCACGCCACCCGACCACCGCGACCAGGGCGGCCAGGGGCGCGGTCCCGCCGAGCGCCCCCATGATGCCGACGGTGGCCGTGACGGCCGAGAGCGTGCCGAAGTGCGAAGGAGGGAACCAGTTCGCGGCCACCTTGAGCGCGCCGATGAACGTCACGGTGGCGCCCATGCCGACGAGGAAGCGGCCGGCCATGAGGAGCGCTTCGGATGGGGCCAACCCCATGGCGAGAGATCCCAGCCCCATGATGGCACCGCCCCCCGCCACCACGCTGCGCACCCCGAAGCTGTCGATGAGCAGCCCGGCGGGGATCATGAGGCCCGCGTACGCGAAGAAGTACATGGCCGAGAGCAGACCGATGATCTCGCCGCTCGCGTTGAAGGTCCGCATGATCTCCTTGACGATGACCCCGGGAGCGACCCGATGAAGGAACGCGAAGAAAAACAGAAAGGCCGGGATGCCCCACATGAGCCAGGGGAGCCGAGAGGGTCGGGGGTCCACGCGCCGGCTAGACCCGCTCGAGCACCGCGCGGTCCTCGACGAGGATGCAGCCGCTTTCGTCGGCGCGCCGCACGCTCTCGATGTTGTCGTGGTCCTTGCCGAGACGCTCGCGATACTGCTCGTAGGCGGCGAGACTCGGGAAGTCGATGAGGGCCAGGGCGGAATTGGTGGGGCCGGCGAACTTCGTGGGCAGCCAGTAGCCGACGAGCTCGCCCCCGCAGCGCGGGATGATGCCACCCAGGGCCCGCGCATACCGCTCGAAGTCCTCCCGCTTCCGCGCGTCGATCGTGTAGCGAATGCTCAGCGTGATCATGGCGTTCTCTCCTCCCATCGCATGTTGAAGACCTTCTTGAGCTGCGCGCGCCCCACCGGCGTGAGCATCACCGCTCGCGTGCCCCGCATCCGCCGCACCCAGCCCCGGTCGAGGGCGAGACTCGCGAGGGCCGTGCCTACCGGGCCGGCCACGTGGGGCCGGCGCTCCGTCCAGTCCAGACACCGTCGCGCCATAGGCGGCGCGCGGATGTTTCACGGCACGTCGAATCCGAATGTTCGCGGCTAGCGGGTCCAGAAGCCGGCAGGGTCGCAGGCGCGCACGATAGCGAGCTCCTGGCTCGAGGGCGTCGGCGTCTCCCGGCAGTCGGACGCCATGCGGAGGTCCCAGCCGGTGGCCGCCCGCACCGTCTCCACGCTCTGACCGGGATGATACGAAGCGAGCCGCATCTCGCAGCTCGCCTCGTCGAAGCGGTACACACCGAGGGTGGTGATGACCGCCGCCGGTCCGCCTCCCGGCAATCCCACGCGCCGGCGCCAGCCCGCGCCGTCACCGAAGCCGGGCGAGGTGATGAAGTCCACGCGCTCCCGGAAGCGGCGCTTCTCCTGCGGCATGATGACCACGAAGCGCTTGGCCAGGCTCGCGATGTCCGCGCCGCCGCCGCTGCCCGGCAAGCGGACTTTCGGGCGCGACCGGTCGCCGATGTAGTTCGTGTTCAGGTTGCCGTATTTGTCGATCTCGGCCCCTCCGATGAAGCCCAGGTCCACCAGTCCCTGCTGGAGCATGGACATGATCTCGAGGGTGCCGGTGGACCAGAGCGCCCCCGGGATATTCGGGGTGTCGCTCATGGTCATCAGGGTCTCGGACGCGGGCTGGTCGCGCACGATGCCGTTCTCGAAGAGGCCGATGGCGCCGGGGGCGTGCGTGCGCTTGGCGAAGGCGAAGGCGACCAGGGGCAGCCGCATGCCCACGAAGACGAGATCGCCGTCGTGGATCTCGCGTCCCGCCGCGATGACCATCAGCTCCCTGTCGGTGAACTCGGCCACGCGCGCTCTAGTGCAGGACGAAGGGCTTCGCCGCGGCCGCGGTGTAGGGATGGCGGCGGATGGCCTCCTCGTTGACCTCGACGCCGAGGCCCGGGCCCGTCGGCACGTCGACGTGGCCGTCCCGCGCCTGTATGGGCCGGGTGAGGAAAGGGGTCTCGTGCTCTCCCGTCGGAAATTCCACCGGCGTGCTTCCGCCCCAGGTCGCCGCCATGTGAAGAGTGGCCGCGAGCCCCGGACCGAAATAGAAGGAGTGGGGGGCGATGGGAAGATTGGCGGCCTGGGCGAGGGCCGCGATCTTCCTGAATTCGGTGATGCCGCCGACCTTGGTGATGCTGGGCTGGAGAATGTCGCCGGCGCGCCGCTCGATGATCTCGCGGAAGCCGTAAAGGGTCGACTCGTTCTCGCCGAGGGCGATGGGCGTATCCGTCTCCCGCGTCACCTCGGCGAGCCCGGTGTAGTCCTCGGGCGGCCACACGGGCTCCTCGAACCAGAAGAGCCGGTAGGGTGCGAGGGCCCGCGCCATCGAGAGCGCCTCGGCAGGCGTCCAGGGGCAGTTGACGTCGAGCATCAGCTCCACCATCGGTCCCACCGCTTCGCGTGCCGCGCGCACGGACTCCACGTCTGTCTGGTGGAGCTTGAGCATGGTGAACCCCTGCGTGACGAAGCCCTGACAGGCGGCGGCCACGGCCTTCGGCGAGTCGTAGCGCATGAGGCTCGCATAGACGGGGAGGCGGGGACGCGTGGCGCCCCCCAGGAGCTCGTAGACCGGCGCGTTGCGCGCCTTGCCGAGGAGATCCCAAAGCGCGATGTCCACGCCGCTGATGGCGAACATGGCCAGCCCGCGGCGGCCGTAGATCATGGTGCCCCGATGCATCACGTCCACCAGGTGCTCGACCCGGAGGGGGTCCTGGCCGACGATGAGGGGGGCCAGGCTCTCCTCGATGACATTGCAGACGGCGAGGGGCGCGCCGTAGGCGAAGGCCTCGCCCACGCCCTCGACCCCGGCGTCGGTCTTGACGCGGACGACGATCTGTTTGCGCGTCGACCCCGTCCAGGCCGAGGGAGGATCGAGCGGCTTCATGGGAATGGCGAGACAGATCGCCTCGACGGCGGTGATCTTCATGGCTCAGGCTCCATAGTCGAGAGGTTCGGAGAGTCGCGGCGTGGTGATGCGCACCGCGTGCCGGGCCTGGGGGCCGAGCCGGCCGAGAAACCCCTGCCAGTCGGTCACGCCGTATACCCAGCGATCGAGCCACGCCCGCGTCCCCTCCTCGGTGCGCGACTCCTCGTGATAGCGGTGGAAGAAATCATGGCCGCGGCGGTAACAGCCCTGCACGGGTGATGGATAGGCGCCGAAGGGCTCGTGGACGACCGCGGCGACTTTGAGGGCGGGTGCCAGCACGAGGCCAGGATCGGACAGGATGAGCTCCCGGGAGCGGATCTCCTCGGCCACGATGATGACGCGCTTGGCCGCGAGCGCGGCCTGGCGTGTGATGCCGAGGGTGCCCCAGCAGTGCGCGTGGCCTTCCGGGTCCGCGCGCTGGACGTGCAGGATGGCCACGTCGGGCGAGAGGGCCGGTATGAGCACCACCGGATCACCCGAGAACGGATCGCGCGCCTGCTTGAAGGACGGATTGGAATCGAGGAGCCCCGTGCCCAGCAAGGATCGCGTCGGCACATAGGGAGCGCCCATGGCGCCGGCCTGGAGGGCGGCCGCGATGGTGAGATTGGAGTGGTCCTCGACCTCGACGGGGTGCGGAATCCCGCGCTCCACGGCCCGCCGATAATTGTGGCCGAGGCCGCCTGACACGTTTCCTACCCACGCGGCCTGGATGCGCCGGACGCAGCCCGCGGCCACGAGCTGGTCGAAGAGCATGTCGGAGATGGGTCCGACCAGCGTGAGGTCGCGCCGACGCTGACGGATCACCTCGTGCCCCGCGGCAAACGGGATGAGCGCTTCGAGGGCGGTGCCGAGGCACACCGACGCCCCGTCGGGCACGAAGCGCGCCACCGCGTCGTGCATGGAGACCACCTTGTCCGTGGGCACCCGGCCATACTAACCCAGGGTCGCATCGCGATGGGTCGTCCCCCGTGCGCGAAGCGCGGGTACTTTGCGTCGATGGATAGTCCGAGACCGACGGAATGTTCTGGAGGCTGGCCCCGTCCTCGGGCCAGTCAAGGCCTTCTCTGTCCCTACTGCGCGCCCGCGCGACACACGAGCTCGAGCATCTGCATCGGTCGGTCGCGTGAAACGCGCTTGACAGGCCTCGAGTCGATTTAGTATCTATTAAGTCGACTTTCGTATGGCCATAAGCTCAGAGACTCAGCTGAAACTCAGCCCGGTGGAGGGCGGCGGGTGAAGACGCAGCTTACGCTCATGGTCAACGGCGAGACACGAGAGGTGGTCGTCGCCGTCCACAAGACCTTGCTCGAAGTGCTGCGCGAAGACCTGGGTCTCACGGGCACCAAGCACGGTTGCGAGCTGGGTGAATGCGGTACCTGTACGGTGCTGGTGGACGGCGAGCCCGTCCTGTCGTGTCTGGCCCTGCCCGTCGAGCTATCGGGGCGGGACATCAAGACGGTGGAGGGCATGGCCGACGGAGGCCGGCTCCATCCGCTTCAGCAGGCCTTCGCGGAGCTCGGCGCCGCCCAGTGCGGCTATTGCACCCCCGGCATTCTCCTCACTGCCGAGGCTCTCCTCGAGGACAATCCCACCCCGAGCCGCGACGAGGTGCGCGTCGCCCTGGCCGGCAATCTCTGCCGCTGTACCGGCTACACGAAGATTCTCGACGCGGTGGAGCTGGCCGCCCTCCGGATGAAGGGGGTGCGAGCATGACGCACGGCAAGTTCTCGGTCATCGGTCAGTCCCTGCCCAAGATCGACGCGTGGGCCAAGGTCACCGGCGAGACCCGGTTCGCCGACGATCTCGTCCTGCCCCGCATGGCCTACGCCAAGCTGCTGCGAAGCCCGCATCCGCACGCGCTCATCAAGCGAATCGATGTCACCCGCGCCAAAGGACTGCCCGGCGTCTATGCCGTCATCACCGGCCACGACCTGCCGCGGGTGAAGTTCGGCATTCTGCCCGTCTCCCAGGACGAGGAAGCGCTCTGCGTCGACAAGGTGAGGATGGTCGGGGACGCGGTGGCGGCGGTGGCGGCGGTCGACGAGGAGACGGCCGAGCGCGCGGCCCGGCTCATCGAGGTCGAATACGAGCCGCTCAAGCCCCTCATGTCCATCCAGGAGTCGCTGGCGAATCCGGATGTCCGCATCCACGAGTACGGCGATGGCCCCAACATCCACAAGGCGGTGGCCCTGCAGTTCGGCGACGTGGAGGCGGCCCTGAGCGGCTCGCACCTCGTTCGGGAGGACGTGTTCTTCTTCGAGGGCAATACCCACCTTCCCATGGAGCAGCACGCGGCGGTGGCGCACTGGGGAGCCGACGGCAAGCTCACCCTGTGGTCGTCGACGCAGACGCCGCACTACGTCCATCGCCTCCTCGGCAAGATCCTCGACGTGCCGCAGGCGCATATCCGGGTGGTGGCGGCCCCGGTGGGTGGCGGCTTCGGCGGCAAGCTCGACCCGTTCGCCCACGAGATCGCGGCCTGCAAGCTCTCCCAACTCACCGGCCGCCCGGTGAAGATCGCTCTCACCCGCGAGGAAGTCTTCTACGTGCACCGCGGACGTCACCCGGTGCTCATGTGGGTCAAGACGGGCTTCACCCGGGAGGGCGCCATCACGGGCATGCATTTCCGTTCCTGGCTCGACGGCGGCGCCTACGGCTCCTATGGCGTGGCCTCGACTTTCTACACGGGCGCGCTCCAGACCGTGACCTACAAGATTCCCGTGTACAAGTTCGAGGGAGCACGCATCTTCACGAACAAGCCGCCGTGCGGGCCGAAGCGCGGGCACGGCACGCCGCAGCCGCGCTTCGCCATGGAGTGCCAGATCGACAAGGCGGCGGAGCAGCTCGGCCTCGACCCCGCCGACATGCGCCGGCGGAATCTCGCCGAGCCCTTTACCAAGACGGCCAACCACCTCACGGTGAGCACCATCGGGCTCGGTGAGTGCATCGACCGTGTGGTCGAAGCGTCAGGCTGGCGCGAGAAGCGCGGCACGCTGCCCCCGGGGCGCGGCATCGGCATCGCCTGCTCGTCGTATCTCACGGGCGCAGGCACCGCCATCTACTGGAACGACATGCCGCATTCGGGCGTGGTGGTGCGCGCGGACCGGAGCGGCCTCGTCGCCGTCCTCTGCGGGGCCACGGATATCGGTCAGGGCTCGGATTCCGTGCTCGCCTACCTCGTGGCCGAAGTGCTCGGCATCCAGCCCATGGACATTCGCGTCCATCCCGCCGACACCGACCTGACTCCCGTTGATCTGGGCTCGTACTCCTCGCGGGTCACCCTCATGGCGGGCAATGCCGCCATCCAGGCGACCATGCGGCTCCGCGACCGGATCTTCGAGGCCGCGGCGAGAAAGCTCGAGGTGGCGGCAGACCAACTCGTCGCGCGCGACCGTCGCGTGTTCGTGGCCGACGAGCCGGACAAGGGCATGTCCTTCGCCGACGCGGTGGCCCTCGGCGAGAGCATGCACGGCGTGCTCGCGTTCCCCGGCTCCTATGCGCCGCCCAAGCGCGCGGGTAAATACAAGGGAGGCGGGGTCGGGCCATCGCCCTGCTACTCCTACTCGGCGTGCGTGGTCGAAGTGAGCGTGGACACGGAGACGGGCGAGGTCAAGCCGAAGGAGGTCTGGATCGCCCACGATATCGGGCGCTCCCTCAATCCGCTGCTCGTGGAGGGGCAGGTCGAAGGCTCCATCTACATGGGGCTGGGCGAGGTCCTGATGGAGGAGCAGGTGTTCCGCAAGGGCGTGCACAAGGCTCCCTCGATGCTCGAGTACAAGAGCCCGACCACGCTGGAGACGCCGGAGATCCACACCCTGCTCGTCGAGACCGACGACCCCGAAGGCCCTTTCGGCGCCAAGGAGGCGGGGCAGGGGCCGCTCTTGCCCGTCATCCCGGCCGTGGCCAATGCCGTGCACGACGCGATCGGCGTGCGCATCGACGAGACGCCGATCACGCCCGACAAGGTGCTCAAGGCTCTCGAGCTCGCGCGCCAGGGCAAGTCGCCGCGGGTGGGGCCGGACAAGCTGCCACTGTTCACGTTCCCGGAGCCGAGGGCGGTGGAATCGGCGTTCGGACAGCCGGCCGCGAACTTCACGGATAGGCCCTTCGGGCCCAACAGGCCCGTCGACAAATGATGCGGCTCCCGGAGTTTTCCTACCTGGCCCCCGTCTCCGTGGCGGACGCGGTGAAGCTCATGGTCGATCATGGGCCCGCCGCGATGCTCGTGGCGGGCGGCACGGATCTCTATCCGAATATGAAGCGGCGCCAGTTCGAGCCGTCGGTGCTCGTGGGCCTGCGCGGCATTCGCCACATGTCCGGGGTGCGCGGCTCGCCGAAAACGGGCCTGACCATCGGCGCGGGGACCTCGCTCGCCGCCGTGTCGTCCCACCCGGACGTGGCCCGCGACTACCCCGGGCTCGCCACCGCAGCGGGGCTCGTGTCGAGCCCGCAGCTCCGAAACATGGGCACGCTCGGCGGCAACGTCTGCGTCGACACGCGCTGCAACTACTACAACCAGTCCTACGAGTGGCGCAAGGCCGTCGACTTCTGCATGAAGAAGGACGGCGACATCTGCCTCGTCGCCCCCGGCAGCTCGCGCTGCTGGGCCGTGTCCTCCTCCGACACCGCGCCCATGCTCTGGAGCCTGGGCGCCCAGGTGAGACTGGCCGGCCCCCGTGGGGAGCGGCTCATTCCCATCAGCGCGCTCTATCAGGACGACGGCATCCAGTATCTGAGCAAGCAGCCCGGTGAAGTCCTGACCGACATCGTGCTCCCACCGTGCGAGGGGTGGCGCTCGGCCTATTTGAAGCTCCGTCGCCGCGAATCGTTCGATTTCCCCGTGCTGGGCGTCGCGGTCGCGCTGCGGATGGACGGTGAGACGGTGCGGGAGGCGGCGATCACGCTGGGCGCCGTCGCCTCCCAGCCACGCCCGGCGCCCGAGGCGGCCGCGCTCCTCGTCGACCAGCGGCTCACCCCCCCACTCATCGACGCGGTGGCGGACGCGGCCTTCAAACCGGGGAAGCCGCTCGACAACACCGACCTGACGCATCCGTATCGTAAGAAGATGATCCGGGTCTTCGTGGCGCGCGCCCTGCAAAGTCTCGCCCACGGCCAGCCGGCCTCTACGAATCGCTCTAACCATCTCGCCCACGGTGAGCCGGCCTCTACCAATCGCCCTAACCATCTCACCCACGGTCAACCTGCCGAAGGGCAGGTTGAGGATAAATGACCGCTCTCGGCGCACGCATCAAGGCGCTGAGAGGCGAGCGCGGCCTCCAGCAGCGGCAGCTCGCCGAGAAGGCGGGCCTGACGCCATCCATGGTCTCCCAGATCGAGTCGGGCCGGCTCACGCCGTCCCTGCCCACCCTGGGCAAGCTGGCGGGCGCTCTCGGCGTGCCTATCGGCTCGCTCTTCGAGCCCACCCCCAATGGGCGCCTCCATGTGAGCCGGAGGAGAGAGTACCCGGTGGTGTCCTTCGATGGCACCTCCGAGAAATGGCATGTGCTGGGAGCGGGACTCTTCCAGGGGAAGATCCGTGCCGTGGTCTCGACGCTCGGGCCGCGGGCCAAGGGGGTGAACACCGACAAGGTCATCATCGATCCGGGGCAGATGAAGCTCTTCTACGTGCTCGAGGGCAAGGTCGCCCTCCACTACAATGGCGACGTCCAGCATCTCGAGTCGGGCGACAGCGCCTATCTCGATGGCGGAACGCCGCACGGCTGGGAGAATCTCGGGTCCAAGAGCGCCAAGGCGCTCTGGGTGATCCTGGGCTAAGGGAGACTGGCGCGCATGGCGGATGACACGGCAACCACCATCGTCGACTTCCGCACCGAGCCCGCGCGGTACAAGCACTGGAAGCTCGCCTTCGACGGGCCCGTGGCCACCTTGGCCATGGATGTCCGCGAGGACGGAGGCCTCAAGCCCGGCTATGAGCTCAAGCTCAACTCCTACGATCTCGGAGTGGACATCGAGCTCTACGACGCCTTGCAGCGGCTGCGCTTCGAGCATCCGGAGGTGCGCGCGGTGGTGCTGACGTCGGGCAAGGAGCGCGTCTTCTGTGCCGGTGCGAACATCCGCATGCTCAACCAGTCCTCGCACGGCTGGAAGGTCAACTTCTGCAAGTTCACCAACGAGACGCGCAATGCCATCGAGGAAGCCACGGCCGAATCGCGACAGGCCTACCTGTGCGCGATCAACGGGCCGTGCGCGGGTGGGGGCTACGAGCTGGCGCTGGCCACGGACTGGATCATCATGGCGGACGACGGGTCGACCACGGTGGCGCTCCCCGAAGTCCCGCTGCTCGCCGTTTTACCGGGGACGGGCGGCCTCACCCGACTGGTGGACAAGCGAAAGGTTCGCCGGGACCGCGCCGACTTCTTCTGCACGCTGGAGGAGGGCATCAAGGGACAGCGCGCCGTCGACTGGCGGCTCGTGGACGAGGTGGTGCCGCGCTCAAAGCTCGACGAGACGGTCAAGCGCCGCGCCGCCGAAATGGCGGCGCGAAGCGATCGGCCGGAGGGCGCCATGGGCGTCACCCTCAGCCCCCTCGCACGCTCCATCGAGGGTGGTCGCATCGCCTACAGCACGGTGACCTGCGTCATCGATCGCGACCGCGGCGTGGCCGAGATCGCGATCGCGGGGCCCGCCACGCCGCCCCCCGCCACGGTCGAGGGCATCCATGCCGCGGGGGCGGGATTCTGGCCGCTGGCCCTCGCGCGCGAGCTGGACGACCTGATTCTTCACCTGCGCGCCAACGAGGAGAAGATCGGCATCTGGGTGTTCCGGAGCGCGGGTGGCCGCGACCTCGCGGAGGCCCACGACCGCACGCTCCAGGACCATGGGGGCGACTGGCTGGTGCGCGAGATCCGGCTCTATCTCAAGCGCACCTTCAAGCGTCTCGACGTGTCGTCGCGATCCGTGTTCGCGCTGCTCGAGCCCGGCTCGTGCTTCGTGGGCACCCTGCTCGAGCTGGTGTTGGCGGCCGATCGATCCTATATGCTCGACGGCGTCCTCGAAGGCCACGCGGGCAAGCCCGCCGCCCTCCGCCTCACCGGGATGAACTTTGGCGCCTATCCGATGGTCAATGGCCTCACGCGGCTGGCCAGCCGCTTCCTGGGTGAGCCTGATCGCGCCCTCGATTTGAAGCGGCACCTCGGGGAGGATCTGGAGGCCGCCGCGGCGGGCGAGGCGGGGCTCGTCACCTTCGTCCCCGACGACATCGACTGGGAGGACGAGGTGCGCCTCGGCATCGAGGCGCGCGCGGCCTTCTCGCCGGACGCGCTGACGGGCATGGAAGCGTCGCTTCGCTTCGGGGGGCCGGAGACGCTCGAGAGCAAGATCTTCAGCCGCCTGTCCGCCTGGCAGAACTGGATATTCCAGCGCCCCAATGCCGTGGGAGACAAGGGCGCCCTGCGCGTCTACGGCACGGGCCAGCGCAGCGAATTCGACCGAAGGAGAGTGTGATGGCCGGCATCGACTACACCTCGATCATCCCCAACAACGTCGCCCTCCACGAGAACCGGCGGCTCCAGCGCGCGCTCGAGGACTGGCAGCCCAAGTTCCTCGACTGGTGGCAGGACATGGGGCCGACCGGCTTCCAGGCCAAGGAGATCTATCTTCGGACCGCAGTGAGCGTGGACGCCAAGGGCTGGGCCCAGTTCGGTTATGTCCGGATGCCGGAGTACCGCTGGGGCATCTTCCTCGCCGAGCCCGAGGCGGGACGACAGATCAACTTCGGCGACCACAAGGGCCAGCCCGCGTGGCAGGAGGTGCCGGGCGAGTACCGCGGTACCCTCCGCCGCCTCATCGTCACCCAGGGCGATACCGAGCCCGCGTCCGTCGAGCAACAGTGCCATCTCGGGCGCACCTGTCCTTCCCTCTATGACCTCCGCAATCTCTTCCAGGTCAACGTGGAAGAAGGCCGCCACCTCTGGGCCATGGTCTATCTCCTCGACGCCCACTTCGGCCGCGACGGACGGGAGGAGTCGGAGGCCCTGCTCCAGCGCCGCTCGGGGGACGCGGACAAGCCGCGCATCCTGGGCGCCTTCAACGAGCCCACGCCGGACTGGCTGTCCTTCTTCATGTTCTGCTTCTTCACCGATCGCGACGGCAAGTACCAGCTGGCCAGTCTCGCGGAGAGCGGCTTCGACCCGCTCTCCCAGACCTGCCGATTCATGCTGACCGAGGAAGCGCATCACATGTTCGTGGGCGAGGCGGGCATCATGCGCATCGTCCAGCGCGCCTGCGAGCTGATGCGCGAGCACAAGACCGACGATCTCCGGCCGCACGGGGGCATCGATCTGCGCCTGATCCAGAAATACCTCAACTTTCACTGCTCGGTGTCGCTGGACCTCTTCGGCTCCGAGATCTCCACCAACGCGGCCAACTTCTATACGACCGGGCTCAAGGGCCGCTTCGAGGAGACGAAGAAGGACGACGACCACCAGCTCAAGGATGCCGCCTATTCGATGGCCGGGCTCGACGGCGAGCGCATCACCGTCCGCGAGGAAGCCGCCCTCGTCTCCCTGAACGAGCGCCTGCGCGACGACTACGTCGCCGACTGTGCCCGCGGGGTGGCCAGGTGGAACGAGGTCATCCGCAAGCACGGGGTCGACGTCGAGCTCACGCTTCCCCATCGCGCCTTCCATCGCGCCATCGGCATGTTCTCCGAGGTGCGGGTGTCGCCGGACGGCCGCGTGGTCAGCCAGGCCGAGTGGGACGCCCGGCACGGTGACTGGCTGCCCACCGAGGACGACAAGGCGTACATCCAGAGCCTGATGCATCCGGTGACCGAGCGCGGAAAGTTCGCCAACTGGATCGCGCCCCCGCCGCGTGGCATCAACGGGCAGCCCGTCGACTTCGAATACGTCAGGCTCGGGTAGGCGCGTCTCATGGCGCCCCCGGCGGTCACGTCGAAGGATCTCGGCCCCGCGCTGGGCATGTACTCCCACGGCATGACCGCGCCGGCCGGCGAGATCGTAGTGGTCGCCGGCCAGGTGGGCACGAATCGCTCGGGCGAGCTCGTAGGCCCCGGCGATGTGGCGGCGCAGACGAGGCAGGCGCTCGACAACGTGCGGGCCGTGCTCGAAGCGGCCGGCTGCGGCATGGGCGACGTGATCCGCTTCCAGACATTCCTGACCCATGCCTCGGACATCGAGGGCTTCATGCAGGCACGGCACGAGGTCTTCCCCCGTCACTTTCCCGGCGGCACGTATCCTCCGAACACACTCCTCATCGTCTCCCGTCTCGTGAAGCCCGAATTGCTCGTCGAGATCGAGGCCATGGCGGTCAGGCCCGCCACGGCGGCCGCTGCCCGGCGTCGGCCGGCCAAAACCAGCAAGCGCGCCCCGGCCAAGCGCCGGCGCTAGACCGACGCTCCACGGAGGTCCCGACATGGCGATGCCGCCGTTCCAGGTGCCAGACCGCTTCAATGCCGCGGGGTTCTTCGTGGATCGCCACGTGGCCGAAGGCCGGGGAGGCAAGGTCGCCTTCTTTCACGACGAGGGCGAGCTCACCTATGCCGGGCTTCAGGAGCAGGTCAACCGGGCAGGCAATGCGCTCCGCGGCCTCGGCGTCGAGCAGGAACACCGGGTGCTGTGTCTCCTCCTCGACTCGCCGGCCTTCCTCGCCACCTTCTGGGGCGCCATCAAGATTGGCGCGGTACCCATACCCGTCAACACGATGATGCGCGCCCCGGACTATCTCTATTTCCTCGACGACAGCCGTGCCCGGGTGGCCGTGATTTCGGAAGCGCTCCTCGCCGAGGCGGGGCCGGCTCTCTCCCAGGCGCGCTATCTGAAGCACGTGGTCGTGGTGGGGACACCGGGGACGGGTCAGATCGCCTATGAGCCGTGGCTGGCCAAGGCCTCCGCTACCCTCGAGGCCGAGGACACCTCCAGGGACGACTCCTGCTTCTGGCTCTATTCGTCGGGCTCCACGGGGTTTCCCAAGGGTGCCGTGCATCTCCAGCACGACATGGTGGTCTGCACCGAGACCTACGCGCTTCAGGTGCTCGGCATCACGGCGGAGGACCGGACCTTCTCGGCCGCCAAGCTCTTCTTCGCCTATGGCCTCGGCAACAACATGTACTTTCCCATGCGCGTGGGCGGCCAGGGCGTTCTCTACCCGCATCGTCCGCTGCCCGAGGCCATGTTCGAGGTGATCCATCGCCACCGGCCGACCATCTTCTTCGGCGTGCCCACGCTCTACGCGGCCATGCTGCAGATCAAGGAAGCCGAGAAGCGCTACGATCTCTCCTCGCTGCGCTGTTGCGTCTCGGCGGGGGAAGCCCTGCCCGAGGAGATCTTCAAGCGATGGCGGGAGCGCTTCGGGGTCGATATCCTCGACGGGATCGGCACCACGGAGATCCTGCACATATTCCTCTCGAACCGGCCGGGCCAGTCGCGGCCGGGATCGACGGGATTGGTGGTGCCTGGATACGAGGCGCGCGTCGTGGACGACGAGGGACAGCCGGTGGCGCAGGGCGAGATCGGCAACCTGCGCGTCAAGGGCGATTCGACCATGGCCTACTACTGGAATCAGCACGAGAAGACCAAGGCCACGCTCTTCGGCGAGTGGATACAGACCGGCGACAAGTACTATCAGGATCCGGACGGCTATTTCTGGTACTGCGGGCGCGCCGACGACATGCTCAAGGTCGGCGGCATCTGGGTGTCCCCGGTCGAGGTGGAAAACACCCTGATCGGCCACCCCGCCGTTCTCGAAGTGGCGGTGGTCGGCCACGAGGACACGGACCGGCTCGTCAAGCCCAAGGCCTTCGTCGTGCTCAAGGACGGGGTGGCGGCCGCGACGGCCCTCGAGGACGAGCTCAAAGGGTTCGTCAAAGACAAGCTCGCGCCGTACAAATACCCCCGCTGGATCGAGTTCGTTCCCTCCTTGCCCAAGACGGCCACCGGAAAAATCCAGCGCTTCAAGCTGCGCTAGGCGGTTGTCGAGGGGTGAGCAGCGGCTGGCGATCCGGATAACGGATAAGGTCTGGCTCGCTGCGCCAGAGGGTGCAGGACGTCGATCGCCCACCCCACATCCAGGCGCTCTGGTCGCGCCACGAGCGCGGCGGGCTGACGCAGTGTCCTCGACGCGAATGACCCGCCCGTGCCCTTGGATGCTAGCGCCAGGTAGAGCGGGCATACCTCTCTCCTCAACTACGAACGGGGACGTGCGTCCGGATGTATTGACCCGCGATGGGGGGGCTGGTAGTGATTACGTCGATATGCAAAGTGTCGGCCTCCCCCCGCCGGATGCGTCCGCCGCACTCCTCGCGAGGATTGCCCAGGGGGACCGGGAAGCCTTCAGCCACTTCTACGACGCCTTTGCCGGCCTGGCCCTCGGGCTCATCCGGCGTGTGCTCCGCGACTCCACGGCATGCGAGGAAGTCCTGCAGGAGGTGTTCTGGCAGATCTGGCAGGAGGCGGCCCGCTACGATCCCCGTCGGGGCAGCCCCGAGGCGTGGGTGGTCATGCGCGCGAAGACGCGGGCAATCGACAGGCTGCGTGCCATACGTAGAAGAGAGAAGACGTTCGTGGCGCCCGTGGACGATGCCATAGCCGCGAGCGCGTCCGACGCGCCCGCGGAGAATCCCGGCGTGGCGGCGGAGCGGCGAGGGCTTGTCCGATCGGCGCTCGCGGGCCTGCCCGAGCCACAGCGGCGCGTGGTCGAGCTGGCTTTCTTCGAGGGCCTGACGCAATCGGAGATCGCCCATCGTCTCGGCGAGCCGCTGGGGACGGTGAAGACGCGGGCACGACTGGGGCTCGAGCGCCTGAGGAGCCTGATGAAGCGAGAGGGGCAGACGCCGGCATGAATCACGACGAGGTCGTGGAGCTGGCCGCGGGCTACGCTCTGGGTGCGCTCGACGTCGAGGAGCGCGCGCGGTTCGAGGCGCTCCTCGCGGCGGGCGATGTGGACGCGCGGGCCGCCTTGCGCGACTTCGAGTTGACGGTGGCGGCGCTCGCGGCGGAGACGGCCGAAACGCCGCCGCCCGCCGTGAAGTCCGCGCTCATGGCGCGCATCGACGCCGAGGAGCGTTCTCGAGGAAATGTGACCCGGGTGCTGTCCATGCCTCGTTCCGCGCCGCCGCGCCGATCGCTGTGGACGGCGGTCGCGGTGGGGGCCATGGCCGCAGGCATCGCGGCCGTCGCGGTCGGTCTCGCCGTCTCGACCGTCTACGACCGGCGGATCGGCCAGCTCGCCCAGGAACAGGCCGAGCTCAGGCGGGAGCTGGCGCGCCAGGAATCGCTCGTGACCATACTGCAGGATCCGGCGACCCAGATCGTCGCGCTCTCCGGACTCGCGCCCGCGCCCGAGGCCAAGGCTCGCATACTGTGGCACGCGACGGCGGGTGGCCTGCTCGTGGCCCAGGGACTACCGCCGGCGCCCGAGGGCAGGGCCTATGAGCTCTGGGCCATTGCCGGCACAGGCGCCCCGGTTCCGGCCGGCGTCTTCGCCGTGGACGGCAAGGGTGTGGGTAGTCTGCGCGTGGCACCGCTGCAGTCCGGCGAGGCGCCCGACACCTTCGCGGTGACCCTCGAGCCGGCGGGCGGCGTCGCCGCGCCCACCGGCAGCATGTATCTCGTCGGCAAGCTCTGACTCTCGCCCCCAGCCCAATGCCCCGCCCGTCGCGACTTTGAGTTAGTATCACCGGGCGGCGGCCGGACCACCTGCGCGGTGCCGGAATTCCCGCGAGAGAGAGGGCAAAGCATCGGGGTCGTGCGATCCGGTTTGCGAGGCGACATAGCGGGAGGCGTCAGCGGGGGCATCTTGATCGTCCCTCTCAGCATGGGCTATGGGCTGCTCGCCCTCCAGCCCCTCGGCAATCGCTATGTCCCCTACGGTATCCTCGCCGGTCTCTTGAGCGCCGTGGTCGTGCTCTTCTCCGGCGCTCTCCTCCGAGGCTCTCCCAGCCTCATGTACACGCCGCGGAGCGTGGTGACGCTGGTCATGGCCGCCGTCGTCCTCGAGGGCGTGGCCCGCGGTCCGGCGGCCGCCGCCGCACGCGGAGATGTGCAGCGGACGCTCGCTCTCGTGTTCTTTGTCGTCCTCGCCGCCGGACTCTTCCAGGCGCTGATCGGCATGCTGCGGCTGGGATATCTCATCCGCTATATTCCATCTCCGGTCATGGCCGGCTTCCAGAATGGCGGCGCGATCCTCATCATTCTGGCCCAGGTCGATGCGCTGCTCGGCTTTCGCCGGCATGTGCCGATCCCCGACCTCGCGCGCAACCTGGCCGCCGTACAGCCCCTCACGCTCGCGGTCGGTCTCTTCACCGCCTTCGTCATGTGGTATGGCCCGCGGCTGGCCAGACGAGTGCCCCCGGTGATCCAGGGGATGCTCGCGGGCTGCGCCGCCTACTACACGCTCCGGGCGCTGGGCGCCCAGGCTCTGCTCGGGCCAGTGGTGGGGCCTCTGCCGGAAACGTGGCCCTGGCCGAGGTACGTGGCGAGCTTCGGCAGGCTCATGGCGGATCGGGAGATGTGGCCGGCCCTCCTCACTCTTGGTATCGGTGCGTTCGGACTGGCCATCGTCTCTTCGCTCGACGTGCTGCTCTGCGTGAGGGTGATGGATGGCGTGGTCGGCGAGCGCTCGAGCGGCAGCCGGGAGCTGACCCGCCTCGGCCTCGGCAATATGATGGCCGCCTGCTTCGGCGGGATTCCCAGCGGGGTCAACCTCGGGTCGAGCGTGACCAATCGCCGCGCGGGTGGGCGGACGCGCTTGGCCATCGTCGTCGCCGCTTCGGTGGCCCTGCTCGCCATGCTGCTTCTCGGCCCGGCCTTCGCCTTGCTGCCCCGCGCGGTGATCGCCGGCATGCTCGTGGTCGTCGGCATCCAGCTCTTCGATCCCTGGAGCCTCCAGCACCTGGCGCGGATGCTGGGCGGCGAGCGCGCCCACTGGCGCGTGATGGGGGTGGACCTCCTCGTGGTCTTGCTGGTGGCCGCGAGCATTCTCGTCTTCGACCCCGTGGTCGGCGTGGGCGTGGGCGTGGCTCTCGCCGTCCTCTTCTTCCTCGTCCGGATGAGCAAGTCGGTGGTGCGTCGGGCCTACCATGGCGACACGGTGAGATCGCGGCGCGCCCGGGATCCCGAGCTCATGGAGCGATTGGCCGTGCATGGACGGCGCATCGTCGTCTTCGAGCTGGAAGGGCCGATCTTCTTCGGTACGGCCGACGGCCTCGCCGGGCGCGTGGAGGCCGTCACGAAGGCCGGCGCCCATCAGGTGATTCTCGATCTCAAGCGGGTCAACGAGCTCGACAGCACGGGCGCCCGCATCCTCCTGCAGATCGACGAACGCCTCAAGGGACAGGGCGGCCACCTTCTCCTCAGTCACCCGCACGACAACTACCTCGTCTCGCGCGTCCTGCGCGATCTGGGCGTGGCGAGCGCGCTGGGCGACCACGGCCTGTTCTCCGACACGGACTCCGCGCTCGAATCAGCCGAGGATCGGGTGCTTCTCGCGGGCGGAGGAGGGGAGGCGCCGAGCGGCGAGGTGGGAGTGGACCGGTTGAGCCTGCTCGAGGGGTTGAGCGAGGCCGAGTGTGCGGCGGTGCGCGCGCGCCTCGTGCGCCGCACCTTTCGCGCGGGCGAGATCGTGATCAAGGAAGGCAGCCCCGACCGTGATCTTTTCCTCATGTCGCGCGGGACAGCCAGCGTCAGGGTGGACGTGCCCGGCCAGGGGCGGCAGCGCCGGCTCGCCTCCTTCTCCGCAGGCACCGTGTTCGGCGAGCTGGCTCTCCTTGACCAGCAGCCGCGCTCGGCCACCGTCACCGCGGACGAGGAGGTGGTGTGCTACGTGCTTTCGGAAGACGCGTTTCACCTGCTGAGGAGAGAGCATCCTGCCATCGCCATCAGGCTTCTCACCAATCTCGGGCGCGAGCTGAGCCGACGCATCCGCCGCGCCAACGCCATGATCTCGGAGCTCGAAGGCTGAGAGCATCGCCGGCGCGCGCGGAGTCCCGCCCGCGCGAATTGACATCCACCGGGGGCGATAGTAAGAACGTGAGGGCGGTAGCAAGCACCTCACCTGCAGTCGGCTCCGGCGGCGGTGGCGGGATTCGAGGCGCTCACCGGCGTCAAGCTCGTGGCCGAGGTGTATCCGGAGGATCAGTTCCGCGCCAAGGTGCTCGTCGAGCTGACCTCCAACGCCAGCTCCATCGACGTGTTCATGAGCATGCCCGCCCAGGAAGGTCTCAAGTACATGCGGGCGGGCTGGCTCCAGCCCGTCGACGAGTTCCTCAAGAATCCCGCGATGACGTCGGCCGACTACAACTGCTGCCCCTCGAGCCCTACGAGTCCGCTCTCATCGACGGCGCCTCGTCGGCGCAGATGTTCTGGCGGATCACCCTCCCCCTGCTCCGGCCGACCATCATCGTGGCGCTCCTCTTCCGCGCCATAGACTGTCTCAAGACCTTCGACATCATCTACGTGATGACCCAGGGCGGCCCGGGCTTCGCCTCGGAGACGCTCAATGTCTACACCTTCCAGGTCGGGCTCTTCTATTTCCACATCGGCTATGCGAGCTCGCTCCTCGTCATTCTCTTCGCCCTCGTGCTCGCGGTGAGCCTGCTCCTCATCAAGGTGAGACGGGGAGCGTGGTGAGGTGATCAGCCTCTCGAAGGGGCGGCGCGACCGTGTGAACCCGTGGACCTACGTCCTGCTCGCCGTGCTCCTGATCCCGTTCCTCTTTCCCCTCGGCTGGATGCTCCTGTCCTCGCTCAAGACCCAGGTGCAGAACACCGCCTACCCGCCGGTCTGGGTCTTCGCGCCCACGCTGGGGAACTATCGCGAGGTCTTCCAGAAGAACCCCTTCTTCACCTTCACCGTGAACAGCCTCGTGGTGGCCTTCGGCTCGACGGGGCTCGCCCTCCTCCTGGGCCTTCCCGGCGCCTACGCCATCGCGAAGTTCAAGCGCACGGGCATCGCGCTCGGCATCCTCACCGCGCGGATGGCCCCCGGCATCGGCTACCTGATTCCGTGGTTCATCCTGTTCACCAAGGCCAAGATGATCGACACGTATTCCGCTCTGATCCTGACCCACTTGATCGTGGCGCTGCCCCTGGTGCTCTGGGTCATGATCGGCTTCTTCGAGGACGTCCCCGGCGACCTCCTCGAGTCCGCCCGCATCGACGGATGCACGCACTGGGCCGCGTTCCTGCGCATCGCCATCCCTCTGGCCAAGCCGGGCATCGTGGAGACGGGCATCCTCGCCTTCATCTTCTCCTGGAACAATTTCCTCTTCTCGCTCATCATCGCCGGCTTCAAGACGCGGACCCTGCCCATCGCCGTCTACAGCTTTCTCTCCTACGAGGAGATCAACTGGGGCGGGCTCACGGCCGCGGCCACCGTCATCACCCTTCCCGTGCTCCTGCTCGCCCTCTTCGTGCAAAAGCACATCGTGCGCGGCCTCACTCTGGGCGCGCTCAAGGGCTGAGGGGGGGCGGGGGGAGAGTCAGGTCGCGCGGAGACGCGCGGCATGGAGCACGGCGATCACGGTCATCCCGTCCTTGATCTCGCCGCTCACCACCATGCGCAGAACTTCCGCGAAGGGGAACTCGCGTCGCTCGATGAACTCGGTGGGGTCGGGCGGGCGCGAGCCCGGTTGCAGGTCACGGGCCAGGTAGAGGTGGGCGGTCTCGCGCAGAATGCTCTTGGACGTGTGGAAATCGCAGATCTTGACGAGCGAGCCCGCCTCGCGTCCCGCCTCCTCGGCGAGCTCGCGCTGGGCAGCCTCCTCGGGACTTTCGCCGGGATGCATGCCGCCCGTGGGCATCTCCCAGTAAAAGCCCTGGGCGACGTAGCGGTACTGGCCGACGAGGAGCACGGTGTCCGCATCCACGAAGGGGAGGATGCCCACGCATTCCGAGCACTCGACGACGCCGTAGATGGTGGAGCGGCCGTCGGGCATGAGGGCCACGTCCTCGCGCACGCGGATCCAGCGATTGTCGTAGACGGGGCGGGTCGAGCGCGTCCGCCACGGCTCGCGGGAGAGCGGATGCGGGCGTTGGGAGTCGGCCATGGGCACCTCACCTTGTATCATGTCCTCGCTCGGTGGGCTATAATCGAAGCCGTCACACACCCCGCACGGAGGAACGCACCGATGCCGCTGCCCGCTCCCGTCGAAGCGCTCTGGAACGATCTCCAGTCGGTGCGCGCCCGCCTGCTCGAAGAGGTCGAGGGATTGAGTCAGGCGCAAGCCGATTGGCGCACGAGCGACCAGGATTGGTCCGTGGGGGAAATCGTCCATCACCTCACCCTGGCCGAAATCGGCACGGGCAAGGTCACCTCCAAGGTGCTCAGAGATGCGGGAGAGACGCTGAAGCCCTTTCCCGCGGACCTCAAGGCCTTCGCGCCGCTCGCCACGCCTGCGGGCGGTCGAGCGGAAGCCCCCCAGGCGGTGTGGCCGGAGCGCGGCAAGCCTTTTGCCGAGCTGGTCGCGGAGATGAAGGCGTCCCGGGAGCGCAGCCGGCAGAGCATCGAGCGACTGGCGGGCGTGGATCCCCGTCCATTGACCTTTCCGCATCCGCGGCTTGGCGCGCTCGATCTCGCCCAGTGGTGGACGCTCCAGGCCTGGCACGACGGCATTCACCTCGAGCAGCTGCGCGGCGTCAAGGCCGCGCCGGGATTTCCCCGAGCGTGAAGATCAAGCTCCGCAATCCCAGCCGGGAGGTCGAGCTGCCCGGACGCAAGCGTGTGAAGGACGTGCTGAAGGAGCTCGACATCCTGCCCGGCACCGTGCTCGTGATCCGCGGCCGCGATCTCCTCACCGCCGACGAGGTGGTGGGGGAGGGCGACGAGCTGGAGGTTCGACCGGTGATGTCCGGGGGGAGCGACCGGAGATGAAGTGCCGCAAGTGCGGAGCAGGCGCGGTCATCGAGCTGCCCCGCCACAACGCCGCCTTCTGCTCACCCGATTTTCAGGAGTTCTTCCGCAAGCAGGTCGCGGAGGCCATCCGCAAGCACAAGATGTTCACGCCGGAGGAGTCCGTGCTGGTGGCCGTGTCCGGAGGCAAGGACTCCCTTGCCCTGTGGGACGTCCTGATCGAGACGGGCTACCAGACGGCGGGGCTCTACCTCGACCTCGGCATCTTCGACTATTCTGTCGAGTCGAAGGCCAAGTGCGAGGCCTTCGCCACCTCGCGCGGGCAGAAGCTCGTTGTCGAGTCGGTACGGGAGCGCGTGGGCGCGGGCATTCCCGAAGTCCAGAAGGCGACGCGCCGTCCCACCTGCTCGGCCTGCGGACTGAGCAAGCGCTATCTGATGAACCGGGCGGCGGTGGACCACGGCTACCCCGTCATCGCCACCGGGCACAACCTGGACGACGAGGCGGCGGTGCTGTTCGGCAATGTGCTCCACTGGCAGATGGATCCGCTCTCGCGCCAGTCGCCGGCCCTCGCCTCGACGCATCCCAAGCTCGCCCGCCGGGTCAAGCCGCTCTATCGCCTCTCCGAGCGGGAGACGGCGGCCTACGCTTTCCTGCGCGGCATCGACTACATCGTCGAGGAGTGCCCCTTCGCCAAGGGCGCCACGTCCATCACCCACAAGCAGATCCTCGACCGGCTCGAGGAGGCCTCGCCCGGAGCCAAGCACAACTTCCTCTTCGGCTTTCTCGAAAAGGCCCGCGGTGCCTTCGAGCACGCCGAACCCACTGTGCTGAACGAATGCGCGGTGTGTGGGCAGGTCACGACCGGAGAGATCTGCGCTTTCTGCAAGCTCGGCGACCAGGTCAAGCGCCGTCGCGCCTGATCATGCGGACCACTTCCACAAGGAGGCAGCAGCCATGAACAATGCAGTGATCGTGGGGGCGGCGCGCACCGCCGTGGGCAAGCGAAACGGCAGGCTCTCCACCGTCCGGCCGGATGACCTCCTCGCCGATACGCTGAAGGCGCTCGTCGAGCGGACCCGGATCGACCCGGCCGAGGTCGAGGACGTGGTGATCGGTTGCGTCGACCAGCTGGGCGAGCAGGGGCTCAACATCGCGCGGAACGCCGCCCTCATCGCCGGCTTCCCCCTCGACGTCTGCGGCACCACGCTGGACCGCATGTGCGGCTCCGGCCAGCAGGCCGCCAATTTCGCCGCCATGGGGGTGATGTCGGGCCAGTACGACTGCGTCATCGCGGGCGGCGTCGAGAACATGAGCCGCGTGCCCATGGGCTCCAATGCCACGGGGCCCGGCGAGGGGGCGCTGTCTCCGCGCCTCCAGGCCCTCTACAACATCGTGCCCCAGGGCATCTCGGCCGAGATGCTCGCCGAGAAGTGGGGCCTCAAGCGCGAGGAGTTGGACAAGTTCTCCGGCCAGAGTCATGAGAAGGCGGGGCGGGCCATCGCCGAAGGGCGCTTCAAGCGGGAGATCGTCCCGATCACGCTGCCCGACGGCACCGTGTTCGACGTGGACGAAGGCGTGCGCGTGCCCGTCAACTGGGACAAGCTGGCCTCGCTCGCCCCGTCCTTCAAGCCGGACGGGGTGGTGACCGCGGGCAATTCGTCGCAGATCTCCGACGGGGCCGCCGCGCTCCTCATCATGTCGGAGGCGCGCGCCAAGGCGCTCGGGCTCACGCCCCGCGCCCGCATGGTGGCCACCTCGCTCGCGGGGGTGGATCCGACCATCATGCTGACGGGGCCGATTCCCGCGACCCAGCGGGTACTCAAGAAGGCCGGACTCAAGATCGACCAGATCGACCTGTTCGAGATCAACGAGGCCTTCGCGTCCGTGGTGCTGGCGTGGGAGCGGGAGCTCCACCCCGACATGGAGCGTGTCAACGTCAACGGCGGCGCCATCGCGCTGGGACACCCGCTTGGCTGCTCGGGGGCCAGGCTCATGAACACGCTTCTCCACGAGCTCGAGCGCTCCAAGAAGCGCTATGGACTTCAGACGATGTGCATCGGCTTCGGGCAGGGGATAGGCACCATCATCGAGCGGTTGTAGCCGCCGCGCGTGACCCTGCGTCCGGGCCCGCTGCGTCGCGGCCCCCTGCTGCGTCGGGTCCCATCGATGCTCGGCACCCTGGTGGCGGCTGCGGCGTTTCTGCTCGCCGTCACCAGGGTCGAGGATCCCGACACCTGGACCCATCTGGCTCTCGGCCGCCTCATGGTCGAGACCCGGGGCCTGCCTGTCCACGAAGTCCTCGTCTTTCCCAGCGGCGCCCTCCCGTACCACAACACCGAGTGGCTCTTCGACATCGTGCTCTACCTCGTATTCCGCGTGGCGGGCCTCGGCGGTGTGGTGCTGCTCAAGGCCGCCACGATCGCTCTCACCTTCTGGGTGCTCTTCAAGGACGCGACGCTCCCCCGCGAACCTGTCTCGGACCGCGGCCTGCGCGCCGTGGCCGCGGCCGCCGTGCTCCTGGGCTCCCTGCCCATGATTCGCCACCGATTCATCGAGCGCCCGGACATTGCCCTGATGGTCTTTCTCGCTTTCACTATCTACGCGTTGAACGCCTATCTCCTCGAAGGCCGCCGCCTGATCTTCGCGCTGCCCGCCGTCCACGTGCTCTGGGCGAATATGCACCCGAGCGTCATCGTGACCGTGGTGCCCTTTGGCGCCGCGCTCGCTGGAGGAGGTCTCCTCCATCTGCGGCGACGCGGGCGAGCGGTGGAGGATTCCTGGGCTCCGACCGCGCGGCAGCTCAAAGTCGTGGCGGGGGTGCTGGTCGCGGACGTCCTCGCCTCGCTGATCAACCCGCGCGGGGTCGAGATCATGACCCTGCCGTTTCAGCTCGCCGCCTCTCCCTGGTTCACCCAGGAGGTCAACGAGCTCCAGCGTCCTCCCTTCGGCCTCTATCCGGGCCCCTACGTGCTGGCCGTGCTGCTCCTCCTGAGCTTCGTCGTCCTCGGCCGTCGGATGTTGTTGATCTCGGTCCTGACCGTGCTGCCCTTCGCCTATCTGGGCCTCTCGGCCGTCCGCTTCATCTTCGTCTTCGCCATCGTCGGCGCGCCCGTGCTCGCCCGGAACCTCGCCGCTGTCGCCTTGGCGTGGAGCCGAGATCGTGGGCGCCCGGTGATGGTCGCGGGAGTGGCCGTGCTCGCGGGCAGTGCCGTATCGGTGCTGCTCGCGCTGGGCCAGGTGCCGCCGCTCGCGGATTCACGCAAGAGCGTCGGGCTGGGAGCCGACGCGCGCTTCGTTCCTGAGGGCGCGCTCCGCTATCTCGATCGGCTCGGCATGACGGGGCGCCTGTTCAACGCGTTCCACTTCGGCGGCTATATCACGTGGCGGGATTTCCCAAAGCGCGTGGCCATTATCGACGGCCGCGGCTATGTGCCGGGGAGTCTCCGCGAGGAGATTCATTTCGCCCGCGCCTATCCCGAGCACCTCGCGCGGCTGCAGTCGGTCTACGGCTTCGATGCGGCGGTGATGGACTACCCGATCTATTCGGGCGACGGCAGGGAGAACCTGAGCCCCGATGCCGACCGGGGGCTGACCTCTCCGGCATGGGCGCTCGTCTACTGGGACGATTTCGCGCTGGTCTACCTCAGGCGGTCATCTCGGTGGGACGCGGTCATCGCGCGTGACGAGTACCGGCGGGTGCGCCCGGCCAATGGCCTGCCGGCCTTCTGGCGCTCGCTGACCGACAAGGCGGCGGTGCCGGAGATCAAGGTCGAGCTGGAGCGCAATGTCAGCCAGACGGGCTCCGCGCGCGGCCGGACCCTCCTCGGATTCGCGCTCCTCCAGGAAGGCAAGACCGAGCCCGCCCTCGAGGCTTTTGAAGGCGTTCGAGACCCGGAGCGTCGACTCGACGTGCTGCAGGGGCAGGCGCTCGCATGGCAGCAGAAGGGCGACAAGGCGCGTGCCATCGAGACCTATGAGCGCGCCGTGGCCGTTCAGGAAGACGCGCTCACGCTCTACGGGCTCGGCGCGGCCCTCATCGATGCCGGGCGCGCCAGGGACGCCATCCGCCCGCTGGAGAGCGCGCGTGAGAAGAATCCGGCGCTCCTTCCCGTCTATGCGCTCCTCATCGACGCCTACAGACGGACGGGGGACTCCCGGCGCGAGGGCGAGGTCGCGCAGGCGGGAGCCGAGGCGGTCAAGCGCGCCCAGGCCGTGGAGCGTGGGCGGAACGGGCTCGGCCTCAACAGCACGGGGCGGCTGCCCGAGGCCGTGGCGGAGCTGGAAGGTGCGTCGGCACTCGATCCTGACAATGCCAAGATCAGGAGTGATCTCGGCTTCGTCTACCTCTACGCGGGGCGCACAGAGGACGCGGTCCGTGTGC
>WNGB01000237.1_pt1 | contig 99632 bp, 82 predicted proteins | sample 5400681 | NCBI WGS metagenome assembly WNGB01 (sample SAMN13153367, study PRJNA577476) | soil metagenome | isolation source: 115 cm soil or saprolite under grassland replicate 2 | place: USA:California | collected 2016-06-15 | reverse complement strand
TGATTTGGAAATGTGGGAATTTGGAAATTTGGAAATCTAGCGATTGGCCCCAGTCACATTTCCAAATTTCCACATCTCCAAATTTTCAAATCCGTCAGTATTTGAACTTCAAATGTTCCTGCCGCAGGTGCAGGCCGACGGACTGTCCGCCGAACGTGGCGAACTCGTTCACGCGCCCCTTGACGCTGACATGCGCGCCCTTCGTGGGGACGCGGCCGTCCTGCGCGACCACGGTGACCTCACCGGTCCCATCGTCCACCTTGTAGAGTTTGAAGGGGACCAGCGGAACTCCCCATGAACTGGTGACGACACCGTCGACGGTGACCGAGTGGTTCTGGTAACGGCCGGGGTTGTATTTGAGATCGGCGATCTTCGGATGCGAGTTGAGCGCGCATCCGGCAAGAAGGCCGAGCGACAAGGCGAGGGGCGCGAGTCTTTTGATCATCAGGTCCTCCGCTCGCGGGCAATGCAACCGCCGTGCGAGAACCGCGCGAAATCGCTGAACTACGACGGGATACGGCGATGCCAGCGCCTGCCTGAGTTAACGCATCCCGTTGACTCCGCGCGGCTGTCGACCTCTACATCAAAGGCTGTGCCGCGCGATTCCGGCCGATTTCCGAATGATTCTCGCGTCCGTGCGTCCGTTGCAGTGGACGCGCTGACCTGACCGAAGGACGCTCCGAACAACCTTTCCAGGAAGAGTCCGTCTCACTTTCAGTATTCAACCGGAGGTCTTTCAATGATCGTATCGAATTGGGTAACGCTCGCGGGTGCCCTGCTGCTCGCCGCCCCCGAAGCGGCGCCTGCGCGTGTTGTCGCACAAGACAGGGAGCCCATCGCCCGCGCTTTTGAGTTGGCCCGGTCCGCGCACATCGGCGTGACCGTCACGGATATCGAGGGGGAGGACGCCAAACAGCCGAAGTCAGGCGTGGTGGTCGAGACAGTCTCGCCCGGAGGTCCGGGGGACAAGGCGGGCATCCAGGCTGCGGACACCATCACCGAATTCGATGGCGAGCGCGTGCGCAGCGTGCGGCAGTTCTCGCGCCTCGTGCAGGAAACGTCGCCAGGGCACAGCGTCGCGGTGACGCTCTCGCGCGGGGGGCAGCGCGTCAATCTGAACGTGACCCCCGAGCGGCGCACCTGGTCGGATGACTTCAACCTGCGGCTTCTCGATCTTCCGCGCGGGGCGCGCATTCCAACTCCGCCATCCCCTCCGGCAGCGCCCCGCGCACCTCTTCCACCGGCACTGGTCGATCCGGACTTCCGTTTCGACTTTCCCGGCGTCATGCGCTATGGGAACGGACGGCGTCTCGGGATAACGATCGAGTCGATTGACGATCAGCTCGCCGAATACTTTGGCGTGAAAGAAGGCGTCCTCATCAAGTCCGTGCTCGATGATTCGGCGGCGCAGAAAGCCGGGCTGAAAGCAGGCGATGTGATCACCAGCATCAACGGATCGAAGGTCTATGACACGTCGGACGTGAATCGCGCAATCAACCGGCTCGAAACCGATGGCGCGTTCACGATCGATGTCGTCAGGGACAAGAAGACGATGTCGTTGAAAGGGAAACTGGAAGCGGCCGACACGCGTCCACGCGCGCGGACGCGGACGGTTCTCTAGCCTGCGGCTCCGGCTTTGACGCGTGCAGACGGCGGCCCGACGAGTGTCGCGAGCTGCGCGGCGATGATCGTGGCGGCGGCCAGCAGGGATTCCTGCTGCTCGCCGCCATTTTTTATTTCCGCGGCGATCACCCCCACGCACCCGGACGATCCCACCAGCGGCACGGCGATAGCGCCGCTCGAGATCGTGTCCCCCTTCACTGTCTGCAGCAGGGACGTGCGATATGCGGAGGCGGTCACGTTTTCGGCGTCGCGCTTGATGGTGCCGAGACGCGTCGCGAGCTGCGGCGAATAACCATGCACGAGGATCGGCGAGAGCTCGCGTCCGTCGGGATCGGCGATCCAGAGGACGATGCCGCTGGCGTCGAGCACGCCGGCTGCGCGCTCGAGCAGCGACGGCAGCGTCCGTGTGTCGGGGATGCGCGCGAGCTCGCCGCAGAGTGACGCCACGCGATCGAGGCTCACCTGTCGCGCAGCGGGCACAACCGGCGCGGCCACGAGACCGAAATCACGCAGATCGGCGAGTGTCTCATCGGACACGATCGGCAGTGGCAGGGCAGCCGAAGTGGCGAGGGGGTCGGAATCGGGCCTGCGACCGGCTGGTAGTAACAGCAGGAGGCCGAGCAGCGCCGTTGCGCCCGCGCCGGCGAGTGCGATGACCTGCTGCCGCTTGACGGCGGCCGCTGCAGAATCGTGCCCGACTTGCTCCGCCGTCAGCGCGCGGTCAACCGCGTCCCCCGCCTTCTTCGTCAGCTCGAATCCGTCCGCGAAGATCATGTCGGATGCGAGCGTCAGCTGACGGCCGCGCGTAAAGTCGCGCGCCCGCAGATCCATCTGCATGAATTCCTGAAGCGCAGTCGCGGCCGCTTCGAGCTCTGCGGCCGCTTGAGGTGCGGTCACGGCGTCGCGAAGCGTTGAGATTCTTTCCTCGATCTCTTTTTCAATCGACGCCACGCGCGCGAACCAGAAATCCTCTCCCTGGCCTACGGCGACGTACGATTGTTGCGCGGCCCGCAGATCGGCGATCGACACGGCTGCGCTGCGCGCGTTGATCTCGAAGGTACGCATTGCCGCGCGATCGCGATCGGCGTCGCGCGTTGATGACCAGAGGAGAAAGGTTGTGCCGGCGATTGCTGCGAGGCAGAGGAACAGCAGCGAGAGGCGCACCGGCAGTCTGGTCAGGCGCATGCGGCGCGATTACTATAACATCGCGGAACGCGCGTGGCTTCCGGAGAAATCGTCGCGATCGTCAACCCGTTCTCGGGCGCGGGCGCAACGCCAGGCGTCGCCGAAGCGCGAGTCGCGCTGCTGACCGCTCGCTTCGGTGCCGCCGGCGTCAGCAGTACGGTTTACCTCACCGAACGCCCGTATCATGCCGGCGAGATGGCCCGCGCGGCGGTCGCGTCAGGGGCCCGCATGGTGATCGCATGGGGCGGCGACGGTACGATTAATGAAGTCGGTACCTCGCTTGCCGGCAGCGGCGCCGTCCTCGGGATCATTCCGGCAGGCTCGGGTAACGGGTTCGCATCGGAGCTCGGCATCCCGGCAGACCCCAACGCGGCCATCGATATCATCCTCCGCGGCCGCGATCGCCCCGTCGACGCCGGGGAGATGGCAGGGCGCCTCTTCTTCAATATCGCGGGCATCGGGTTCGATGCGCTGATCGCGGAGCAGTTCAACCTGCGATCGCTGGGGCGCCGGGGCATGGGACCCTACATCCAGATTGGCGTGCGCGAGATGTTCCGGTATCGCGCAGCCCGGTACCGCATTCGGCTCGATGACGAAGAGCTCAACACGACGGCGCTCCTCATCGCCTTCGCGAATGGCCGCGAGTACGGCAACAAAATCCGGCTGGCCCCTCACGCGCAGCTGGATGACGGAAAGCTGGAAGCGATGGTCGTGGAGGACCGGACCCCTCTCGCCCGGCTGTGGTGCGGGCGCTACCTGGCGCTGGGGACGGCGGACAAGGCTCCGCGCGTCGTCAAGCGGTCCATTGCATCCGCGGTCGTGGAGACGGATGGCGAGATGCTCTATCACCTCGATGGAGAAATCGGCCGCGCGGGCGGATCCATTTCGGTCCGCATTCGTCCGAAGCTCTTGACCGTACGGGTTCCCGCATGATCGAGGCGCTCGTCGAAGCCGCAAAGGCCGGCGACACCAATCGCGTTCGCGAGATCGTAGAGGCTTCGCCGGGTGTCACATTGCAGCGACTTCCATCCGGGGAGTCTCCATTGATGGCCGCCCTCTATCGCGGGCACCACGCCGTCGTCGACGCGCTCATCGAGCTCGGCGCCGATGTGGACCTGTTCGTGGCTGCGGCAACCGGCAGATTGCCCGAACTGTCTCGCGCCCTCGCGCATCCTGGCGCCGTCAACGCTTACGCGTACGACGGCTGGACGCCGTTGCACCTTGCCGCGTTCTTCGGCCAGCTGGAGGCGGCCCGCCAGCTGTTGAATGCCGGCGCCGACGTGCACGCCGTGTCGCGTAACAGTCTCCAGAACACGCCCTTGCATGCCGCGAGTGCAGGGAAGCATGCAGCTATTGCGCTGTTGCTGCTGGAACGTGGCGCCGATCCGGAGGCGATCGATGGCGGCGGGTTTACCGCGCGGCGAATCGCGGCCGAGAATCAGCTGACCGCTGTAGTCGAAGCGATCGCGCGCAAGGCCCGGTAGAAAAATCAGAACGTCGGCAGGTACGGCTGCAGGAAGCGCGTGATGATCGTGAGCTGTCCCGTCACGATCAATACGCCGATCGCGATGAGCAGCGCTCCCGACACGAGCTCGATCGTATGGTAGTACTTCCGGATTCGTTTTGCCGCGCCGAAGAACTGGTTGATCGCCAGCGACGTCAGCAGGAACGGGATACCGAGACCGAGCGAGTACACCGCCAGCAGCGTGATCCCTTCGCTGACGGTGTTCCTGGATCCGGCGATCGCGAGAATACCCCCGAGGATCGGACCGATGCACGGCGTCCATCCGAATGCGAACGCGACGCCGACGAGCATCGCGCCGAGCGGACCGGCCGGCTTCCGCTGTGAGTGCACGCGCTTCTCGGTTTCGAGGAACGCCAGCCTGAACACCCCCATCGTGTGCAGGCCGAAGACGATGAGGATGCCCCCTGCGATCTTGCTCAGCAGCGGCAGCTTCGCGAACATGAACTTCCCGATGGCGGTGGCAGATGCGCCGAGCGCCACGAACACGATCGAAAACCCAATCACGAAGGCAAGCGATGTAAGAAAGACCTGCAGCCGGGACGTCGTTGGAGCGGCGTCGGCGCGCATCTCCTCGACCGAGACACCCGATACGAATGAGATGTAGCCGGGGATCAGCGGCAGGACGCACGGAGAGACGAACGAGAGAAAGCCGGCAGCAAACGCCGCGAGGAGCGAGACGTTCTGGTTCATGCGAACGTCAATCGACTTTCTGCAGGCGGATCGCGTTCGCCGGGATCGACGTCGGATCCGGCCGTCCTTCGAACTTCACCGGCGGCAGGTCCTGGAACATGACGTCCCACTTCCAACGTTCCGACGGATTCGACGCATCCAGCCAGTGCTTCGCCGTGACGGGGTGTACAAACGCGAGGTCCGTCAGCGCCGCGTAGGTTTCGTTGCCGCTCATCGCGCGCGCGACGTCGCCGCGAACGTGCGCGCTGCTCGTGTAATTGAGCGTCTGGCCCAGGACCATCGCGAGGTTCACGAAGATCTGCCAGTCTTCCTGCGCATCGCCTGGCGGCGGCAGCGCGCGCGCCGCCGCCTGCAGGCGTCCCTGCTGGTTCACGTACGCCGCGTCCTTTTCGTAAGACGAGACGCCGGGCAGCACTACGTCTGCTGCGCGCGCGAGATCGGTCAGAAGCACGCCCTGCACGATGAGCAGTGGAAGGTTGCCGGACTTGCGCGCGTCGATCAGCCACGCCAGATCGCCGATCGATCCGGCCGGACCTGGATCGAACACGAACAATGCCCTGACCTCGCCCGCTTCGACGCGGCGGCGGAACGCTGAAAGATCGGCCTCGCCGTTCGCGGCTGCGCGCGCCGGAAATCCGAGGTCCTGCGCCCCCTTTACGTTCGGCGCATCGATTGGCGGAATTTTGAACTTCGTATTCGGCGGCTGCGGCTTTTCGCGTGTCCGCCAGCTGATCGCGACGCCGTCTTCGGGCAATCCAAACGCGCCACCCAGACGCCCGATCAGGAACAGTTCCTCGATCGAGGCGTGGGCGGAAATAAGAAACCGCAGCGCCGGCGTCCCGCCGTTCGCCGCCACCAGGTCGGCGATCTTCGCGAGCGCCTCGCGCATGTCCACCGGCTTCTGCTCGCCGCTCGCATCACGCACCAGCGCGCGTCCGAGGCGGTCGTCTCCTTCGATCCAGTGATAGTCGAAGCGGCCGATATCGCACATCCAATAATCGTTCACCTCGGGGTTGTAGCGCGGCGTAATCCGCGCGAGCCGCGCCCCCTTCGCCCATTCCGGTTTGGCCTTGAGCCACGCCGTCGTGTTGCAACCCTTCTCGCAGAACGTGCAAATCGAATCCACCGCCTCGGGGTTGTCCCATGGACGCGACTTGAACCGGTAATCGCGCGTGGTGATCGCGCCAACCGGGCAGACGTCCATGAGGTTTCCGGAGAGCAGCGAATGCACTCCCTCTTCCTGGAACGTCGCGATCTCGCTGCCGTAGCCGCGATCGGTAATGTTGATCTGCGCGTCCCCGTCGATTTCTTTCATGAAGCGGACGCACCGCGTACACAGGATGCAGCGGTTGCGGTTCAGCATCAACGTCGGCCCGAAGTCGACGTCCGCCTTCACACCTTCGCCGTCGAAGACGCGGCGCGGGAACTCCATGCGGCTCTCGTTGGGCCCGAACGAATACGAGAAATCCTGCAGCGGACACTCGCCCCCCTTGTCGCACACGGGGCAGTCGAGCGGGTGATTGATCAGGAGGAACTCGAACACGCTCGCACGCGCCTCGACGACGTCGGGCGTCCCGGTCATGACCACCATCCCCTCCGCCACAGGCGTCGAGCACGACGTCTGCAGCTTCGGCATCTTTTCGATCTTCACCAGGCAGACGCGGCAGGACCCATCGATGCCGAGTCCGGGGTGATAGCAGTAGTAGGGAACCTTGATGCCGTGCTCGATCGCAGCCTGCAGCACGGTCTTGCCCTTCTCCACCGTGAGCTTCCGGCCATCGATCGTAAGGGTTACGGTCTCCATAACTTATCGATTATATCTACTTCTCTATGTCAGCCAGGGCGCCCGCATCCTTGTTGACTTCAATCGCCCGCACAGAGCCCTTCAATGGGATCATCCGTTCGACGGCTCTGTCCGTTACCGCAACCACGACGTCCTGAGATGTGCCGTCCGTGTAGGTCACAGTCACCGTAATAGGAAAATCGAACACGTCGCCTCTTTGTTCGAACCGCACCTTCAACTCGTTGCCAACAACCGTCGACGTGAAGCGCACCGTCGGAATGCCGCTGCCATAAATCCACCTATCGAAGAACCGCGAGAGTGGACGGCCGCCGCCTGCTTTCTCCATCGCCTGGCGGAAGTCGTCGGTGCCCGCCTTGTTGTAGCGCCACGTCGCGTAGAAATCTCTCAGGCCCGCAAAGAACGCCTCGTCACCGAGAAGGCGGCGGAGCATGTGCAGGACCATCGCCCCCTTGTTGTAGACGAGCGCGCGGAACGTGCGTCCCTCGCCGCGGATGTGGCCGAGGCGGTACCCGAGATAGACGGGCCCCTGCGGGGAGAGCGCGATCGCCCATTTGCGCATCTGGCGAAGGACGGACGTGAACTGGTCGGGACCACGCTCGCGTTCGGCATACAGCGCGGCGAAGTACTGCGCGAATCCTTCGCTGAGCCACTGCTCGTGGTAATTTTTCCACCCGACCGCCTGTCCCCACCACTGGTGTGCGATCTCGTGCGCGATGAAAAACGACGGATAGTTCTGGAACGAGACGGGATCGTTGTTCCACACGAACGGCGACGTCGGCATCGGCTGGTTGAGCATGGCGAAATACGCGGGACTGTGGCCGCCAGGCACGTCACTTTCGGTCACGGCGAGCGTGAACGCGTCGTAGGGAGCGTCAGCGAGCAGCGACGTGTAGAACTTCAGGATTTCTGCTGTCTTCTCCGTCAGCCCGCGCGCCTTCGACATCTGTCTCGGATTCGCCGCGACGGTCAGCGCAACCGGTTCGTCGTCATCGCGCAGCTTGAGCTGCGTCACCGGACCGGTCTGGAAACGGCTGATGAGAACCGCGAGATAGCGCGTTGGTTGACGCGCTTCGAACACGACGCGCTTCCGGGAACGCTGCCCCGGAGCGGCCTCCAGCACCGTTGGCGGACCCTGTCGCGCGCCGCTGGCGACGACATCGAGATCCGCCGGCACGGTGAGCGTCAGCCTCGCAGTTGCGTAATCACTGACCGTGGACTGTGGATACCAGTAACTGCGATTGCTATAGGTGTACTGCGGCTCCGACGGAATGACGATCGTGTCTTCCGTGCCGCGCTCCTGCTGGATCGCGACGGCTTCCCGATCAATGCCCTGCGGCGGCAGCCGGCCGCCGTAGGTGATGACGAGATCGAACTCCGCGTCGCCGACCATCGTTGCCGGGAACCCAATGAGCACGTTGTTCTGGCCGACGACGCGCAAGTGCAGCAGGCGGCCGAACTGCGGCGACGTCACACTGCGTACGACGAGCGGCTCGGCAAGCCGCAAGGTCAGCGTGGAAAAGTACGGGGACAGCGCCCGAACCGAGAGCTTCGCCGTTCCGTCGACCCAGCTTCGATCGGGAGCGAACGACGTCTCGAGCTCGTAGCGCGTCACGTCGTACTCCCGGCGATCGTCCTCGCTGAAAAACCGGTTGCCCTCCGCGACGTGCTCGTCCGATGGATACACAGCGATGTTGCGGTGACGCCGGCGATCGAAGAACGAAATGTCCTCGGGTTCCGAGCTCGCACGCGCGTAGGTGAGCGGACCGTAACGGCTCGTCACGATCTCCGCGACGAAGTCCGCCTGCGAAGGGACCAGCGACCATGTGGAAGTGCTCAGGTCGCTCAGATCGATCTGGAAGCTCTTGGGCAAGTACGTCTCGAAGACTTGCGCCGCGCGCCGCGCGCGAGCGGGATCCGTGGAGCGAGGCTTCAGCGCACCCGCGGCGACCGTGCGATCGAAGGCGCCCGGGTTCATGCGGATGAAGACCGCATCAAAATCCGCTTTCAGTGCCTCAGCGCCTGAAAAGATGCGGACCTGGCCGCGTTCCGCTTCCGGCTTGGGAGAGAACGCCGCGCGCCCGCGTCCGAGGACGACCATCGCCGTCGGACCATCGGGCGTTTTCGACATGAAAGCCGATCCCACGGGAATCGACAGCGTCAGGTCGGGCGCTGCGACGACGAGGTTGTGCACGTCGTACTCCGTAGTCGTGTCGAGCGCGAGGTGGAACAGGCCGTTGACGACGCTGAGCCGATCGACGGCGGCAATCCGCCACGGCCCATTGCTGGCACCCTCCGGGACAACGTCCATGCGCCACGACGCCACGCGGCCTTCTCCGTCGCGCTCGGTGAACGTCTCGAGCAGCAGCCGGATCTTGCCGTCTGCCGTTGCGGTGCGATCGCGCTCCTTGACCGCGGAGCGCGTCGCGCGTGGGAACGTCATGCTGAGTACGAAATCGGATAGCTGTGCCGGCGGCACCTCGGAGGTCGCCAGGGCGCGAAGCGCGTTGCTGTCTCCCGCCGCAGTCAGTTTCTCAATCGTGTCGACGAGCCGGGTGACGCCGTCCACCTGCGCCGCCGTTCCCTGCGGAGCAGGCGACTGCGCCGCAGCCAGGGCCGGCCACATTGCGAGCGACGCGCACGCGAGGACGCGGCGGATCGTCATGAGAGTGCAATTATTAGACACCGGAACGCGGCGCGCCGGTGCTGGGACGAACTACGTCCTCTTAAGGATGAGGACCGTCAAATCATCCGTGAAACGCGAGTCGCGCGCGTGTGCCTCGACCGCCTGCAGGATCGCCGGCGCGAGGACGGCTGGTGATTGCGATCCGCGCGCCGCGAGAAACCGCTCGAGCCCGCTTTCTTCGAACGGCTGTCCCCCTGGATTCTCTGCCTCGGTAATGCCGTCGCTGTAGAGGACGAGCAGATCACCATGTTGGACCGACGTGCTCACCGCGTCATACGTGGACAACTCGAACATGCCGAGCGCAATGCCTGTTCCACCGAGCCGCTCGATCGTGCCGTCCGCGCGACGGAGCAGCGGCGGGTTTTGACCCGCATTGACGTAGGTCAGCGCGCCGGTTGACGGCGTGTAGACGCCGTAAAAGAGCGTGATGAACCGCGATCCGGGACTGTGACGGCAGATCTGCGTGTTGAGCCGCGCGACGAGCGCACGCGCCTCGAGTCTCTCGTCGACCAGCGTCCGCAGTACCGCGAGCAGCAATGCCATCAGGAGCGCAGCGGGGCTTCCCTTCCCCGCCACATCCCCGATCGTCACGATAACGCGCCCTTCCGGATCCTCCGTGAGCGGCAGGACGTCGTAGAAATCGCCGCCGACCGTGTTGGCCGGCCGCGTCACGCCGCAGATTTCCGCGTCTCCCGCTTCGTACGTGCCGGTCGGCAGCATCGCCAGCTGGATCTCGCGCGCGACTTCGAGTTCCCCTTTCAACGAGAGGCGATCGGCCACTTCAAGCAGCACGAGCAGGTTGAACAGGATGATGCTGACGAGTAGCGCGATGGTGCCATCCGCCCACTGTGGCGCGAAGATCGCGACTCTGAAGAACGGCGTGCCGAACGGGACGGAGATCGTCGACCAGCCGCGGTAGAGCTTCAGCACGCCGATCAGCGCGACCACGAGCGAGATCAAATAAAGAGAACGCCGCGCCGGTGACAGCTTCAGTGTGAACGCAACGAAGACCTGGCGGATGCGAACGATCTGACGGCGCCACCATGGTTTGCGCGCGAGCCTGTCCTCGTCGAGCCCGCGCGTGAAGAACCGGTACGCGTCGCGCGTGTCGTGCGTGAACAGCCGCTCCAGATCGTCTGCCGTCACGTCCCGCGCGATGTCGCGCGTCCACGCGTCGAACCAGTGCGGCCTGGACGGCCCCGCAGTGTGCGTTTTGGCCAATTCAGATCAATTTCAAATCAGGCCGATCTCCCGGCCCACCGCCGCGAATGCGTCGAGCGCGTACTGCAGGTCCTCGCGTGTATGCGTCGCGGTGACGATCGTCCGGACGCGCGCCTTGTCGCGCGCCACGGTCGGAAACGCGATGCCTTGCGCAAACACCCCTCGCGCGAACAGCTTGTCGGACAACAGCATCGCCTTCGCTCCCTCGCCGGTAATGACGGGCGTGATCGGACTCTCGCTCAGGCCGGTGTTGAATCCGAGGCGCTGCAGTCCCTCTTTGAAGAAACGAGTGTTGTCCCAGAGACGTTCGATGATTTCCGGCTCCTCCATCAGGACATCCAGCGCGGCCATGCACGCCAGGACGACGGCCGGCGGATGCGACGTGGAGAACAGGAACGGACGCGCCCGATGATAAAGAAAATCGATCAGGTTCGCGTTCCCGGCGACGTATCCGCCGAGCGCGCCGACCGCCTTCGACAGCGTTCCCACCTGGATGTCCAGGCGGCCGTGCATGCCGAAGTGATCGACAGTGCCACGCCCGTTCTTTCCGAACACGCCGCTCGCATGCGCGTCGTCCACCATCATGATGCAGCCGGTTTCTTCCGCGAGTTCGCACAGACCCGGCAGCGGCCCTAGATCGCCGTCCATGCTGAATACGCCGTCGGTGATGAGCAGCTTGCGCTGCGATACGGGCAGCTCCTTGATGACCTTACGCGCCGCGTCGACATCTTTGTGCGGGAACACCTTGATGGTTGCGCGGCTGAGACGGCAGCCGTCGATGATGCTCGCGTGGTTCAACTCGTCCGAGATGACCACATCTTCTTTCGTCAGGATCGCGGAAACGGTTCCCGCGTTTGCCGTGAAGCCGCTCTGGAAAACGACGACCTTCTCTACTTTCTTGAAATCCGCGAGTCGGCGCTCCAGCTCCATGTGGATCTCCATCGTTCCCGCGATGGTCCGCACGGAGCCAGTTCCCACGCCGTACTGCTCGATCGCCTTGAGCGCCGCCTGGCGGAGCTTCGGGTGCGTCGTCAGGCCGAGGTAGTTGTTCGAGGACAGGTTGACCACGGACTTGTGGTCCACGGTCGTATGCGCCTTCTGCTCGTCGTCCAGGATGCGAAGCTGACGGAAGAGCTTCTGCTCTTTGAGTGAGTCGAGCTCTTTTCCAAGGTACGCCAGCGGGTCAGTGCGCATAGCAGCCGAGTATAACTGGCACTCCGGTTGAAATCGCAGTTTCCATGCGGGTCCGAACCGCCTGGTTTGGCAATCTTGTGGTCGTCGCCTTCCTACTCGCGCAGGCGTGTGACGGCGTGCTTACGTACGTGGGAGTGACCGTCTACGGTGTCCACATGGAGGCCAACCCCGTCCTCGCGTGGATGATGGCCACGATGGGGCAGGGAATCGCGCTCGCGGCGGCCAAGGGGATTGCGGGCGGCTTCGGGATCGCGCTCCATCTTGGATCCGTCCACCATGTCGTTGCTGCACTTGCCGCCTTCTACATCGCTGTCGCGGTCGTCCCCTGGATCGGAATCCTATTCCTCTGAAATCGCGTCTTCGTCGCCCATCATTTCGGTCGCAATGACCTGGAGAATTGCGGCCGTCGGCACGGCTAAGATTGCACCGACGATCCCCAGCAGCGAGCCGCCGATCAGTAACGACACGATCACCGTCACCGGACTCACGCCCACCTGGCGCGACATGATCTTCGGCACGAGGATGTGATTCTCGAGCTGCTGCTGCAGCACGAAGAACACAATCACTGCCAGGACCTTCTTGAAGCCGACGGTCGAGGCCACGGCAATGGCGGGGATCGCGGACAGGATCGGTCCAATGATAGGAATCATCTCGCCGACCGCGGACAACAAGGCGAGCACGTAAAAGAACGGAATGCCGAGCGCCCACAGGCCGACAGCCGACGTCGAGCCGATTGCGCCGGCGAGCAACAGTTGCCCACCGAGCCACGCACTGACCTTCACCATCACTTCGCGGCTTGCGGCATCGACGCGGGCGCGCTGATGCTTCGGGAACAGCCGCAGCCACGACGTGCGCAGCGCCCACGAATCCACCAGCATGTAGAAGGTCAGGATCAGGGTGGTGACGACGCCGAACAATCCGCCGGCGACGTTCGCGACTGCACCGGCCACGCGGCCGACCGCGTCACCACCGCCACCGGGCGCGCGCTCGACCGCTTCGCGCATCGTCAGGTGCTCTTTCAACCAGCCTTTGCTGATCAGGAACTCCTGCACCCGGTCGAACATGTCGGGCAGCTTGGCCCACAGCGCGGACGCCTGACGCACGAGCTGCGGAAAGACGAGCACGATCACCAGGGCCAGCGATCCGACAATCGCAACGTACAGGATGAGGATCGCCAGCCAGCGCGGCAGGCGTTTCGCGATCGGGAGAACTTTCTGTCGCTCGATCATGCGAACGATCGGACTGAAACCGATGGCCAGGACGATGCTCACGTACACGATCAGCAGTGCGTCGCGCACGATGAACCCGCACCAGACGACGATGACGGCGAGCGCCGTCATCACGATGGCATACCGGATCAGTGCGTAGGGATTGTGGCGAGGTTCCGGCGCCGAACGAGTGGTCACCGGGCCAGAAAGTCCTGCGTGAAGTCCGCGACCAGGTCGTAGATGGTGGTGAGTTCCGCCGGAGCCGCAAGAAAGACGACGCGGAAGAAACCCTCTTCGGGTTTCGTGCCGAAGCCGGAGCCGTATACGCAGAGCACGCCGGTCGCGCGCAACAGCCCGAGCACGTAGTCCTCGTCGGTCGTGCCCGCCGGGAGCGTGACCTGCGGCATCGCGTAGAACGCAGCCGTAGGTGCGACAGTGTGCATGCCGTCGATTGCGTTGAGGCGCGACACTGTCAGTTCTGCGCGTTCGCGAAGCGCGGCCCGGAAGCTCGCTTCGTGCGAGCGATCGCCGTTGAGCGCGGCGGGAATCGCGAACTCCATCGGTCCGGTGGAGCAGAGCCGTCCATCCGCCAGCTTCTTCACGCCCGCCAGAACGTCATCAAGCCGATCGGTACGTCCGACCGCCATCCATCCCGCGCGCCAGCCTGGCGCCAGATACGCTTTTGAGAGCGATGAGAACGAGATGATCGGCGCGTCAGCGTAGAGACTCGCCATTGGCGGTACGGGTCCGTCGTATGCGAGATCTCCATAGACCTCGTCGGCGAGCAGCGGGATGTTGTGCTTGTCCGCGATTTCAATGAGGCCGCGCCGCACGGCGTCCGGATAGCGAGCTCCCGTCGGGTTATTCGGATCGATGACCACGAGGGCGCGCGTCGCCGGCGTGATCAGCCGTTCGACGTCGTTGACGTCCGGCAGCCAGCCATTGGACGGGTCCTTCCTGTAGAAGACGGGCCGCGCCCCGATCTTCGCAAGCACCGCCGTATATAGAGGATAGGTCGGCGAGGGGATCAGGACTTCGTCCCCTGCCTCGGCCAGTGCCGTGAGCGTCAGCTCGATCCCCTCGGATGTTCCAGAGGTGATCACGACGCGATCGGCGGTGACCGGCATCCCACGCCGCGACAGTTCCCCGGCGACAGCTTCGCGGGCGGGAAGGATGCCCACCGATGGGGCATAGCCATTGTGGCCATCGCGCATCGCCCGCTCCACCGCCTCGATCATGTGCGGCGGCGTCGTGAATCCGAAGATGTTCGGATCGCCGATGTTCAGGTACCTGACCTTGCGGCCGGCCGCTTCCACCTTGCGTGCCTCCGCGACGATGTTGCGGATGGCGTAGACGAAGCCGCTGACGCGGCGCGCGACGGGGATCGCGGCGGTCGTGCGCATGGGCGAAATGTTACCAGAGTGCCGCAGGTGTAAATCCTGCAGGAGGGGAACCGCAGAAGCGTGTAAGTCTTACGCGAATTTGGTCCCTTTCGAGCAGCTCCGCTTCCTCCCATTCCACACAAATTACTGATACGAAGCGACTTACCTGTATGGCAACGCCTTTGGAAGGAGACGTCCCGTGACGACGTGCGCAGCAGTGACCTCGGCCTTCACGCTGCTCCTCGTGTGCGCACCGTCCATAGCCGCGCCCCAGGAATCCTCCTCGCAAGCGGCGAAGCCGACCTTCCGCTCGGCGGTCGATCTGGTGTCGATCGCAGCGGTGGTTCGCGACAAGCACGGACGCTTCGCGCGGAATCTGAAGAAGGACGACTTCGTCGTCGAGGAGGGGGGCGCGCGCCGCGAGATCGTGGACTTTCGCTCGGATGATAACGCGCCGGTGCGCGTCGCGTTGCTGTTCGACGTGAGCGGCAGCATGCGGCTTTCGTCGCGGCTGGAGGAAGCGCGGCAGGCGGCGCGCCACATGCTCAGTGCGCTGCGGCTCGGCGCCGCCGGCGACGAAGCGGCGGTGTTCAGCTTCGACATGAATCTGCAGTCGCTGCAACCGTTCACCGTAGACGCCGGTGCAATCGAGCACGCGCTCTCGCGCGTGACACCGTACGGGCAGACGTCGCTCTACGACGCCATTGCGCAGACGTCGCGCCGCGTGGCCGACACGCGCAAGGGGGATCAGCATCGCCGCGCGGTCGTGGTCTTTACGGACGGTCTGGACACCAGCAGCCTGATGAAGCCCGAGCAGGTCTCGGCGATCGCCAGCGCGATCGACGTGCCCGTCTACGTGGTGACCGTGGTGTCGGAGCTCGATCGGGATCGGGAGAAAGAAGACGAAGACAGACCGTTGCATTCGCTCGCCCGCTGGACGGGCGGCGGGTTGTTCGTGACGAGCGCGCCCGCACACGAGAGCGTGGCGGCGCGGCAGATCATCGACGAGTTGCGGCACCAGTACGTGATGGCTTTTGCGACGTCCCCCAATCCCGGGTGGCGCCCTCTACGTGTCAAGACGAGAGACCGGGACCTCAGCGTGCGCGCCCGAAGCGGATACACCGCGGGCGCACGAGGGGGTTCTTAATTGCCAAAGGAGCAGACTGCGATGAGAAGGTTCGTAACGGCGTTGGCGATTTCGGCGTTGGCTATCGGCGGCTCGACCGCGTGCGCGACCAAGAAGATGGTCAAGCAGCGTGTCGGCGAAGTGAATGACAAGGTGGACACGCTTTCGAAATCCGTGGAAGAGACCCAGGAGCGGACGCGCACGAACGAAGGGCGCATCGGCGAGGTCGATCAGAAGGCGCAGGCGGCGAATGCGCGCGCGGAGAAAGCCGGCTCGCGCGCTGACGAGGCCTACACCGCCGCAGACAAAGTGAACACTCGTGCGGACGCGATCGAGAAGGCCTCGAAGCGTCTCGTCTACGAAGTCGTGATGAGCGAGGACAAGGGCGGCTTCAAGTTCGGTCAGGCGAAGATCCCGGCCGACATGCAGTCGCAGATCGACGAGCTCGTGGCGCAGCTGAAGGCGAACCCGAACGGCGGCTTCATCGAGATCGAAGGGCACACGGACAACGTCGGGCCGAAGGACACCAATTACAAGATCGGTCTCGACCGCGCCGAGGCGGTGAAGCGGTACCTGTATGAGAACCAGCAGATCCCGCTGCACAAGATCAACGTGATCAGCTACGGCGAAGAGAAGCCGATCGCGCCGAACAAGACGAAGGCGGGCCGCGCGCAGAACCGCCGCGTCGTCATCAAGGTACTGGCCTAAGACTCAGGCTCACGGCCCAGGGCAGAGAGGGCCGGATCGGGGACGGATCGCAGGAGACGGCGCCGGAATCCTCCGGGGTCGATCCATCGATATAAACGTCAGCACTTTCGCAGGGTGCTTTGCGTTCCGTCCCCGTTCCGGCCCTCTCTGCGTCTTGTCGTAAACGGTAGACGGTAAACGGCAAACGGTTCGGGAGCTAACGGACTAACGGCTGCAAGTCGACAGCTCCGACATGCAGCTCCAGAACCTGATTGTGTCCGCGCCGATCGCTCTCGCCACGGCGGCGCCGTGCGCGGCGCAGGGGACGTTCGGGCTCGGCGCGCGGTTGAACATGGTCCGCGGCGACATCCAGGCGGATCCGGCGGCAACCGCGCAGCGATTCACCGGCGGCCAGATCCGCGCGCGGCTCTCGCCGAAGACGAGCGTCGAGATCGCGCTGGACCTGCGCACCGAGACGAGCGTCGACCTCTCGCAGCGGGTCCGCGACTATCCCCTCCAGAGCCCCCATCCTCCTGTTCCCGATCCACTCCACCTTTTCGCCATTCGTGCTCGGCGGCGTCGGCTGGTACACGCGCGTTGTGGACACAATGGCCGGCGGAAAGCCATCGAATCGGTGTCGACGCAAAAAATGGGCTACCACGCCAGACTCGGAGCGGAGATGAAGGTGGGGCGTCACGCCGGGGTGCACGCTGACTATCGCTATACGATGGTGCACTTTGGGAACGGTACCGGCGCGACGGCGCTGACCTCCGCTGTGGCCGCCACGGGGTCCGGCGCCGGGACGAGTGGACTTGCCAGCCGGTTCGCTCCCTCCTACGATGGCTCGATGTGGACCGCCGGGTTCACGTTGTATTTCTGAACCCCTTTAGAGGAGGGACCATGCTTCGCGCATTCCGCGTAGCGCTCGCTGCTGCGCTGCTGGCCGTCGTGTCGGTGAACGCGGCGGACACCCCCGTCATCAAGTTCAGCGACGTCAAACTGAAAAACGGGCTCCGGGTGATCGTGTCCGAGGATCACACGGCCCCGACCGTTTCCGTCGCGGTGAACTACTTCGTTGGATCCGCCGACGAGAAGGCGCGCCGCACCGGGTTTGCGCACCTGTTCGAACACATGATGTTCAAGGGATCCGAGAACGTCGGGGCGGGCGAGCATCCTGCGCTCGTGTTCGCGAACGGCGGCACGATGAACGGCACGACCAACCAGGATCGCACGCTGTATTTCGAGACCCTTCCATCGAACCAGCTGGAGCTGTCGCTGTTCCTCGAGGCGGATCGCATGCGGTCGCTCGATATCAACAAGGCGAATCTCGACAACCAGCGCGGCGCCGTGCAGGAAGAGCGCCGGCTGCGCGTCGACAACCAGCCATACGGACAGACGTTCGAGAAGACCGGCGAGCAGGCGTACGACAATCCCGCTTACCACCACTCGGTCATCGGCTCCATGGAAGATCTGAACGCGGCGTCGGTGGACGACGTGGCGACGTTCTTCAAGACGTATTACGCGCCGAACAATGCCGTGCTCTCGATCGTCGGAGACGTGGACACGAAAAAGACGATGGCGCTGGTCGAGAAGTACTTTGGAACGATCGTTCGCCAGCCCGACCCGAACCGTCCCGACCTGACGGAGAAGCCGCACAGCGCCGAACGTCGCAGCACGATCGAGGATCCCCTGGCGCGGCTGCCGCGCCTGGACATCGTCTGGATCGCGCCTCCCGAGCAGAGTCCCGACAGCGCCGCGCTCGACGTGTTGTCGAGCGTGTTGTCGACGGGGCGCAGCTCGCGCATCAACCAGGTCGTCGTGCGCGAGAAGCAGCTCGCGACCAGCGCCGCGATCTTCTCGGCTGACAGGCGTGGCCCAGGACTCTTCACCGCGTTCGCGACCGTCGCGCCCGGCAAGAACCCGGCCGACGTGGAAGCCGCGATCTACGAAGAAATCGAGAAAATAAAGAACGGACCGATCGCGGACTGGGAAATCGAAAAGGCGCACAACGGCGCGCGCCGCTCGCAGGCCGCGCAGGTCACGAGCACGCTCAGCCGTGCGATTCAGCTCGGCGAGTACGCGATGTTCTTCAACAACCCGAACTTGATCAACACGCGGACCGATCAGATCCTGAAGGTGACGGCGGGGGACGTGCAGCGCGTCGCGAAGAAGTACCTCACAAAAGAGAACCGCTCCGTGATCGTCACGATGCCGAAGGCGGCGGCGGCGAAAGGGGTCCAGTAATGAAGCGCCACGCCAGTGTCATGATCGTCGCTCTCGCATTCACGGCGGGGCTCGCCGCTCAGCAGCCGCCCGCCGGGATTCCGCCGCCGAGCACGAAGTCCGAAGGGACGGTGCTGAAGAACAAGGCGCCCGTCAACAAGGAAGTGCTGCGCGTCAAGCTGCCAAAGCCGACGGAGATGGATCTCTCGAACGGCGTCCACCTGATCGTCCTCGAAGATCACCGCACGCCGCAGGTCACTTTCCAGATGATCATCGACGGCGCGGGCGGTTACTACGATCCGGAGTCGATGCCAGGCCTCGCCGGGTTCACGGCGTCGCTCATGCGTGAGGGCACGACGACGAAGACGTCCGAGCAGATTTCCGAGCAGCTCGATCGTCTGGCGGCCTCGGTCGGTGTTGGTGCGGGGATCTCGTCGCCGTTTGCGAACGTGACGGGCAGCGGCCTGACGAACAACCTCGATACCGTGCTCGCCCTCATGGCGGACGTGCTGATGAACCCGTCGTTTCCGCAGGTCGAGATCGATCGCTACAAGACGCGCACGCGCGCCGGCCTGATGCAGAATCGGACGCAGCCGTCCTTTCTCGCCTCGGAACGTTTGAACAAGGCGGTGTTCGGCGATCATCCGCTCGCGCGCGTGGCGCCGACGGCTGCCGCGCTCGACGCGCTCACGCGCGAGGCGTTGGTCGAGTTCCACAAGGCGCATTACGTTCCGGATCGCGCGGTGCTCGCGGTGAGCGGCGACATCACTGCCGATCAGGTCAGGCAAAAGGCGGAAACAGCTTTCGGCGCGTGGAAGAAGTCGGGTTTGGCGATCGCGGCCCAGACCGATCCCCCTCCAGTGAGTGGACCGAGCGTCTCGATGGTGTCGCGTCCGAACTCAGTCCAGACGAGCCTGCGCATCGGCACGCAGGCGATTGAGCGTACGAATCCGGATTACGAGGCGCTTACCGTTGGGAACCGGATCCTGGGTGGCGCCACCGGACGGCTGTTCGAGCATCTCCGCGAGCAGAAGGGATACACCTACGGCGCGAACAGCTTCTTCACGTCGAGCCGCGTCCGCGGACCGTGGACGGCGGCAACAGACGTGCGGTCGGAAGTGACGGACGCCGCGCTGACGGATCTGATCGCGGACATCAAGCAGATGCGCGAGACGCCGGTCACGGAGAAGGAGCTCGCCGACGCGAAGAAAGCGATCGTCGGCAGCTTCGCGCTCCTGCTGGAGAGTCCGGGCGCGATCCTCAACAACTACATCGATCGCTACATCTATAAGCTGCCGGCGGACTACTGGGACACGTACGCGTCACGCATCGAGGCGGTGACCGCGGCCGACATCCAGCGCGTCGCGCAGAAGTACTTCGCGCCGGACCGACTGCAGATCGTCGCGGTGGGAGACCAGGCGAAGGTAGAACCCGCGCTGAAGAAGCTCGGCACCGTGCAGATGTTCGACGCGGACGGCAAATTGATGAAATAAGCACCTGTCCGGCAGAGGGCACGGGCAGAGTTCCTGCCCCTGCCCGACAGCGCCAGACCCCTGCCCGACAAGCGTTAGCTTCCCGTACTAATCCTCTCCATCGCATCCCCGAACGTGTCGATTTCCTCGAGCGTCGTGTAGACGTTCGGCGTGACGCGGATGCCTTCGTATTCCGCGTGGACGATCGGCGTCGCGATGATGCGCCATTTCTCCCAGAGCTGCTGGACGGCCTTGCCGGTCGGCACGCCAAGGATCTGCACCGTTCCGATCGCGCAGGACTGCGCGGGATCCATGCTCGTGTGGATCTTGACGCGTCCCGTCGCCTTGAGCCGATCCGCCCAGCGGTTGCGCAGGTAGCGCAGCCGCGCGGACTTTCGCTCGATGCCCATCCCGTCGTGAAAGCTCAGCGCCTCCGCAATCGCGTTGTGATTCGCGGCGGGATGCGTGCCAATCTCTTCGAACTTGCGGATGTCTTTTGCGCGCCCCGCACTTGTCGGCGTGAGCCCCCACAGTCCCTCGATGTTCTCGCGCCGCACGTACAGGAACCCGGTTCCGATTGGCGCGAGGAGCCACTTGTGAAGGCTCGTGCCGTAGTAGTCACACCCGAGGTCCGACGCCTTGTAGGGAAAGTGCGCGAACGCATGCGCGCCATCGACGATTGTCTTCACGCCTTTCGCGCGCGCGGCGTCGCAGATCTTCTTTACGGGGAAGATCTGCCCGGTGAGGTTCGTGATGTGGCAGAAGTGCAGGACCTTCGTCCTCGGACCGATCGCCGAGACGAGCCGATCGGCGAGATCGTCCATTGACGGCGGCGGCACCGGGAAGGAAATCTTCTTCATGGTGATGCCTTCGCGTCGGACGCGCTGGTCCCACGTGTCGAGCATGCGCCCGTAATCCTGATTCGTCGTCACGATCTCGTCGCCCGCCTTCAAATCAATTCCCAGCTGCGCGATCTGCAGCGCTTCGCTGGCGTTGCGCGTGATCGCCATCTCCTCGGTGCTGCAGCCGAACTCCGCCGCGAGCCGGCGCCGCACCGTCTCGATGTTCGGTTCCAGAATCTGCCACATGTGGTACACGGGCGACTGGTTCGAGATGTCGAGGTATCGCTTGAAGGCTTCGTGGACGACGCGCGGACTCGGGCAGCAGCCGCCGTTGTTCAAGTTGATGAGCGTGCGATCGAGCGTGAACGCCTGCTGGATCTCGCGCCAGTACGTTTCGTCGCCGGCGAGATCCGTCGGCGCGATTTCCGCCGCGCGCGCGGTGGCCGCGGCAACGCGCGCGAGACTCTCGTTCGTGAACGCGGTAAGCGCCACGGCGCTCGTCGTCCCGGCCCTCAGGAAATTGCGTCTGGTGATCATCCGGCCTCCAGAATCTGAACAGCCCACCGCAGCACGCGCAGTATTTCACGCGCGTGCGAAGGTGGGAAAGCCAAAAGCACCATTCCTGGTGCAAAATACGCGGGAATGCGACCGTACGGGCTGACCGCGCTCCGCTTGTGTACAGCGGCGGTATTCATTGCCCACGGCTTGCAGAAGCTGCTCGGACTGTGGGGCGGGCCAGGCCTGAACGGCACTGCCCGGCTGCTGACCAGCCTCGGACTGCCCTTTGCGTACCCGCTGGCCATTCTTTTGACAGTTACTGAGCTCGGCGGCGGCATCCTCTTGATGCTGGGCTGGTTAACGCCATGGGTATCGCTGGCGCTGGCGATCGACATGGGTGTCGCGATCTGGAAAGTCCACTACGCGAACGGCTTTTTCATGAACTGGAGCGGCACCGGCGGACGCGGTCACGGCATCGAGTACGCGCTCGTCCTGTTCGGAGGTCTCCTGTGCCTCATGCTGAGTGGCTCCGGCGGCCTATCAGTGGACGAGTGGCGCAGCCAGACCCAGGAAGCGAGAGCGCGCGGCCGCGCGCGAATGAGGAAGGTCTAGCTGCAGTAGAATCGCGCGATGTCGAAAGGTTTTTCCAATGCCCAGACGTAAAGACGAGCCGGGCTTCAGCCGGCGTAGCTTTCTGAAAACCGTGGGCGCCGGTGGCGTCGCGGCGGGCGTGCTCGCCAAAGCTCCCGCGGTGGACGCGCAGGGCGTCAACGTTCTCGGTCCCGGCCCCGTGCCGGTGACGCTGAACGTCAACGGCCAGGTGCACCGGCTCGAGATCGAGCCTCGCGTGACGCTGCTCGACGCGTTGCGGACGCGGTTCAATCCACCGATGACCGGTGTGAAGCGCGTCTGCGATCGCGGCGCGTGCGGCGCGTGCACGATGATCGTCGACGGCAAGACGATCTACGCCTGCTCGACGCTCGCAATCGAAGCGCAGGGCAAGAAGATTCGGACCGTGGAGAGTTTCACGCAGGGCACCGTGCTGCATCCCGTGCAGCAGGCGTTCTGCGAGAAGGACGGCCTGATGTGCGGCTTCTGCACGCCGGGCTTCGTCACCGCGACGGTCGCGCTTCTCGAGAAGACGCCGAACCCGACCGCCGAGCAGGCGAAACGCGCGCTCGACGGCAACATCTGCCGCTGCGGCACCTACGTCCGCGTGCTCGAAGCCGCGTTGAATTCGGGGGTGAAGCGTGGCTAAGCAGCAGCAGCCGCCCGCGCCGCCGCCAGCAGGCGGAGGACAGCCGCAGCAGCAAGTGCAGCAGCCCCCCGCCGGTCCGCCGCGCAGCTGGCCGCCCGTCGCGGATCGCGTGCTCCTCGGCAAGTCGATCAAACGTCTCGACGGTCCGGACAAGGCCGCCGGACGGGCGAAGTACAGCTACGACATCATCCGGCCCGGCATGCTCTACGGCGAGATCCTCGGATCGCCGCATCCGCGCGCGCGCGTGAAGGCCATCGATCTCGCCGCCGCGAAAGCCGTCCCTGGAGTGAAGGCGGCGATCGTCATCAAGGATCCGGCGGACCCCGCGAAGGCGACTATCAACTACCAGGGTGAGGAAGTTGCCGCAGTCGCCGCGATCACGGAAGAGGCCGCGCGCGACGCGATGCGTCTGATCAAAGTGGAGTACGAAGTGCTCCAGCCGCTCGCGACGGTCGAGCAGGCGATGAGTCCGAACGCGCCGCAGGCGTTCTCGTCAGGGAATGTTTCGAAAGTCAATACGTCCGCCGAAGGGGACGTAGAGGCTGCGCTGAAGACAGCGGCCCACATCGTCGAAGGCGTGTACGCAACGCAAGTGCAGACCCACACGTCGCTGGAAACGCATGGCGGGATCGCCGAGTGGGAAGGCGACAAGCTCACGATGTACGTGTCGACGCAGGGCGTGAACGCGTCGCGTGACGGCATCGCGGACGCGCTCGGCATCCCGAAGCCGAACGCGCGCGTGATCACCGAGTACATGGGCGGAGGATTCGGCAGCAAGCTCGGTGCGGACGTGCAGCTCGTGATCGCCGCGAAGCTGGCAAAAGCGGCGGGCGCGCCGGTGAAGATCATGCTCGATCGCAAGCACGAGCACCTGATCACCGGGAACCGGCCGTCTGCATTCGCGAAGGTGAAGGCCGGCGTGGACGCGCAAGGCAAGTTCCTGGCATGGGATTCGGAAACCTGGGGCACCGGTGGCGCGGGGCAGGGCGCCGGCTTCACCGTGCCGTACAACGTCTACGTCTTCCCCGCGCGCCGGCAGTCGCACCGCGACGTCTATACGAACGCCGGTCCTCAGCGCGCGTTCCGCGCACCGGGCCATCCGCAGGCGTGCTTCATTACTGAAACGGTGATCGACGAGCTCGCGGATCGGCTCCGCATGGATCCCCTCGAGCTGCGCATGCGCAACGTGCAGCCGGAGGCGCCAAACTACCAGTGGAAGAAATATTTCCCCATCGGTGCCGAGAAGATCGGCTGGAACCGCCGGCACCCCACAGGCGACGCCACTGCGGGACCGATCAAGCGCGGCCTCGGCTGCGCGGCGAACCGGTGGGCCGGCGGCGGCAATCGCTCCACGCGCGCGATGTGCGAAATCCAGCCTGATGGCAGCGTCACGACCAAAATCTCGACGCAGGACATCGGCACCGGCACCCGTACGGTTATCGCGATGATCGCGGCGGAAACGATGGGACTGCCGCTGAACGCCGTCACCGCGGCGATTGGCGACACGAACTATCCCTTCGCTCCAGGCAGCGGCGGCAGCATCACCGTTGGATCGGTCTCCCCAACCGTGCGCGTGTCCGCGGAGAATGCGCTGAAGGAACTGTTCACGCGCGTGGCGCCGCAGCTTGGCGTGACGGCCGACGCGCTGGAAGCCAAGGGAGGACGCATCCAGGTGAAGGGCACGCCCGCAAAGGGGATGGCCTGGAAGGATGCGTGCAAGCTGCTGGGGACGACGCCGATCCAGGCGAATGGCGAATGGACGCAGGGACTCTCGAGCGTGGGAACCAGCGGCGTGCAATTTGCGGACGTCGAAGTGGATATCGAGACCGGCGTGACGCGCGTGAAGAAAATAGTGTCGGTCCAGGACTGCGGGATGATCGTCGACAAGCTGACCGCCGAGAGCCAGATGTACGGCGGCATCATCATGGGGCTCGGCTTCGCGCTGTTCGAGAACCGCATCCTCGATCGCAACACCGCGAAGATGGTGAACCCGAACATGGAGTGGTACCTGGTGCCGGGGATCTCTGACATCCCGGTGATCGACATCACACTCGTCGATCAGCCGGACCGTGGCGTCATCGGCCTTGGCGAGCCGCCCGTCATCTCCACGGCGGCGGCGATTGCCAACGCCGTCTCGAACGCGACCGGCGTGCGCATCAGGAAATTGCCTGTAACACCCGATACGGTGCTGGCGGCACTCCAGCAGGAGCGCGCGGGAGGGACGCTGTGAAGCCCTTTGCATACGTCAACGCCGCGAACGAGAAGGAAGCCATCGCGGCCCTCGGCCCCGAGCGCGGCAAGTTCCTGCCGGTGGCTGGCGGGATGGATCTGCTCGCGCTGATGAAGGACTACATCGCGCAGCCGGATCGGCTCGTCAACGTGAAAAACCTCGACAAGTCGATCGCGAAAACGTCTGACGGCGGGCTGCGCATTGGCGCGGCTGTCACGGTCGCGGATCTCGCCGCGCACGCGGACGTCGCGCGGATGTATCCGGCGCTCGCGCAGGCGGCGGCCGAAGTCGGTACGCCACAGATCCGCAATGCGGGCACGGTGGGGGGGAACATCAACCAGCGTCCGCGCTGCTGGTACTTCCGCAACGAAGAATTCGACTGCCTCAAGAAGGGCGGTTCGCGTTGCTTCGCCGTCGACGGCGAAAACCAGTACCACGCGATCTTCGGCGATGGTCCGTGTCACATCGTGCATCCGTCGAGCCTTGCGGTTCCAGCCGTTGCGCTCGGCGCGAAGTTCCGGGTGGCGGGGCCAGCGGGCGAACGCGAAGTGCCAGCCGGCGAGTACTTCCTGATGCCGGATCGCAACCTGTTCGGGGAAACGGTGCTGCAGCCGAACGAGCTGATGACGCACATGATCCTTCCGGCGCCCGGGGGTGCGAAGAGCGCGACGTACGAAGTGCGCTACAAGCAGTCGCACGACTGGCCGCTCGCGACCGCAACCGTCGCGCTCGACATGAGCGGAACCACGATTCGCGGCGCCCGCGTCGTCATGGGCGCGGTGGCGCCGATTCCGTGGCGCGCATCTGGCGCAGAGCGAGCGCTCGCCGGGAAGGCGATCACCGAACAGCTCGCGATGGAAGCGGCGGACGCCGCGGTGCAGGGCGCCAAGGCGATGACGCTAAACGCCTACAAGATCCAGATCGCGCGCACCACGGTGAAGCGCGCAATCATGCTGGCCGCCGGGCTGAAGGGGAACTGGGCATGAACACCTTGCATTCGCGCCATGTCGGGCCGTCACACTGCGTGAAGCTCCGGCACAAGGGGATGTACGCTGAGGCGGACTCGCACCCGGAGGAGATGGCGCTCTACCGCGACCCTATCGAGGCGACCGCTTTCTGGTGCGCCTGCACGCAGAAGGCGTTTGGCCCGGATGGGCTTCCTGTGAATGCCGAAGCGTGCGGTCACGGCAGAGGCTGCTGCGAGCACTAACTTCCGGCTAAAGCCGGAAGCTACAATAGAGAGACTGAGTAGCTCCAACAGAGAGCTTTAGTGGCTCCAAGAGAGAGCTTTAGTGGCTCCAAGAGAGAGCTTTGTAGCTTCCGCCTTCAGGCGGAAGATCAAGAAGGTGGATATGCGCAAGACTCTTTTCGCAGTGATGATAGCGGCGGTTCCGGCGTTCCTCTCGGCCAGCGGCGCCACGATCGTGAATGGTGACTACGTCGAGGCCCGGACCGCGGAGGTCTTCGCCGGCGGCTGCATCCAGGGCAGCGAAGGCGAAGCGGCGGGGCGGGAGGCGATCCTCGCGTGGCGCGTCGGCCATGGCACGGTCAACGGCGTGTCGATCGACGGCCTCTCAGTCGTTGCGGTCGTTGCCGCCGACGTGAACCTCGGCACCCACGAAATCGGCGGCGTCGCGCCGACGAAGATCCGCGCGGCTCTGCGCGTCGACGATCGCGCGAATGCGGCGCAGCGCGAGGCGCTCGTCACGCTCGCGAAATCGCTGTCACCTATCGTTCGCGAGGTCGTAGACGTGAAGGCGGTTCCGATCGCGTTCCACCGTGACGCGGACGGTCTCGCTGTCACCGCCGGCGAAGCGTCGCTCGAAGTCGCCACGAAGGTGGACCACTCGCCGACCTGCGGCGCGCTTCAGTGGTACACCCCGCTCGCGAGGGTGACCAACTCGGCGCTGGGTCACACGAAATCTGAAGCGTGGTCTGGCTCATCGCTCGGCACGCAGTGGTCGCTGGGCGACAAGCGCGCGTCGTTCTATGGCACGTTCGAGCTCAAGTAGCGACAACAGCCACGCACGACATCGCGCAGAGGCCGCAGAGCTCGCAGAGATCATTTTCATGAAGTGTTCTTTGCGGGCTCCTTTTCGCACATGCTGATAGTACTTGTCTCGCTCGTTCTTCTCCAATCCGCCGATCCAGTCGGAACAAAGCACAGCGATCCGGTTCCAGCGGAAATCGCGTCCGGTGTCTCTGCACTGTTGTCCCCCGGCGGCGTCCGCGTGTCGGTGAATGCGAACACGCTGACGTTCTGGTGGGTGAAGGAGCTGGGGATCAAGTCCGCAGCGGCGGGATGGGCGGACCTCGCGGAAGGATCGCTGGTCGGTGCGGTAAAGATCGAGAAGGACTTCCGCGACATCCGGGGCCGCGTCATCAAGCCGGGAACCTATACGCTGAGATACGGCATTCAGCCGGCGAACGGCGATCATCTCGGCGTCTCACCATTCCGCGAGTTCCTGCTCCTCTCTCCCGCCGCCGCCGATACCGACCCCGCGCCGCGCGGCCACAAGGGCACCGTCGAGATCTCCAAGGAGACGATCGGCGGATCGCATCCTGCGGTGTGGAGCATCGATCCTCCCGTCGCGTCCGAGGCCACGTTGAGCGTCCACACCACTGAGCTCGGTCACAAGGCGATCGTCATGGAGGTTCCGGTCCAGGGAGGCGTGATGCGCTTCGGGCTGGTCCTCGTCGGAAAGATCGAAGCCTGATCGATGCAGATAGCCGGAGGGGCGGCGCTCATTACCGGCGGCAAGCGGATCGGCGCGGCTGTGGCGCGCGCGCTGGCAGCGGCCGGCATGGACGTTGCCGTTTCCTACTACTCGTCGAAATCTGAAGCGGAATCGGTCGCGTCGGACGTGATCGCAGCGGGCCGCCGTGCGCATGTCGCGCGTGCGAATCTTGGCAACCCTGACGAGTGCCGCGCGCTCGTGGACGGCGCTGCCGCCGCACTCGGACGGCTCGACGTGCTGATCAACATGGCGTCCGTCTACACGTCGGTACCCCTGGAGCAGACGGACGAGATCGTCTGGCATGCCGCGATCGATATCGATCTGCGCGCCGCATTTTTATGCGCGCGCGCCGCGATTCCCCACATGCGCCGCACCGGCGGCGGCCGAATCATCAATTTCTCGGACTGGGTCGCCGCAAGCGGCCGGCCGCGATACGCGGGATATCTTCCTTATTACGTGGCGAAGGCCGGAGCGATCGCATTGACGGAAGCGCTCGCGCTCGAGCTGGCCGCCGATAGCATCCTTGTCAACGCCGTCGCACCAGGTCCCATCATTCCGCCGCCAGGGACGACGGATGAAGAACTGCGTGCGGTCGAAGCGGCCACGCCGCTGGGCAAATGGGGAGGATCCGATGCGATCGTCCGAGCCGTCATGTTCCTGATCGAAACGGACTTCATGACGGGAGAAACGATTCGCGTCGATGGCGGACGTCACGTGAAATAGGCAGGTCAGCTGAACTGAAGAGCGCGCGCATCGAATCGAGCGCCCCTGTGAGCTCGCGTCGATCGCGTGCGAAGCAGAACCGCAGGTAGCCTTCCCCGTTCGCCCCGAAGTCCACCCCAGGCACGCACCCGATCCGTCCTTCCGAAATCAGGTACTCCGTCATTGCCCAGGAGAGGGACTCGTTCTTCCGTGAAGGGTGCGACCAGTCGGCATTTATGCGAAGGAACGCGTAGAAGGCGCCGCGTGGCGGCTCCCCGCTGAAGATTTCACCCGCATGCGCCCGGATTCCCGCATAGAACAGATCGCGGCGGGCCTGCAGCTCGTCGCGGAACGTGGCGACCGCCGCCTGCGATCCTTCGAGCGCTCCGACGCCGCCGAACTGCACCACCGACGCGATGTTGCTCGCGGTGTAGAACAGCGCCTTCTTCATCCGGTCGCGCAGTTTCGCGTCCTTTGCCGCGACGTAGCCGAGTCGCAGCCCGGTCATCGCGTAGGTCTTGCTGAACGTGTATAGCGAGATGGTCCGGTCGTACATCCCGGGCAGCGATGCCGGGCTGACGTGTTGCCCGCCATCGAATACGACGTCCTCGTAGGCTTCGTCCGACAGAATCCACACACCGCGACGCTCCGCCATCGCGGCAATCGCTTCGATATCCGCACGCGTCAGCACGCCACCCGTCGGATTGTGCGGCGAGTTGATGTAGATCGCGCGCGTCTTTGTCGTGATCTTCGACTCGAGCTCGGCGAGGTCGTACCGCCATCCAAGCTTTTCGTGGAGCGAACACGGCACAGCGACGCCATGGGCCAGCTTGATGTTTCCCGCGCACGGCGGCCACTCGGGATCGGGGATGATCACTTCGTCCCCCGGCTCGAGCAGCGCCTGGCAGGTGATGAACAGGCCATGAATGCCGCCCGTCGTCACCATCACTTCGTCCGGCGCGCCGACGGGGATTCCATTTCTATCGCGCAGTTTCTCCGCGAGCAGTTCCAGGAGCCGCGGCAATCCTGTCGTCTGGAGGTAGTGGCTGCGGTTCTCGTCGATCGCCCGGTGCATTGCCGTCTTCACCGTGTCGGGCGTGTCGAAGCTCACGTCTCCCTGGTCGAGGCGAAAGGGATCCTTCACGCTGTACATCATGTCGCGGATGCGAATGATCCCCGAGAACGGAACGTCGTCCAGAAACTGGCCCATTGAGAAGATGTTAACAGTTTGCGGTCTGCGGTTAGCAGTTTGCAGTCTGCGGTTGGCAGTTCGACGTTCAGACCAGATTCAGGATCCGGGTCAAAGTCGCAGCGGCACGGCTTACCGGCAGATTGCTCACATAGAAATGGCGTACGCCGGAAGCAGCCAATTCGCGAATGGATCGAGCGCAGACTGAATCCGGCGTGCCCCCATTGGCAAACTCGCGCCGCAGTTCTTCTACGGGCACCGGCAGGAACTGGCTGAGAGTCGCGAGCGTCTTCGGATTTGCCGAGCGGTAGTAGAACACGCCAAACATACCGGGCAGATCGAGCTTGCGCCGAGCCGCCTCTGCGAGAAACCGCTCGACAGCCGGACGGGTGTGGTGCGAGACGATCTGGGTCAGGTAGAACTCCGCGGTGACGCGGTCCTCGAGCAAGTGCTGTACCTGCGTCGCCGCGCTCGCATGCGGATTCGCCCATCCGCCAAGGGCCAGGTGATCCTCGCGTGCGCGAATCATTTCACGCAGCTGCCATGCATGTTCGACGCAGCGCACTGGACCGACATGCTTGTCGCCCCCCAGAACCACCAGCGACTCGAATCCATGATGTTTCGCGCGGTCCGCGTAGGCCAGGCAGTAGTCCGCCGAGTGCTTGCAGGTCAGGAAGGGAACGACACGCGATCGGGGAACGTCGCTGCCGAGATTGATGACCAGGTGCCGCAGGTTGTCTTCTTCCTTCAGGCCGACCGCGCTGTCGGTCAGGAACACGAACGTTCCGTCGCGCGTGAGTCCGCGGACGGCGTGGTACGTGTCAATCCACGCGTCCATGCTCGCCGCCGCCTCGAGCTCCGCCCGCGGCGGCCTCAGCTCCGCCGCGATGACTCGCGCGGGCGCCTTCAGTTTTTCAACCAGTTCGCTGCTGATCACACCAACCCCTCTTATACTAGCGTCTCTGTGCCCGCCCACCGAGCCGTCATCGGGAAGCTCGAGAAGATCCCGCGACTGCCGCTGGCGCTCACCCCTACTCCGATCGAGGAGCTTGCGCGCCTGCGCGAGGCACTTGGCTCCGCCCCTTCGCTCTTCGTCAAGCGCGACGATGCGATTCCACTTGGGTTTGGCGGCAACAAGATCCGCAAGCTCCACGTCGTAGCGGCGCAGGCGCTGGCGGACGGTGCCGACACGCTGATCACGACCGGTGGCGTGCAGTCGAACCACGCGCGCGCCACAGCGTCGATCGCTGCGCGCCTCGGGCTGCAGAGCGTTTTGATTGCGAATGGAAAACCGCAGGACAAGCCCACGGCGAATGCATTGCTCGATCGTCTGCTTGGCGCGGATGTTCGATACGTCTCGTCCCGTGAAGAGCGTGCGCCGGCGATGCAGGCCGCAGCAGAGGAACTGCGGGCACGCGGCCGTAAGCCATTCATCATCCCCCTGGGCGCTTCCACCGCACATGGCGCCGCGGCTTACGCACTCGCGATGGGGGAGTTGCTGGACCAGATGTCCGCGCCCGACGCAATCGTACTGTCCACGTCCTCAGGAGGCACGCACGCCGGGATCCTTGCAGGCTGTGTGCTCCACGGACTGCCAACGCGCGTGATTGGCATCAGCGCAGATGATCCCGCGCCGGCGATCGCAGGCGAGATTCGACGCATCCTCGCGGATCTGGAGAAGCTGCTCGAGGCACCGGGAGTCTTCGCGGGCGCTCCGATCGAGATCGACGATACGTTCGTCGGCGCCGGGTATGGAGTTGCGACAGCGGAATCAACCGAAGCAATCGAGTTGTGCGCGCGCCGCGAGGCGCTGTTCCTCGATCCCACGTACACCGCGAAGGCCATGGCCGCATTGATCGCGAAAGTGCGTCGCCGGGATCTGCCGGTCGATCGCGTTTTGTTCTGGCACACGGGCGGCCAGGTAGGACTCTTCGCATGATCAATCTCACGTTTCTTGGCGCGGCGCGCACCGTCACCGGCTCGAAATATGGCGTCGAGGCAAACGGCACCCGCGTGATGGTGGATGCGGGATTATTCCAGGGGCTCAAGGAGCTGCGGCTCAGGAACTGGCAGGACCTGCCGATTCCCGCGTCGAGCATCGAGGCGGTCGTGCTGACGCACGCCCATCTCGATCACTGCGGGTACCTGCCGCGGCTCGTCTCGCAGGGCTTTCGCGGGCGGGTGTTCTGCACGCAAGGCACACAGGACCTCTGCAGGATCGTGCTGCCGGACGCCGGACGGCTGCAGGAAGAAGATGCCGCGTACGCGAACCGGCACCAGACGAGCAAGCACAAGCCGGCGTTGCCGCTCTACACGGAAATCGATGCGCAGCGCGCCGTGTCGCAGCTGCAGCCGTGCGGCTACGATCGCCCGATGCCGGTCGCCCGCGGCATCGAGGTGGACTTCATCAATGCCGGCCACCTCCTTGGTTCGTCGTACGCGCGCATGCGGGTCGACGGACGAACGATCGTGTTCGGCGGCGATCTGGGCCGCTTCGGCCGGCCGGTCCTTCCCGATCCGACGATGGTCGCGGAAGCGGATTACCTGCTCGTTGAATCGACGTACGGCAACCGGGTGCACGAGCAGGATGACGATGGTTCGCGGCTTGCGGAAATTGTGAAGGACACCGCGAACCGTGGCGGCAAGTTGATCGTCCCGGCCTTCGCGATCGGGAGAGTCGAAGAGCTGCTCTACTGGCTGAAGCGGCTCGAGGCTGACAAACGGATTCCCGTGCTTCCTGTTTTCGTGGACAGTCCGATGGCCGGCGCCGCGCTCGCCCGATACACGGAGCGCGTCCACGAGCTCGATCCAGACATGCAGCCGGAACAGTCCGACGATCGCGCGCCGCACGACGCGGCAGCCCCGAGTCCTGCGGACGTGCGCCGCAGGACCGCGATGCAGGAACGCGAGGTGTGCGTGTTCTCAACCGAGCGCTTTCGCGTGATTGCCTCCGCCGACGAATCGAAGCAGCTCACCGCCTCGCGCGCGCCCGCTATCGTCATCTCGGCGAGCGGAATGGCCGAAGGGGGCCGCGTTCTCCATCATTTGAAGGCCGCGCTGCCGAACGCTCAGAACACCGTACTGTTCGCGGGGTACCAAGGGGTCGGCACGCGTGGCCGGCGGCTCGTCGATGGAGAGAAGAGCGTGAAGATCCACGGCGAGTGGATTCCCGTCGCCGCCCGCATCGAGCGGATCGATTCAATGTCCGCGCACGCCGATTCGAACGAGATCATGCGCTGGCTGCACGGCTTCACCGGCCCGCCGAAACAGACCTTCATCGTCCACGGCGAGCCAGCCGCGCAGGATGCGCTCGGCGAGCGGATCCAGAAAGAGTTCGGCTGGGCCCACAGGGCTCCCGAACACGGGGAGTCCGTTCAGCTGTAGTCGCCACCGGTTCCGGAAAAGCCACAGACCAAGACTGTGGCCTATGATTCATAGATGACTCGACGAATTCTTGCCGGCGCTCTCTGTTTTGCTCTGTGGTCGCACGTCGCGGCGGCACAGCGTGGGCCGTCGCCGCCGTCGCCGCTGGTGGAGCGCGTGGCCGATACGGGCTTCATCCAGCTGCAATCGCCGAGCTTCGCGCAGCTCAGCGAACGGGAGAAGGCGGTCGCGTACTGGCTCACGCAGGCAGCTATTGCGATCGATCCGATCGTTTACGACCAGTTGTCGCGTTTCGGTCTCCGGCAGAAGCGACTGCTCGAAGGCATCGTCTCCCACCACGCGGACGTCCCCGCGGCGACCTTTGCAAAGCTGCGCGAATACGCGCTGCTCTTCTGGGCGAACCGCGGCAATCACAATGAGATTACCGGCCAGAAGCGGACGCCGAGGTTCACCTTCGAGGAGCTGCAGGACGCGGCGCTCAAGGCGCAGGCGGCTGGCGCGTTTCGGACGCTGTCGGGAGATCTTCCGGCGCTCACGACGGCCGATGCGGTCAAGAAAGAAGTCACGGAGCTTCGCGCGTCCGTGTTCGACCCCGAATTCGAGCCGATGACGACTGCGAAAACGCCGCCGGCGGGCAAGGACATCCTGCAGGCGAGCTCGAACAACTTCTACGACGGCGTGTCGCTCGAGGATCTGAAGAACTTCCAGGAATCGTACCCGCTGAATTCGCGCGTCGTGAAGGACGCCCGCGGGATACGCGAAGAGGTCTACCGCGCCGGCACGCTGGATCGACGCGTGGCGCCGGGACTCTACGCCACGTACCTGCGCAAGGCGATCGGGTTCCTCGAGAAGGCGCGCGGCTACGCCGAGCCGGCGCAGGCCAACGTGATCACCGACCTGATTCGGTTCTATGAGACGGGCGACCCGAAGGACTGGCTCCAGTTTGGCGGCGACTGGGTCAGAAACGACGCCGCGGTCGATTTCGCGAACGGCTTCATCGAGGTGTATCGCGACGCCCGCGGCGCGAAAGGCACGTCACAGAGCTTCGTGACGGTAACGGACAAGCCGGTCACCGACGTGATGATCAACCTGGCGAAGAACGCCGCGTACTTCGAAGACAAGGCACCGTGGGACGCGAAGTACAAGAAGCGCGACTTCACGCCGCCGGTTGTGAAGGCGGTGGAAGTCCTCATCGAGACGGGTGACTTCCACGTGAACACGATCGGCGACAACCTGCCGAACGAACAGGAGATTCACGCGAAGTACGGGACCAAGAACTTCCTCCTGCTCGGCAGCAGCCATGCGCTGAGCGGCGCGTCAGCTTCGTCGATCGACGAATTTGCCGCTTCGCCGGAGGAGGCCGCGCGCGCGAAGAAGTACGGCGACGAAGCCGAAGACCTGCTTACGGCGCTGCACGAGGTGATCGGTCATGGCTCCGGAAAGCTCTCGGACAAGGTGCAGGGCAGCCCCGCGAAGTACCTCAAGGAGTACTACTCCACGCTCGAAGAGGCGCGTGCCGACCTGATGGGCCTGTGGAACGTCAGCGATCCCAAGTTGAGCGAGCTGGGCCTGGTCAAGGCGCAGGACGAGGTGGTAAAGACGATGTTCGACAGTGCCGCGCGCGCTCCGCTGACGCAGCTGCGGCGGATTCCGAAAGGGGACACGATCGAAGAGGACCACCAGCGGGACCGCCAGCTGATCGCGCACTACGTCAGGGACACGACCGGCGCCATCGAATACTTCGATCGGAACGGCAAGACCTTTGTGCGCGTGAAGGACTACGCGAAAATGCGCGAAGGCGTCGGCGCGCTTCTCGCGGAGTTGATGCGCATCAAGGCGGAAGGGGACTACGACGCGATCAAGTCGCTCGTCGACAAGTACGGCGTCCGTTTCGATCCGAAGCTGCGCGATCAGGTTGTGGCGCGCTACAAAACGCTGAACCTGCCCGCCTACTGGGCCGGAATCAACGTGAAGCTGACCGCGGAACTCGGACCGAAGAAGAACCTGCCGGTGATCGTCGCCAGCTACTCGAGAGACGCGGTCCGCCAGTACCTCGAGTACGGCGCCATGTACGACCCGAGCGTGGCTGCGAAATGAGCGCACCCAGCCACTCGTCTGCGCTGCACGCCGACACGCGCCCGTATCTGCTCGAGCGCATCGATGAAGCGGCGGTCGTGCAGCTTTACGCGGACGGCTTCGCCGACTTGCCCCTGGGCGAGAAGAAGCTGATCTATCACTTGTATCAGGCGGCGATTGCCGGGCGCGACATCTATTACGACCAGCGCTACGCGCATAACCTCGAGATGCGTGAGGTGCTGGAGGAAATCCTGACCCATGCGGATGAGATCGATCCGGATACGCTCGCGGAGATCACGCGTTATACGAAACTGTTCTGGATAAACACGGGTCCGTACAACAACCTCACGGCACGGAAGTTCGTGTTGAAGTGCACGGCCGCGGCGTTCGAAGCGGCCGCGCGGAAGGCGGCGGCGAACGGCGCGCGGATCCCGGCTGATCTTGCCCGCCTCGAGCCGTTGTTCTTCGACGTCAACGTGGATCCGATTGTCACGAACAAGACGCCGGGTGAGGGCAGGGACATCCTGCAGGCGAGCGCAAACAATCTGTACGCCGGCGTGTCGATGCTCGACCTCGACGGCTTCCAGGAGCGCTACCCGCTGAATTCTCGTCTCGTGAAGCAGGACGGCCGCCTGATCGAAGAGGTCTATCGCATCGGCGGCCGCTACGACGCCTACATCCGCGACATCGTCCGGCACCTCCGTGCCGCGATCCCGTTTGCCACGGAAAAGATGGCGCACGCGCTGCAAGCGTTGATCCGGTTCTACGAAACCGGCGAGACGGCGGACCGCATCGCCTACGACATCGCCTGGGTGGAGGATCGCGATTCACCCGTGGACACGATCAACGGCTTCATCGAAGTCTACATGGACCCACGCGGGACGAAGGGAGCGTGGGAAGGGCTCGTCTACTACGTCAACCCGCACAAGACGGAAGGAATTCGGAAGCTGGCCGACGCGGCGCAGTGGTTCGAAGACCGCATGCCATGGGCCGACAAGTACAAGAAGCAGGGGGTGCGAGGCGTATCGGCCAATGCGATCGACGTCGTGGTCGAAACCGGCGACTCCGGGCCCGTGACGCCCGTCGGCATCAACCTGCCGAACGATCAGACGATCCGCGAGCATCACGGCAGCAAGTCGGTGTCGCTGTCGAACGCGAACCAGGCGTACGACAAATCCACACTGCCGGAGTTCCGCCGCGAGTTCGCCTGGAGCGCGGAAGAGGCGGAGCGCGCCGAAAAGTGGAGCAGCGTCGCGAGTGAGCTCACGACCGACATGCACGAGGTAATCGGGCACGGCTCCGGCCGGATCGGCGAGCACCTGCAGGGAAATCCGCAGGCGTTCCTCAAGGAGCAGTACTCGGCTCTCGAGGAGTCGCGCGCGGATCTCGTCGCGTTGTACTTCGTGCCGAATCCGAAGCTCGTGGAGCTCGGGCTCGTGGAGGAGGCGGACCACGCGGACATCGTGCGGGCGGAGTACGAAGGATACGCGCGGAACGCGCTCGTCCAGCTGCGGCGCGTACGCGAAGGATCTCAGATAGAAGAAGACCACATGCGCAACCGCCAGATGATCGTGAACTGGCTCATCGCCAATTCGTCCGCCATCGAGATCCGTCGCCGCGACAACAAGACCTACTACGTCATGGTCGACGTAAAGGCATTCCAGGAAGGCGTCGGCCGCCTGCTCGCCGAAGTGCAGCGCATCAAGGCGGAAGGTGATTACGACGCGGCAAAGGCGCTGTTCGAAACCTATGGCGTCCACTTCGATCCGGAGCTGCGCGACGAAATCGTCGCGCGTGTGGATCGCCTGCGCATGCCGTCCTATACGGGGTTCGTCCAGCCGAAGCTCGAGGCCGTCCGCGACGGCCACGGCGAGATTATCGATGTCCAAATCTCGTATCCGCTGGACCTGACCGCGCAAATGCTGGAGTATTCAGGCCGGCGATAGATCTCCATGAAGGGAGTGTCCACGCTGCTGGCGGCGCTCGCGGCTCTCGGTGTGCTGCATCAGCAAGGGCGGCCGCCGCGCGGCATTCCGCTCGAGACGCTGCGGCAGATGGCGCAGCCGATCGGCGCGGAAGCCGTCGAGGTGCTCGACGCGGAAAAGGCGTGGGCCGGCGTCGAACCGCTCCTGCAACTCGCGGTGCCATTGGATCAGGATGCGCCCGTCCGCGCTGCCGCCACTCGCGCGCTGGGCCGTCTCGAAGATCCCCGTGTCGTTCCGCAGCTCCTCGCGCTCCGCGGCCCGATCGCGACAGCGACGCGCGGTGATGCGATCGCCCAATCGCTGCACGGTTTCGACCCGGCGGTTGATCCCGGCCTGGTGGCGTCGGCAACCTCCTGGATGTTCAACATCGGCTCTGCGTCCATTACCGGCCCGCAAACGCTGGGCGCTATCGCGCCTGTCATGGGACCGCTGTCCCGGATCGCGTACTCCAAGCCGGAACAGGTCCACCGCGTCGAGGAGATTCTCCTCAAGGTGGCGAACTTCACGGCGCCGGATCCGTTGTTCCAGTCGTACTACGTCGCCGCCGCCCAGGGGTTCGAATCGGTGGCGCGCAACAACCAGAAGATCACGGCGCTCGACGAGGACTCTGTTGCGCGCCTGAAAAAGATGGTCAGGAAATTGTCCACTAACGATGTGGACGACGTCAGGTTCCATGCGTTCATGGCGCTGAACACGGGACGATCCCTCGAAGCCGATACGGAAGAGGAAGCGCTGAAAGACGATTACTGGCAGGTGCGACGGGTTGCCGCCGCGGTGCTCGGCGGCGGTGGCGGCGGTCTTGAAGATGACGAGCGCATTGAAGCGATCGAGGACCTGCTCGACGACAAGTCGCCGCAGGTTCGCTACGAAGCGCTGCGCGCCTACGTCAGGCGCGCAGCCCCGATTCACGGGTGCGCGCCCCTCGAGAGACTCCTGAGTGATGCCGACCAGCACGTCGTGCTCGCGGCGCTGGACGCGCTCGGCGATCTCTGCAAGGAAGATTCGGACCTGACGGAGCGCATTGCCGCCGAAGCGAGAGTGCCGTCCACCATTGGCCCATGGCATCGCGAAACGCACGCGTTCGTCGCGCTCGCGAAACGTTCGGCGGAGAAGGCCGCGCCCTCCATGGAGGCATTCGTCACGCATCCTGTCTGGTGGGTTCGCATGTATGCGGCAGGAGCCGCTGCCGTCGCCGGCGATCTGCTGCACCTGGAGAAGCTCGCGTTCGATCCGAACGACAACGTGCGAGAGGCGGCCCTCGGGCCATGGCGGCGGCTCAGGAAAGCGGATGCGGACACCGCAATCGTCGGCGCGCTCGACAGCATGGACGTGCAGTTGCTCCGGACGGCCGCCATCCTGCTGAAGGATTCCCCGCGCAGCGATCGCATCTACCGCCCGCTCCTCGGCGCGCTCACACGGCTGACGAAAGAGGGAAGGGAAACGTCGCGCGATGCGCGGACGGCATTGCTCGACGCCATCGCGGTTCATGCGCAGCCGGACAACGCGAACGAGCTCTTCCCCTGGCTGAAGGACTTCGACCCAAAGGTCGCCGAGAAGGCGGCGCAAATCGTCATCGGCCTGAGTGGAAGAATCGCGCTGCCCGAGCCGGTCCCCTACCGCCGGGGATGGCCGCAGGAGTTCAGGGACCTTCGTCAGTGCGTCGCGATCGATTTGCGTTCCGGGGGGTCATTCCGCATGCAGATGGATCCTGCGCTCGCGCCGATCGCCGTGGATCGCTTTCTGAAGCTCGCGACAAAGGACAAGTACTACAACGGCCTCACGATCCATCGCGTCGCCCCCAATTTCGTGATCCAGGGGGGAAGTCCTGGCGCCAACGAGTACGCCGGCGCCAAAGAGTTCATGCGGGACGAGATTGCGGGGAGTAATTCGCGAGGAACGGTCGGCCTTTCGACCCGAGGGCGCAACACGGGGGACGCGCAGTTCTTCATCAATCTCGTGGACAATCCCCGGCTGAACGGTGATTACACGATCTTCGCGCACGTGATGCCCGTGGATCTTCCGGCGATCGACAGGATCCAGGAAGGGGATGTGATGACGTCGATCAATTTGACGAGGTGTGGCCGAACTAATCCCTAGCTGACCACCGGCTCCAGCAGGGCGATCGTGCCCGCCGCCGCATCGATCTCCACCTGCGCGCCGACCGGGAGCGTCCACTGGGGTTGCGCGTGCCCGATCATCGCCCCTTGCCAGGCGGGAATCGCCAGCGGCTTGATGTGATCGTTGAAGATTTCCTCGAGCGTCAGCGCACCGTAATTGCCGTCGCCAGGTCCACACTCGGAACAGCCACCGAACACGAACCCTTTGATCTTGCCCAGGATCCCCGCGAGCTTGAGCTGCGTGAGCATCCGATCGACGCGATACAGATCTTCCCGAACGTCTTCGCAGAACAGGATCGCGCCGTCCCAGTCGGGCAAGTACGGAGAGCCGAGAATCGTGGTGAGGACGGTGAGGTTCCCGCCCAGCAGGCGGCCCCGCGCCTTTCCAGGCGTGATCGTTTGCGTGCGGAATTCGACCTGCGTCAGGCTGTTCCGCTCTGTGGAAATCCCCTGCTTGTTCGTGTAGGTGACCTGCTCGCCATTCAACAGCACGCGCTTGTAGTAATCGAGCGACCACGGGTCCCACCGGCCGAGACCGATCGGGCCGTGAAAAGTGATGAGACCCGTCCTCCCCTGGATCGAGAGCAGCAGCGCCGTGATGTCGCTGTAGCCAATGAGGACCTTCGGATTTTGCCGAATCGTGTCGAAGTCCAGGGAGGGCAGCACCCGCGCGCTGCCCCAGCCTCCGCGGATGGCGTGCACCGCGGCAACAGATTTATCGGCGAATGCCTTGTTGATGTCTTCCGCCCGCGCCTTGTCCTCGCCGGCAAGATATCCGTGGCGCTCCATCATGTGCTCGCCTGCCTTCACCTTGAAGCCGAGCGCTTCGAGCGACTCCTTCGCAATCTGAAGATCGACCGTATTGAAGGTCGCGCTGGCAGGACTGACGAGCGCAACGGTGTCGCCGGGCGCGAGCCGTCTGGGCTTGATCGTTGATGATGCTGCCGCGATGCTCTTCGGCGTGGGAAGCTGCGACGCGAGCGAGAGCGCGCCAAGAGACTGCACGAAACGGCGTCGATTCATGCGTGCATCTTAACGCGCGGCTACGCAGGACGCAGGCGTGGCTTCAGAAACCTGCCGGTGTGAGACGCCTTGCTTCGAACAACGTCTTCCGGCGTGCCGGTCACGACGACCTCGCCACCCGCGTGTCCTCCCTCCGGTCCGAGATCGATCACATGATCGGCGGTTTTGATCACGTCCATGTGGTGTTCGATCAGCAGCACCGTATGTCCGGCGTCGACCAGCCGGTTCAGCGACTCGAGCAGGCGCTCGATGTCTGCCAGGTGCAGCCCGGTCGTGGGTTCGTCGAGGATGTAGACGGTGTGCTTCGAACGCTGCAGCGTGCTGAGCTCGGTCGCGATCTTAATCCTCTGCGCCTCGCCGCCCGAAAGCGTCGTCGACGACTGGCCGACCGTCAGGTAGCCGAGCCCAAGGTCGTTGAGGACTTCGATCTTCCGGCAGATGGGCGGCTCGGGCGCGAAGAACGTGACTCCCTCCTCGACCGACATGTTGAGCACGTCCGCGATCGTCTTGCCACGCACGGTGACTTCGAGCGTGTCGCTGTTGAACCTCGCGCCTTTGCAGACGCCGCACGTGACCTCGACGTCCGGCATGAAGTACAGCTGCGTCGTGATCGCGCCTTCCCCCTGGCATTCCTCGCAGCGTCCACCCGCCACGTTGAAGCTGAAGCGCCCCGGCTTGTAATCGCGCTCGATCGAGATCGGCGTCGTCGCGAACAGGTCGCGGATCGCATCGTAGAACCCGACGTAGGTCGCGGGATTCGACCGGCTATTCCGTCCGATGGCTGATTGATCGATGTTGACGACGCGATGGACGTGTTCGATGCCTTCGATCGCGTCATGCGCTCCGGGAAGCGTGCGCGTGTCCACGAGCCGCTTCCACAGCGCTTTGTAGAGCACGTCGCTGACGAGAGTGCTCTTGCCTGATCCCGAGGCGCCGGTAATCGCGACAACCATGCCGAGCGGGAACGTGACGTCTATCGACTTGAGATTGTTCTCGCGAGCGCCGCGTACCACGAGCGTGTGGCCGTTTCCCTCGCGCCGCTTCTTTGGCGTTGCAATCGAGCGCTTTCCGGAGAGGAACTGGCCGGTCGGCGACGCCTTGCACTTCAGCAGATCGTCGAAATCCCCTTCGACGACGACGCAGCCGCCGTGCACGCCGGCGCCAGGACCCATTTCGACCAGGTGGTCTGCCGCGCGGATCGTATCCTCGTCGTGCTCGACGACGATCACGGTGTTGCCGATGTCGCGCAGACTTTCGAGCGTGCCGATCATCTTCACGTTGTCTTTTGGATGCAGTCCGATGCTGGGCTCGTCGAGCACGTAGAGCATGCCCATCAGTCCAGATCCGATCTGCGTCGACAGGCGGATGCGCTGGGACTCGCCGCCCGAGAGCGTGCCCGACCGCCGATTGAAATTCAGGTAATCGAGACCGATGCCGAGCAACAGGTCGAGTCGCCCGCGGATCTCCTTGAGGACCTGACGTCCCGCGTCAGCGCCGCGGCCTACCGGCTTGATCGTGCCGAGGAACGCCTGCAGCTCGTCGAAGTTCAACTGGCCGACGTCGTAGATCGACTTTCCGCCTACCGTAAACAGCGATCGCGTGGCCCTGAGCCGCGCGCCCTGGCAGTCCGGACACGTATGCTCGACCATCACCTTCTCGAGCCACGCTTCCATCCTCGAGTTCGCTTCGCCGCGTTGCCGGTAGCGCCGATAGTGCCGTTCGATGCGCCTGGCTATCCCGGTCCAGCCGACTTCGCGCCCTTCGTCACCGGCGCGGAGCGGCACTTTGGCATCCGGTGGCGTGAGCATTCGCAGTTTCTTCGGCTCGATGCCGTAGAGAATGCCCTGTTTCGCCTTGTCGTTCAGCATCGACCATGGCGAATCGAGAGGGAAACCGAGCGCCACAGACAGGCTGTACATCACGCGCCCGTCCCACGTGTCCGGGTTGTACTTGAATGCTTCGCGTACGAAGCAGCCGCCGAGAATGCTGCGCTTCGGATCGGGGATGAGCAGCTCGGGGTGGGTGACCTTGTCTATGCCGAGTCCACCGCAGGTACGGCAGGCGCTCTCCGGATCGTTGAAGACGAAAAAATTGGGCCCGATGTCTCCGTACACGAAGTGATGCGTCGTGCTGGAGAGCCCCTTGTAGAAGCGGTCCGCCTCCGCCTTGCTGGCACCTTTCGTAACGTGTACCTGCATCAGGCCGTCGCCGACCAGCAGCGTCGCCGCAATCCCCGCTTTGATTGCCTTCTCGTGCCGCCGGCTCACGACGAATCGATCGACAACTGCGTCCATGTTGACGACATCCGCGACGTCGAGTTCCGTCTCTTCTGAGATGTCAACGGGCTTCCCGTCGATGATCAGCGTGCGGCACCCCTTCTTCCGGATCTCGGTGAACACGAACTCGAGCTCTTCGCCGTAAACCTTGAAGACCGGTGCGCGAAGTTCGATCGTCGCGCCTTCCGGGAGAGACAGGATGGCTTCGAGAATCTGACTGGAGGATCGGCTTGGGACAGCCTCTCCCGTGCGCGGGCAATGCGGTTCGCCGATCGTCGCGAAAAGCAGATTCAAATAGCTCGCGATATCCGTCATCGTCCCCACCGTAGAGCGAGGATTGCTGGCGAGCGTTTTCTGCTCGATCGAGATGACAGGGGAGAGTCCGAAGACGAAGTCGACGTCCGGTTTCGAGACCTGCGCGACGAATCTCTTTGCGTAGCTCGAGAGCGATTCCAGGTACCGCCGCTGTCCTTCGGCGTAGATCGTGTCGAACGCCAGGCTCGACTTGCCGGAACCTGACAGTCCCGTGATGACGATCATCTTGTCGCGGGGGAGCTCGACGGAGATGTTGCGCAGGTTGTGAACCCGCGCGCCCTGCACGGAAATCGTCGTTCGCGGTCCGTTTCGCGGCTTTGCTGTCCTAGCGCCCATCGGCGGGTTCCGAAAAGAAAAACGCAAGTTCCTCGAGCGACGTGTTACTCCGCTTCGTCAGGAGCACCGGCGTCGAGGCCTTGCTGATTAAGCCGAGATCCGCCAGGTATTCGCACGCGGTCGTGATGCCGCTGACATTGAAGTTCTTCTGGAAATGGTCTTCGATCTCCCGGCTGGATCGTACGTCGCCCGCCTCCTGCAGGTATTCGAGTACAGGCGCAAACACCTCCGGTGCGCGCCTGGCCATGTACGCTTCCATCGTCTCGAGCGCCTTTTCGACCGGTTCCTTTTGTGTTCCTGTGCGCAGAAGGTCCGTGTAGATCGTCTCGAACAATGGCGGATTGAGCTTCGCCGCTTCCGGAATCACCTCGCGATCCGCAAGCCGCCCCGCGCTGATGACCTCGAGCTTCGCGATCGGCATCGAGGCATAGAGGAGCCACAACGCCGTGTACGAATAGTCGTTACGGGTCACGAACCACTTGCGAGCCTTGTAAAGCGCGGGAAGCACGGCGGTGGCGGCGCTCAGCTTCTGGATCGTTGCGTCCCGGCTGCCGAGCGCGTGCAGCCGCGCACACAGGGCGGCGATCGTCTCGTCGTGCGTGTAGAGCAGCCGCCCCTTCGCCAGAAACGAGTGCATGAGCGAATTCTGAATCGAACCCTCGACCGCCTTTCGGAACTCCGTTCGAGGGAGGAGCATCGCGTGAACGTTGACGCCGTCGGCATACAGCGGGACGTCCGAGACCGCAACTTTCTTGTCGTCGATCGTTATCAGGACGAGATCGATGTCCGACTTTGCCCAGACCGTGTCGTGCGAGAGGCTGCCGCAGAGAATCGCGGCGAGAATGGATCGGTCCTTCTGGACCTGGACGATCAGCGCATCGAGCGCGGCCGCGAACGCCTGAGGAACCGACGGCTCGGACATATCCGCGCTATTTGGAGAGGTCGCTCCAGACTTCCCGGGAGATTGACGCGATCAGTGGGCCGCTGACCTTCTGATCCTGGATGCCGCGCACCAGCACGACGAGCACGTAAGGTCGCGGGCCGAAGACGATCGCCGCGTCGTGGTGGATCTTGGTAATCGTTCCGGTCTTGTGCGCCACGGCCGTCCCGGGCGGAATACCAGCCGGAATGCCGTCGTTGAATTTCTGACGCTTCAGGATCGCGATCATTTCCGCATCCGCCTTCGCACTCACCGCGGTGCCGGTCGCCAGCCGGCCGAGCAGGACGGCCAGCCCTCGTGCCGTCGTGACGTTGTTCAGCCCCTTGTCGAACGCTTTTTGATCTTCGACGCCGCGCAGCACGCGCACGCCGGCGCCTCCCAGCCGATCGACCGTTGCCTGAACGTTTTTCGCGCCGACGCGCTCGATGAGGAGGTTCGCCGCGAAGTTGCTGCTGACGGTGATCATCGCCTCGCACAGCTCGCGCAACGTCATCGTCTTGCCGACCGACTTGTACACGCCCGAATCCGAGTCATCGCTGACGTCCATCTGGTAGACGCTGCCATCGACGATGCTGTGGAACTCGTTGCGCACGGGCAGCTGTTCGTCCAGCTTCAAGAGTCCGCCGTCCACCTGTCGGAACAACTCGATCATGACGGGCACCTTCATGGTGCTCGCCGCGTGGAACGACTTGTCAGCTTCGATGAACTGCTCGTGACTGCCGTCAACAGTCAGGATCGCGACCGACACCTCGGCGCCGCTCGCCGCGATGAGCTGCTTGAGTCGATCGTCCAGCCGATCGGCGGGCCCCTGCGCCAGGAGGAGCGAGATCAGGAGCCACGGCATGTCCAAAGTGTATCCTTCTGAGATGTCTTCGCGAGAGCTGGCCGGAAAGAGCGTCATCGTCGGGGGTGCGGGGCTCGCGGGCCTTGCCGCGGCGCGGGCGCTCGAGAGACGGGGCGCCGCCGTGACCGTCGTCGAAGCCCGGAACCGCGTAGGCGGCCGCGTGTGGACGCTGCGCCATCAATTCGCGGGCGGCCAGCACGCGGAGGCGGGCGCCGATCTCATAGAAGACGAGCAGGAGCACGTCCTCGCTCTGGCCCGTGAGCTCGGGCTCAAGCCCGTCCGTATCCTTCGCGAGAGTTTTGGTTTTTATGGCCCGGACGCACGTGGCCGCCGGCAAATTCATTCCGGTCCCGCGGGCATGGCGGCGGTGGGGAAACTGATCGCGTCCGCTGTTCGTGATTTCAAGCTCGCGGAAGAGCGGTGGGACGGCGCCATTGGCGCGCGCTACGGCCGCACGTCAGTCGCGCAGTGGCTCGACGAGGTGAAGGCGCCGGCGGACGTGAAGGCGGGAATGCGCGGCTTCCGCGGGTTCTTCCTCGCGGATCCCGAAGATCTTTCCATGCTGCCGTTGCTCGAGCAGTTCGCCGAGTCAGGACCGCCCGGACGGGGAAGAATCTACCGAATCGCAGAGGGCAACGATCGGCTGACGACCGATGTGGCGAAACGGCTGAAAGGAGCGATGCTGCTCGGCACGATCGTCCGCCGTGTCGTACGGCACGACGACCGCGTGACGGTCACGATCCAGGCGCTCGGTGAGCCGCACACGGAACTGACGGCCGATTACTTCGTGTGCGCGCTGCCAGCGTCGACCGCGCGCGGCGTGTTGTTCGAGCCGTCGCTGCCCGAGCCGCAGCATGATGCGATCGCGCATCTGCGTTACGGCTGCGCGACGCGCCTCCTCATGCAGTTCGAGCGCCGCTTCTGGCGCAAGGCGGGACGCCCCATCGCTTTCGGAACGGATCTGCCCACCGGTGCCGTGTGGGACGGAAACGAGCACCAGCGCGGCCCGGGCGGTGTGCTGACCTTTCTCGCGGGAGGCAACGCTTCGAAGGCATTACAGGAGATCCTCCACACTGAAGGGGAAGCGGGTGTCGTGCGACAAATCGAATGGCTCGGTAAGCCGGCGAAGCTCTTGAAGTCGCACTCAATCGCGTGGGATCACGACCCTTGGGCCCGAGGCGGCTATGCGTACTTCGATCCGGGTTTCGATCCGCTGTGGCGCGCCTGGCTGGCGCGTCCTGCCGGACGCATCGTGTTCGCCGGCGAGCACACGAGCGTCAAATCGCAGGGTTATATGAACGGCGCCATCGAGACCGGTCTGCGTGCCGCCGCCGAGATCTCAGCCCTGGTCAATTAGCGCTTCCCAGGTCTCGGGGTCCTGCGAGACCAGCGTCGAGAGATACAGCGATACATCTTCGGCGGGATACTTCGCTGCGAGGTCCTTCGCCGCGGCCTTCACCTTTGCGGCGTCCGGCTTCGCGATGTTCTCCTCGGCGATCAATCCGTTCTCGTGCGCGATGCCCAGCAAATCGAGGAACGCGCCCATCATCGGCCTCTGCCGCTCGAGGTGATAGTTGACCAGCGCGCGCGCGGCGATCGCATCGGTGACCGTCGGCAGCTGCGCCAGGTACTTCGCGCGCTTCTCCGGGGCGAGCGCGAGCACGCTGCGCGGCCGGAATTTCATGTGCGTCGCGATGGAAGCCACGGCTTCCATCTGCTGATCCGCCGAATGTTCGTCATTCCAGAAGAGATCGGCCGCTTCGACGCGACGCTCGAGAGGCATCCGCCGCCAGAGTCTCGACGGCCTGAAGTTCGAAAGGTCCCGGTCCATCTGATCATCATATGGTCAAACCCTGCGACCCTGAGCGCCGTCTAAGCTCGCTATGGAAACCTTCCTCCAGGACCTTCGGTTCGGTGCCCGGATGCTCGCGCGCAATCCCGGTTTCGCGTGCATCGCCGTTCTGACGCTCGCGCTCGGCGTCGGCGCGAACGCGGCGATCTTCAGCGTCGTGAACGCGGTGCTGCTGCGCCCGCTCCCGTGGAGCGAACCGGATCGCGCCGTGATGATCTGGAGCCGCTGGACCGCTTTCGACAAGAGGTGATGCTGACCGTCGTGGCGAGTATCGCCAGCGCGGTCCCGGCGTGGCGTGCCTCGCGCGTCGACCCGGTCCTCGCGTTAAAATCGGAGTGATTGCCCGATCGCCTGTTCACGCCGCGCTTCTTCGTGATGTGCGGCTTCTCGTTCACGGTCTTTCTTTCCGCGTTCCAGCTGCTGCCCACGGCGCCGTTTCATATCCTGGCGCTCGGCGGCGGCACGTCCGCCGCGGGACTCTTTCTCGGGTTCCTGACGTACGCGTCCGCGCTCTCGGCGCCAGTGACGGGAACGATGTCCGATCGTTTCGGAGCGCGACGAGTACTGGTGATCGCGGGGATCGCGATCACCCTCTTTTCGATCGCCTACGCGCTGATTCCAAGCTACAAGATGATGCTCGCGCTGGTGCTGGTGCACGGCGTCTTCTGGTCCGGTCTCCTGACTGGATCGGCGGCGTACATGACCAACATCCTGCCCGAAGGGCGTCGCGCTGAAGGCATCGCCTACTGGGGCCTGGCGACCATCGCCGCGATCGCCGTCGCCCCCTCGATCGGTTTCTGGGTGTTCCACTACGGCTGGCGCGCGCTCTGCCTCGAAGCCGCCTCGCTCAACGCCGTCATGGCGGTGATCGCGTGGAGTCTTCCTCCCCAGCCTGTCGCCACGCGCCATGAAGGGTCCCCGGGCCGCCGCCTGATCGAGTGGCGCGTCCTCATCCTGTCGTTCACGCTGTTTCTCTACGCGTTCGGCTACGGCGGGATCACGAGTTTCACGGCTTTGTATGCGGACGCAAACGGCGTATCGCCGAAGGGCATTTACCTGACGACGCTGGCGCTGATTATTCTCGTCACGCGACCGCTGTCAGGCCGCCTCGGCGATCGCTTCGGTTATCGCCGCATCTTCATCCCGTGCCTGATCCTCATCGTCGCGGGCCTCTCGTGCCTGGTGATCGGCGGATCGCGGTTCTGGCTGGTGCTGTCGGCCGTGATCTTCGGAGCAGGCTTCGGAACGGCGTACCCGGTCTTCGCAGGTTACGTGTTGCGCCACGTCGGCGCGGAGCGCCGGGGCGCTGCGTTCGGCGCAATCCTCGCGTGCTTCGACACGGGCATCGGCACCGGCTCGACGAGCATGGGGTGGATCATCGGCCGCTACGGCTTTGCGAGCGCCTTCGCGACCGCGGCGATTCTGGCGGCTTTCGCGCTGCCATACTTTCTTGTTGCCGATCGCCTGCTGCATAGCCGCGGAATACGTGGAAACTCCTAGCCGCGGGCACGACGCTCTCTGGCGTGTACCGCAACAATCGCGACTACAGCACGAAGCTGACGGGCAGGTACGCGGATGGTGCGATCGTCCTTCGTGTGGACGGGGGAGACACCACCATCCTGACGATCGACTGCCACGTGGACGACGCCCGCCAGATGCGCGGCCTGATCAAGGACGAACGCCTCGGCGGAAACTTCCCGATCACGATCTTCAGGTAGCCTAAAAACCAATCTTCATACCCACATCGATCTTTCTTGCCGGGCCCGCGGCCGTCGGCAGGCCGAAGAACGGCGAGGTCATGACGCCGGAGTAGCCCATCGGGTTGACGTTGTTGAAGATGTTCGAGGCGGAGACGAACAGCTCGAACCGCACGCGCTTGCTGTCGGCGCCGCCGCCCGGCAGCCCTCCGAGCAGATCGCCGGCGCCGCCGCCCACCATACGAATCATGACCGTCTGCCCGCCCGGACCTGCGCCGGACTGGGTCCGTTCGCCGAAGCCGAAGGCGTAAGTCAGGCGTGCCGCCATGTCCCAGTTGGCTGCGCCGGTGACGCTGTTGCGGCGCGTGCCGGCAGGGCGATCGTTGAACACCGTGTCGCCGTTGTCGTCGCGGCCGGTCGTAACCGTGTACGGCGCGCCCGCGCGGGCCGTCGTCGAAACGCCGAGGCGTAGGCTCCTGGTGAGATTTGTGTTCATCACCGCGCTGGTCATGTGGCGCGGGATGCCACTCGCGCGGCCCCATTCGGCCGCCAGATCGTAGCTGTTCGCGGGAAGGCTGAACGCGCTGTCCGCATCGTTGCGCTGGTTGTTATACCCGTAGTTCGCAAACATGAACGTCCGTGTCTTCGGAAAATTGAAGTTCATTCCGACGTTGATCGAGTCCGCCTCGAGACGCGCGGTTGATTCCACTTCGGTGACGTTGCCGAAGGCAGGATTCGGCCGGACGCCGTTCAGCGGCGCGTTGACGTTCCGCCCGCGGAAACGGTCCCATCCTTTGGTATGGCTGTAACCCGCATTGATGGAGAGCAGAGGAGACACCTGCCGGGTGACCGCGAGCACGCCCACGGCGCGCTTCGGCATCACGAGTGAATCGGCGAGCAGGTATTTGCTCGTGGGCAGAATCTGCTGCGAGGCGCCGCCGGCGAAAGGATCCGGGTAGCCGGGATTCACGATCACGAGGTCCTGCTGTCGCGAGCCATCGACGCGCAACGTCTGCTCGAACGTCTCCGACTCCAGCCATTCGTAGAACAAACCGCCGCCCGCCCTGACGGTCGTCTTTCCGTTCTTGAACGGCGACCACGTAAAGCCGCCGCGCGGCGCGAAGTTCCAGCGATCCGGCAGGTGCGTCTGAACCTCCTCGCGCACGCCCATGCTCAGCGTGAAGTTCTTGCGGATTCGCCAGTCGTCCTGGTAATAGAGTCCGGCCTGCCACTGCGAGTAGTCGACGAGCGGATTGCCCGTCCGTTGCGTGAACGTTGCGGGACGCCCCGTGTCGTAATCCGCGAGGCTCGGGAACGTATACGTGCCGAGATAATTCGAGCGGTTGTCGCTGCGATACCAGCCTCCTTCTACAAGCGCGCCCATCCGCATCGCATGGCCGCGCTTCGCGAAGTCGATGTCGGACGCGTACTCGACATCAGTGCTTTCGCGGCCGCCAGCCACTTGCGCGCCACCCGACGTAAAGGCATCCAGCACGCGAACGGTGGGCGCTTCGAAGGCAGACGAGCTGTCGGTCGTCGCGCGGCGGACCTGCAGGCGTGACTCGGCGAACCACAGCTTGTTGATCGGTCCGCTCTCCGACAATCGCAGGACACTCTCGGCCGTTGTCCGCGTATATGCGCGATCGGCGAGATCGAAGTTGCCGACACCCAGGTTCCTCGAGTCGGTCCCGTTCTGCTGGAACGAGCCGCGAAGCGTGTGCGCTTTGTTCAGCGCGTGGTCCACGCGCAGGTTGAAGTTCACGCGATCCGACGGACGCCGTACGGGCGCGGCGACCGACGAGCCCGGTACCGCGGCGAAGATGTTCGCCGAATCGTAGAGCGACGCGCCACCTGCGGACAGCGAGAACGACGTCCGGTCCTTCAAGAGTGTGCCGCTCAGATTCATGTTGTACTGCTGGGTCTGTTCGGGGCCTTTCGTCGGCTGGAATGCGTTGCGGGCGTTCAACGAACCATCGCGGAACGAGAAGTCCATCCCGCCGCGCATCGGGCCAAGCCCCGGCTGGGTAGAAATATCCACGAACGTGTGGCCGGCGCTGTGGTTCTCAGCCGCGAACATCGCCGCCGAGAAGCGGATCGATCGGATCTGCGATTTCGATGGCAGCTTGCCGCCGCGGAAGCCGTCCACGCGAAGCGTCGCGCCCGGACCGGCCATTTCCTTCAGGACCTTCTCCATCTCGTCGGGATCGTCGGGCAGCGCCTCGATCTGATCCCTCGACAACACATTGCTGAAGCGATCGCTTTTCGGATCCGACGCCGACGTAGCGGCGTCGCGGCCCACAGCGACGCTCTCCGCCACCCTTTCGATCGCCAGCGTGACGTCGCGCTTGTTATCTCCCGCGTGCACGCGGACGTCGTTGATCGTGCGACTCTCGAAGCCGGGGAAGCTCGCGCTGACGGTGTAGCGACCGGTCCGCAGATTCGTCGCGGTCGCGACTCCCTGGCCGTCTGACGTGAGGGCAGGTACCACGAAATCCTGCGTCGCGGGCTCTTCCCCCTTGACGATGACCGCGGCGTTCGGAATAACCGCGCCGCTGGGATCTTTCACGACGATCCGCAACGTGCCGGTCTGGCGTGCCTGGGCCTGTGCGGGGACGACGCCCGCCGCCACGATGGCGGCGAGCGCGAGCAACGCGGTGAAGGATTTCCTGGTGCGCATGATGGTTAGCTCTCGCCGGCGAACCGCTTCGGGTCCACCTTGGGGTTGACCTTGACCTTGCCGACCGACCATTCCTCGGTCGTCGTGCCCGCCATCGCCCGACGCATCTTGAAGGGGAACTTGATCCCTTCGACGTCGCGCCAATCCTCGAAGTAGATGGCGTAATCCACCAGCACCGGGGGCTGACGTTGCATCTCCTGGATCTGCTTCTCGACCTCCGCCTGCGCCTTCTTGCGTTCTTCTTCAGTCATCGGCCGCTCGTTCGGTTGCGTGACGACGTGACCGTGACCACCGGCCGCGGCGCCCGCCGGCACGGTCGACTTGCTCGACGTCACCGTGCGTGGCTGCGGTTCCTTGTAGGTGACCATGAGCGGCAGGTGCGTCTGCTCGTCGATGAAGAGGCGCGCCGCGAAGTTGTCGGCGTTCTTCACGTCGATCACGTATGCCTTGCCCTCCGGCGATTCCGCTTCGCCGAGGTACGCGTATTCCGCCTTGGCGGTGGGGTGAGCGTTCGCGAACCAGCCGAGCATCAGGCGCGACGCCTCGATGCGGCTGTTGCGCACCGCTGCCTTCGAGATCTGCTCGAGCTGTTCGGGCGTCGGCTTCTCACCCGAGCTGCCGCTCATCGCTCCCGGTCCGCCGATGCGGATCATCATTCCGCCGCCTGCCGACATCGTCGTCCCGTTCTGGATCTTCTGCAGCGGGCGATCGCCGTTGAAACCGGTCGCGCCGGCGCCGGCCATGATGACCATGCCTCCGCCGCTCGGCGTCTCGCTCCGCAGGTACTTGTCCGGAAGGTCGAGTACGATCTCGACGTCCGAAGCGATCTGCATGTTGTTGATGTTCCGCTCGACAGACGACTGGACGCTGAACGTCTTCAGCGCGTCGAGCTTGTTGCCGCCGATTACCTTGCGCGCCGCCGCGATGATCTCGGTGGCCTTGGCCGCTTCCTGAGCGAGGTAGGCAACCGGTTGTGCGAACGCGATGGCCGCCGCGGCTGTCACGGATCCGAGCACTCGATAATTCATCTGCAAACCCCTTCTCTCGTGAATGAGACGAGTCATCATCGCGAGATCGGCGGCGGAGATGGTTAAGGGCACGCAAAGAGTTTGTTAAGCACGTAAAACCTGCGGCTCCTCAGCAAAAGCATCGAAATCTGCGTGCTAGACTCGGCCCATGCGACGGCATTTCCGGCTGCCGATACCGGTGATCGCGGGAGCGCTCCTGGGATTGATTGCGCTCCTCGCGACCCTGCAGTACCAGTGGCTCGGACAGATCAGCGGCGCGGAACGCGATCGGATGAAGGCGACGCTGAACACCCGCGCCACGGCGTTCTCGCAGGATGTGGACCGCGAGCTGACCCGTGCCTACCTGATGTTCCAGCTCGACGCGATGCAGCCGGATCAGGGAACCGTCGCCGCGCTCATGGCGCGCTACGATCGCTGGCAGGCGACAGCGCGATTTCCCCGGATGCTCAAGGACGTGTACGTCGTGACCGTGCAGGACGGCCACGGTTCGAGCGTGCTGCAGCGGCTCAATGCGTCCACGCGGTTTCTCGAGCCGGCCGACTGGCCCGACGCGCTTGCTGATGTGAAGAAGGCGGTCGATCGGTCCGCCGTGACGGCGCCGCTCGCGCCCTCTCAGGTTCCTGCATCATTCGTCGTGAGACCGCCGATTTCCACGGTCTGGGCGTCCGTGCCGGCGCTCGTCATTCCCGCGCCGATGCTGATGCTCAGTCACATCGACATGCGTCAATCGGCGCGAGCGATGCCGATGCAGATGCCGTCAGGCTTTCGCTACTCGATCGTCGTGCTCGACGCCGACTACATGAAGAAGGAGATGCTGCCCGCTCTCGCGCAGCTGCACTTCCAGGGGACCGGCGATGGCTTCGATTACCAGCTCGCCGTCGTCCCCTCCACCGCGGGGGAGCCGCCGCTGTATCACTCGGTCCGCGAGTTCGCGCCTGCACCGGACGCAAATGTCGACGCGCACGTCGATTTCTTCCAGGTGCGTGTGAAAGATTTCGAACCGCTGGTTGCGGAGGTCACGCGTTTCACGACGTTCACCGCGATTCCACCCGGAGCGCAGGGGCGGCACACACAGGCGTTCGTCCGCCAGTCCATCACTGCGCCGCAGGGCAACGTCGCGATCACGTCCGCGCCGTTATCGATCGTCATGCAGAGCGGCCGGCGGGGTGAGTCATCTTCCGCGACGCAGCAGCGCATCGGCGCCATGCTGTCGGGGGCGGCCGCCTCGTTCGGCGCGCGGGCGGGCCAGCAGCCACAGGGACAGTGGCGACTGATGGTCAAGCATCCGTCGGGATCGCTCGAGCATGCCGTGAATACAGCGCGCCGCCGGAATCTCGTCATCAGCAGCTCGATTCTCGGCATCCTTGGTCTGAGCGTCGGCTTCCTCGTGCTTTCGACGCGACGCGCACACGATCTCGCGCGGCAGCAGCTCGAATTCGTCGCGACCGTTTCGCACGAGCTGCGGACGCCGCTTGCGGTGATTCGATCGGCCGGGGACAATCTCGCCGATGGTGTCGTGAACGACGAGGCTCGCATCCGGCAGTACGGAGAGCTCGTCCGCCGCGAAGGGCTGCGCCTGACGGATCTCGTCGAGCAGATCCTCGAGTTCGCGGGCATGCAATCAGGGCAGCGGACGCTGACGCCGACGCCCGTGGCGATTGGTGCGCTGCTGCGCGATGTGGCCACCGCTGAAGCGACGGCCGCGGCGGGCGTCGACATCGAACTTGCGATCGACGACAACCTGCCTGCCGTCGCGGGTGACGAATCCGCGCTGCGCCGCGTGTTCCAGAACCTGGTCGGAAACGCGATCAAGTACGGGGCTGACGCGCGGTGGATCGGCATCCGCGCCACCGCGTCAGGCGGAAGCGTCGACGTGAGTGTCAGCGATCGCGGCATCGGCATCGCCGCAGCGGACCAGGCGAAGATCTTCGATCCCTTCTACCGCGCGCCCGCGGTCGTTGCCGCACAGATCCAGGGCGCTGGTCTTGGTTTGAGTCTCGTCAAGCGGATCGTCGACGCGCACGCGGGACGGATTACGCTGACCAGCACGCCGGGTCAGGGCAGCACGTTTACGGTGACATTGCCCGTGCTTGGCGGAGACCCTGCGGAGCGCCAAAACGGCGTCGGCCATGCGGCGCCACAGCCTTCGTGACGCGAACGAGCGCAGCGAGTGAGCCACGCGAGCCGCCCGCCTTCGCGCCGGAGGCGCTTCGGCGCGTCCGCCGTAGCTTCAGCAGAGGCGGAAGCGGGGGATTCAGGGGCCCCCGCGAGCGAGCGTGCAGGGGGGGTCCGGCGGGGCGAACCCCCCGGCTAAGTAAGCCGTGAAGAGAATCCTGCTCATTGAGGACGAACCGGGGATCGTCCTGACGCTGACCGATCGCCTGTCCCGCGAGGGCTACAGCGTCGAGAATGCGCCGGACGGCGAGAGTGGTGTCGAGCGCGCCACGAACGACGCATTCGATCTCGTGTTGCTCGACCTGATGCTTCCGAGGATGAGCGGCTTCGACGTCTGTCGCGAGCTGCGCAAGCGCGGCATCGAAACACCCGTCATCATGCTGACCGCGCGCGGCCAGGTCGTCGACAAGGTCGTCGGCCTCAAGCTGGGCGCCGACGACTACGTCACGAAACCCTTCGAGATGGCGGAATTGCTCGCGCGCATCGAGGCGCAGCTGCGGCGTGCGCCCGCCACACCGCATCCCACCGAAGGCCACGCGTTTGGCGACATCCGCGTCGACTTCCGCAAGGCGGAAGCGACGAGGGACGGGCAGCCTATAGAGCTGTCGGCCCGCGAGTTCCAGCTGCTCCGCTACTTCCTCGAACATCGCGGCGCCACGCTGACCCGCGAGGAACTGCTCAACGAGGTCTGGGGCTATAACTCGATGCCATCGACGCGCACCGTTGACGTCCACGTCGCCTGGCTGCGTCAGAAGATCGAGCCGAATCCGCGTCACCCGCAATTCATCCTGACCGTCCACGGAATGGGGTATAAGTTCGCCGGGTGATCGTCGGGCTCGTCGCTGACACTCACGGCTTAGTCCGCCCCGAAATCTTCGGCGCACTCGAAGGCGTCGAACTGATCCTCCACGCGGGTGATGTCGGCGGACGCTCCGTGATTACGGAACTGTCGGCAATTGCGCCGGTGCGCGCCGTCTTCGGGAATACGGACGCATCGGGCGAGCCCGGCCTCGAAGCACAGCTACTGATGGAAATCGATCGGGTTTCGATCCACGTCAGCCACGGCCATGAAGTCGGTGGTAGTCCTACACCGGAAAAGCTGCTGGCGCGTTACACTGCCGACGTGATCGTGTTCGGCCACACGCACAAGCCGCTCGTCGAGCGCGCAGGCAAGCGCCTGGTCGTCAATCCAGGTGCGGCTGGACCCCGACGCTTCAATTTGAAACCAAGCGTTGCGAGAATGACCGTGAACGCCGCCGGGATAGAAGTGGAGATCGTGTGGTTCTAGTGTCCCGTCCCAGTGGTTCGCGACATAATTCCCGGGCGGGGCATCCCGCCTCGCGGCGTTGCTCCTCGCTCAGATACTCCCGGTATCCTCGCTCGTCGCGCCTTGCGATCCGGGCGCCGCGCCTGGGACTTATGCCACGATCCACTGGGACGGGACACTAGCCATCCCTGCATGATTAACGACGTCCATTGCCATTTCTTCTCGTCGCGGTTTCTCGAGCTGCTCGCCCCGGACGCTGGCGGCGCTGACGCCGTTGCGTCGCATCTCGAGTGGGAACCACCCGGCACGGCAACGGAGCTTGGCGACAGGTGGATCAGCGAGCTCGATCGCCACGGCGTCTCACGCGCGACGCTGATTGCAAGCATTCCGGGTGACGCCGCATCGGTCGCCGAGGCGGTCGCTCACCATCCGCATCGTTTCGTCGGGTTCTTCATGCACAACCCCGCGGCGCCGGCCGCGGACGCGGCGCTCGAGCGCGCGTTGAAGGATCTCAACCTTCGCGGCATCTGTCTGTTCCCCGCGATGCACGGCTATCGGCTCGACGACGACATCGTGGACCGAGTCTTCCGAGCCGCCTCGGCGCATCAGGCGGTCGTTTTTGCCCACTGCGGCGTCCTGACGGTCGGCGTGCGCAAGAAGCTTGGGCTTCCCAGCCGCTTCGACCTGCGCCTCGGGGATCCGCTCGCGCTTGCGCGCACGGCGCTCGGCTACCCGGACGTGCCGGTCATCATTCCGCACTTCGGCGCCGGCTACTTCCGCGAAGCGCTGATGGCCGCGGACCAGTGCCCGACGATTCACTTCGACACGTCCAGCTCCAACAGCTGGATTCGGTACCACCCGGGCCTCACGCTGCAATCTGTCTTCAAACAGGCGTTCGCCGTCGCCGGTCCGTCACGCATCCTGTTTGGCTCCGACTCGTCCTTCTTTCCGCGCGGCTGGCAGCGGCCGATTTACGAAGAGCAGGACCGCATCCTGCGCGCGATCGCCGCGAGAGACATTGACCGCGACGCCGTGCTCGCCGACAACTTCGATCGCCTGTTCCAGGACTAACCGCGGCCCGCGCTCGCGTGGCCTATAATTCCCGGCATGCGAAAGCTCCAGTTTCTGGTCGTGATATGCGCGGCTGGCATCGCGATGCTCTCGGCGGGGCCGCGGGCGCAGCGCGGCGGGACGGCGGCGGCGCCAGCTGCGGATCTCGTGCTCACCAACGGCCGCATTGTCACCGTGGGCGACGCGCGGCCGGAGGCAGAAGCGATTGCGATCACCAAGGATCGCATCCAGGCGCTCGGGACGGCAGCGGAAATCAAGGGGATGATCGGCCCCGCCACGCAGGTGATCGATCTGCAGGGGCAGCTCGCCATCCCGGGCTTCGTCGAGAGCCACGGCCACTTCACGGGGGTTGGCGGCGCGCAGCTCGAGCTGAACCTGATGAACGTGCAGTCGTGGGACGAAATCGTGCGGATGGTCGCGGACGCGGTGTCACGCGCGAAGCCCGGACAATGGATCTACGGCCGCGGATGGCACCAGGAGAAGTGGACCGCGAGACCGGTGCCGAATGTGGAAGGTTTCCCGACGCATGCATCCCTCGACAAGGTGTCGCCCGACAATCCCGTCCTCCTCGTGCACGCGAGCGGTCACGCAGCGTTCGTGAACGGCAAGGCGATGGAGCTTTCGGGCATCCGGCGCCCCACGGAAAGTCCCGCAGGTGGCGAAATCCTCCGCGACAAGAACGGTGATGCCACCGGTCTGCTGCGCGAGAGGGCGCAGGGGCTGATCAAGCGCGGCGCCGGCGAACCCACGCCAACCGGCGCCGATCGCGAGGCGCGCGCGCGCAAGGAGCTGGAGCTCGCGGCGCAGGAATCGTTGTCGAAGGGCATCACGACGTTCGAGGACGCAGGATCGCCGCTCGCCACGATCGACCTGATGAAGAAGATGGTCGATGAGGGGAAGATGGCCATCCGCCTGTGGGTGATGGTCCGGCAGGACAACGCGTCGATCGCGCCGAAGCTCGCGCAGTACCGGATGGTGGACTACGGCAACGGCTACCTCACCGTGCGGGCGATCAAGAAGGCGATCGACGGCGCGCTGGGCTCCCGCGGCGCGTGGCTGCTCGCGCCCTACGCCGACAAGCCGGAATCGACCGGGCTGCAGACGACGACGACGGCGGAGATCGAGGAGACCGCGAGACTCGCGATGGCCAATGGCTACCAGCTCGCGGTCCACGCGATCGGCGATCGCGCGAATCGCGAGACGCTCGACATCTTCGAGCGTGCGTTCAAGGCCAACCCTTCCAAAAAGGATCTGCGATGGCGCGTCGAGCACGCACAACACATCAGCGCCGCCGACATTCCGCGATTCGGCAGGATGGGCGTGATTGCGTCGATGCAGGGGATCCACTGCACGTCCGATGCCCCGTACGTGCTCGAGCGCCTCGGCCGCGCGCGCGCGCAGGAAGGGGCATACGTCTGGCAGAAGCTGATGAAATCTGGCGCGATCGTCGCGAACGGCACCGACGCGCCTGTCGAAGACGTCGATCCAATCGCGAACTACTACGCGAGCGTCAGCCGGAAGTTGAAGGACGGCTCTGTCTTCTTCCCCGATCAGCGGATGTCGCGGATGGAAGCGCTGAAGTCCTACACGATCAACGGGGCCTACGCCGGCTTCGAGGAACAGAACCGCGGCTCGCTGAAGCCCGGCAAGTACGCGGACATCACCGTGCTGTCGAAGGACATCCTGAAGGTTCCTGAGGACGAGATTCCGACGGCGAAGGTGTCGTACACGATCGTGGGCGGAAAGATCGCGTACAAGCGACAGTAGGCTTGCGCGCGAAGCCACGAAGACACGAGGACACCAAACCAAACCCTAAAATGGCTCAGTGCTTTGGTGCCTTTGTGCCTTCGAGTTAAGCCGTAGCGCTCGTGCTATCTAGCCCCCACGGGCCGGCCGCGCTGCGGCGCACCAGAGGTCTGCGGGACTTTGCGGCGATACTGATCGAAGAAGCGGTTGCACGCCTTGTGGAACCGATCCGAGAGCTGCCTGCCCGTTTCACCCGGCACCGGCACCAGGCGCGCGAACGAGGACTGCGCCTGCCGCACTTCCTCCGCCATCGTCCGCCACTTCGAGTCCTCGCCCGCGCGTCCGCCGATCGTGTTCGAGGCGAGCGCTTCGCGAAGGCGAGCGGCGAGATCCTGCGGGGAATCCTGCCGCGGTTCCGCGTCGGCGACGAGCGCCTCGATCCGCGAGACGAGCTTTTCCATGCGCTGCCGGCTGGCTTCCACATCGAGCTCCGTTCCGCGGAACGGTTCCGGGAACGACGTGAGCAGCCGCTCCATTGCGCTGACGAAACGCGCGCTCAGCGGATCGGCGCCTGAACGGACGGCCGTCGTGGACTGGTTCCATCGCGTCCGCAGCGAGCGGACTCTCTCCAGGAGGTCCGGTGCGGGCTCCGCGCCTTCGCCGGGGAACAGCCCCTCGAGCTCGGTGATGAGCGCCTCGCGATCCGCCTGCCGCGATTCGATCTCGATCTCGTCGCGCCGCTTGTACCGCTCGAAGAAGTGATCCGCGGCAGTGCGGAAGCGCTGCCACAACGCCTCGGATTTGCTGCGGCGAACGGGACCGACGTTCTTCCATTCCGCCTGCAGCCGGCGCATCTCCGACGCCGCCCTTTCCCATTCGCGCGACTCGGCGAGCTCCTCGGCGCGCGCACACAGCGCTTCCTTCTTCGCCTGGTTGGCGGACCAGACTTCCTTGCGCTGCGCGAGGTCCTCGTTCCTGCGCGTGAAGAACTTGTCGCACGCATCGCGGAACCGCTTCCAGACCACGCGCGTTTCCGGACGGGGAACCGGACCCGAGGCCTGCCATTCCGCCTGGAGCTTCTTCATCTCCTCGGCGGTCTTGATCCAGTCGGTGGAATCCGCGAGCGCCTCGGCGCGCTCGCACAGCGCGATCTTGATCTTGAGGTTGGCCTCCCGCTCGGCGGCGCGGGACGCGAAGAACTCGCGCGCCCTTGCCTGGATCGGATCGGCCGCCTGCCGGTAACGATGCCACAGTGTCTGCGCCTGCGCACGCGGCGCTTCGGCGGCCGTCTTCCAGCGCTCCTGGATGTCGTGCAGCTCGCGCGCGGCCTTTTCCATGTCCTCGGGCTTGTCGAGGTCGTACTTCTTGCTCAGCGCTTCCGCCTGCGCGATCAGCTCCTCCTGGACGGCGGCGTTGGCGAACCGCTTCCACTCGTCCATCTCGCGCAGTTCGTGCAGCTTGGGCGCGAGCGCCGCGAGGGCCGCCTTGAGCCGTTCGACGAGGTACTCGCGTTCGTGGTGCGGAATCGTCAGCGGCGTCTCGATGGTGGCGCGGAGATCGCGCGCCGCCTTGTCCGCTTCCTTCAGCGTGAGGTCTTCCGCCTCCGCGCGCTTGTGAACGCGCTCGATCAGCTGGTCGATGCGCTGGACCTGCTGGCGGAGCGCCTTTTCGGCGGCGGCCTTCTTCGCCTCCGCGCGATCGCGGATCGTGGTTTCCGCCGCCCTGTATCGCGACTGGACGGCCTCGTCCAGCGACTCGCTCTTGCCGCGCAGCGCGTTCCACTCGCGCGAGATCGAATCCCAGGCGTACGCCGGGCTGTCTTCCTGCGCGGCCAGCTGTTCGGCCTCGGCCGCGAGCTCCGCGAGGCGGGCGTTCGTCCTGGCGCTCTCCTGCAGGTTCTCGTATCTCGTCGTCGCGCGCCGGCACGCTTCGTCGAAGCGCGCCATGAATGCAGCGTGCGTCGCCGCTTCGGGATCCTCGGGCAGTCCCTCCCATTCAGAGCGCGCCTGGGCGAGGCGGTCCAGCGCGTCATCGCCGTGCAGCGCCTCGATCCGCTCGCAGAGCGACGCGCGAACGCCACGAGCGGCGGTGAGCTCGGCTGCGCGCCGTTCCTGTTCGGCGCGCTCCTGCGCTTCGCGTGCGAAGATCGCGCGCGCGGCGGAGGCGGCGGCATTGAAGCGCCCGCGGTCAGCGGCCGAGATGTCGTGCGTCGCGCTGTTTTCGATCTGCGTCCATTCGGATTCGGCTTTGCGCAGCTGGTCCTCGGCGCCCGGCACCGTCGTGGACGCGGCCAGCGCTTCCACGTGGGCGATGGCGTTTGCGACGCGCTGCTGGTGCGCTTCGAGGGCGGCCTTCTTCGCGGTCTCGGCATCGTCGATCGCCTGCACCATCGCGCGCGCCCGCTTGGCGACGGACTTGTGCTGCGAGCGATTCGCCAGGCCATCGAGCGTCTCGCGATCCGCCGGGACCAGCGCCACGGCGCGTTCGAGCGCGCTGACGCCGGCATCCTTGTGGTCGGTCTTTGCGGCGATGTTGAGCAGTTCGGCCGGGTCCTGAACCCGCTCCGCCGCGAGCGCCGCGGTCTTCGCGTCAGTCGCGCGCCGCGCGACGGAACTGAGAGATTTGATGTCGGTCAGCCGTTCGACGGCGGCCGTGCGGACGCTCTCAATCGGCGATGTCTTCGCAATCGTGGAAATCTGCTTCTGATCCGTCAGCGCCTCCAGGGCGCGGGTGGCCGCGTCCGCGTCGCTGCCTGCGGCGATAACTGCCAGACGTTCGATCACTTCCTCGCGGATCCCCGCGTCCGCATCCGCTGTCGCAATCGCGGCCAGTACCCCCACGTCCTCGATCCGCGCCGTCGCCGCGCGCCTCACCCGCACATCCAAGTCCTCGCGCGCGAGCGCCACGAGCACGGCGGCATCGTCTTCACTGACCGGGCCGGGCCCGAATTCCGCGACGGCCGCGGCGCGGACTTCCGGATCAGCAGACTTGTACTTGGGTTGGATCTTGAAGCGATCGAGGAAAGACATGGGGAGCCTTACTCAATTTGGAAATGTGGAAATTTGGAAATGTTAGATTTCCAATTTATCAATTTCCCAATTCTCAAATTGCAAACATTAGTTATGTTGATTCAGCCGTGAGCCAGTCGGCGATCTGCTCTCGCGTCCAGATGTGATCGTCGTTCAAGTGGACGAGCATCGGGGCGAGCGGCAATCGCTTCTTACATCCTTCATGGGGACAGCGTTTCGTGACCTCGTCGAGACAGCGGAACAGCCGCTCGAGATGATCAGGAACCAGCTTCCCGTGATCGCGCGGCAAGTGGTAGACGGCGTCGTACACCGCGCCGAGCGCGCACGATCCGCCCTTCTCATCGAAGTAACTGCCGAAGCACTGCGGACCGCGTGTCGAACCCGCGCGAATGTAATCGGCCAGTTCGCGCTGCTCGCTCTGGAGTTCCGTTACCATCGTTGCCCTCCGGCGAAGAACTTCAATTGTAGCGCAGCGTCATTGACGTGCGGAGCCGTCGCCTCTAACATCGATGATCCATTCGCTTGAATCGTTGCGCACAATCTTTTGGGCGCTGGCGCGCTTCCGAACAGTCGGTGTTCGGCAGCGGCCAGGGTCCGTCACCGGTCAACCGTGATGTCTATCTTCTTCGCTTTGCTTGGGTTCCTTCTCCAGGCGCCAGCCACGACGGCCCCGCCGCAGCCCGCCCCGGGGAACCCCGTGGTCGTGATCGAGACTTCCCTCGGGTCGATCACCGTCGAGCTATTCAAAGATCGCGCCCCCGTCTCCGTCGAGAATTTCCTGCAATATGTCAGGGACAAGCACTATGACGGGACGATCTGGCACCGTGTCGTTCCGGGATACGTAATTCAGGGTGGCGGATACACGCCGCAGATGGTGGAAAAGGGGACGCGCCCCCCTATCCAGAACGAGGCGACCAACGGCCTGAGCAACCGCCGCGGCACCGTCGCCATGGCGCGCCTGCGCTCGGCGCGCAGTGCCACCTCCCAGTTCTACGTCAACCTCGCCAACAACGCGGCCCTGGATCATCGCGGTTTCGCGCCGGACGACTTCGGCTACGCCGTGTTCGGCCGCGTGCTGCAGGGCATGGACGTCGTCGACAAGATCGGCAGCGTGAAGACCGGCACGCGAGACGGGATGGATGAAGTCCCGCTTGAACCAGTGCTCATCAAGAGCGTGACAGAAAAGAAGTCATGATAGAGAAGCTGTGAGCCGTCCGCTTCTCATCATTTTTCTCACCATTCTGGTCAACTTGATCGGCTTCGGGATCATCATCCCGCTGCTGCCGTTCTATGCCACCACCTTCGGCGCGTCACCGCTCGTCGTCGGGCTGCTGTTCGCGTCGTTTTCGCTCGCGCAGCTCGTCGCCTCGCCGTTGCTGGGCGCGTGGTCCGACAAGTGGGGCCGCAGGCCGATCCTGATCTTCAGCTTGATCGGGACCGTCATCAGTTTTGTGATGCTCGCCGTCGCCCAGAGCCTCGCAATGCTCTTCGCCGCCCGCATTGTGGATGGCCTTTCGGGAGGGAACATCACCACAGCGCGCGCGTACATCGGCGACATTGCGACGGAAGAGAATCGCGCGAAGTCATTCGGCATTCTCGGTGCAGCGTTCGGGCTTGGCTTCATCATCGGTCCCGCCCTTGGCGGCCTGTTCGCGCATATCAGCTACACCGCGCCGATATGGGCCGCGGCGGCAATCACGGTCGTTGCAACGCTGTTCGCCTGGTTCTGGCTGCCCGAGACGGTGCATCGCGTCAACGCCGTCTCCGGCTCCCCCTGGAAAGCGTTGCGCGAGTTGAGCGGCCGCCCCAGCCTGCGCCGGCTTTTCGCGATCGACTTCCTCTACTGGAGCTCGTTTGGCGTCTACCAGACGACGTTCGCGCTGTTCGGCGCGCATCGTTTCAGTTTCGACGCGACGCGGACCGGATACCTTCTGGCGACGTTCGGTTTCCTCGGAGTCATCGTGCAGGTCGTGCTCGTCGGCCCGATCGTCAAGCGACTCGGCGAGAAGCGGACGCTGATGATCGGACTGATTTTCGCCGCGATCGGGTGGGGTGGAAGCGCGATGACGCACTCGCTGCCCGTGTTCATCTTCATGCTCGTGCCCGGCGCGATCGGTATCGGCCTCTGCAACCCGTCGCTCGTATCGCTCGTGAGTGGTGCGGCGGGCAGGCACGAGCAGGGGCGCGTGCAGGGGGCGGCAGGCGCGCTCGAGAGCCTCGGACGAACGATCGGTCCTGTGTGGGGAAACGGCGCGCTGCAGTTCCTCGGCGAGGGAGCGGCATACGGATCGGCCGCGCTGGTGCTCCTGGCAACCGCCGCGCTCACGACCGGATACGAGCGTCCTGACTAGACCGCGACTGTCAGCGTCGCGGTCAGACCGCTCGCCACGCTGCCGCTGATGGTCGCAAGTTCCAGCGACGAGCCGTCGCTGAACACGTTGTCGGTCGCGAGCGACACCTGGGCCTGGTTCGCGATGCTCTGTTCGTACCCCGCGGTTGCATAAACGAGATCGTTCGTCGCTTTGGGCAGCGCGATCTGCGACGTGGCGATTTTATTCGCGACGCTCGTTGCCTGCGCAGGGCCCGGATACACCTCGAAGTGAATGTGCGGCCACCGGCCGGAGTAGCACGCGGGATAGATCGAGGTAAACGTCACCTTGCCGTTCGCATCCGTTTCCTGGATGCCGCGCAGGTAATTCTGCGTCTGCGCCCCCGCCGAATACAGCGAATACCGTCCCTGCCGATCGCAGTGCCACAGGTACACGGCCCGTCCCGCGAGCGCGGCGCACGTTGAGGCGGAGACAATGGTCAACGCGATCGTCAGCGGTACACCGTCCGCCGTTCCCGAAAGACCTGCGAAACTCGATCGGATGTCGCTTCGCACGACGCCTGATGCGGTGAGGACTGTGGGCCCGTTCGAGCCGTCGGCCGGATAAGGTCCCCCGGTCTCGTTGGGAATCTTGCTGCACGTACCGGCTGTTCCGGTTCCGCCAGTGGTCGTGTCGCTGCTCGGCGCGGTCGCCGTGCTTCCGCAGCCGAGGAGATTGAATGCGGCGACACCGCCGCCAAGCATCGCGGCGAGGCGAAGGAGCCCGCGTCGATCGATCGCCGCGCCCGTCGCGACAAGATCGCGCTGGAGTCCGCCGAAGTCGTCGTGATCGTCCCTGTGCTTCATCTCCAAAGCGTACGCGGCCGGTCATCCACGCCCGAATGAAAAAAATGTGGCAGCCGTTGAGCTGGTTCTGCCGCGCGAAGCGGCAGCGTTCACCGACTTCAGTTACACGACATGACCGCCTGCGCGTTGGCTGCACAGAATCCAAGGATTGGCGGGAGCAGCATGATCGCGTGAGCAACCAATCGATGCACCGGACCACGTGTCATCACACACCTCCGTGCAGGCAGGCCAGCTCCCAGCAAAAGCCGATGCCGCAACGGCCGCCACCTATTCCTCATGAACGGCATCTTCTCGACGTCAAGCCATCTGTTTCACACCATGGGCGTCGCGTGGCGAGATCGTCGAGCTGATCGACTAAACGGTCACGAGCGGAAGGCTGCGATAGCGTTTTCCTGTGAGTTTCGACAGCGCGTTGGCGACGGCTGGCGCGATCACGGGAACGGGGGGCTCGCCGCATCCACTGGGCTTGTCGGTGCTCGGGACGATATGGACGTCAACCGCCATCGGCGCATCGATCATGTAGGGCGGCGTGTGGGCGTCGAAGTTCCGCTGCTCCACTCGACCGTCCTTCAGCGTGATCGCGCCATGTGGTACGAGCTGCGACATACCGAAGGCGAGGCCTCCTTGACACTGACTTTCAATGGTCTGCGGATTGACGGCCATACCCAGAGCGACCGCGACCGTCGCGCGGTGGATCCGGGGACGCCCGTGTTCAATCGAGACATCCACGGCGCAGGCCACTCCGGTCTCGAACGACTCATGACACGCGATGCCAACAGCGTGATTGCTGCGAATCGAGTGGCGCCACCCGGCGCTCTTTTCTTCCATCAAGCCCAGCGCGGCGAGAAGTTTCGTGGCGTCAGACTTGAGGAGCTTACGGCGATAGGCGATCGGATCCATTCTGGCGCGAGTGGCCAGCTCGTCGATCAGCGTCTCCATCACGTACGCGGTGTGTGTATGACCGACTGAGCGCCACCACAGCACCGGCACATTCGTCGTGGGATGGTGCGCCGAGACGTGGAAGTTGGGAATGTCGTAGTGAGTGTCGGCTGCGCCTTCCACGGCCGTTGGATCAACGCCGTCCTTCTTTATGAGAGCGGCAAACGGGGTGCCGGCCACGATCGACTGGCCGACGATCACGTATCGCCACGCCGCGGGCATCCCATCCGCGCCGATACCGATCTCGACACGATGCTGCTGCATCGGGCGGTAATAGCCGCCCTGGACGTCGTCTTCCCGGGTCCAAATGAGCTTGACCGGCGTGCTGCGCAGCCGCTTCGCGATTTCAGCCGCCTCACGTTGCACATGAGAATCCGCAACGGCGCGTCTACCAAAGCCTCCGCCGGCCATCTCGGTATGAAAAGTGACTTGCCCGGGTTTGAGACCAAGGACCTCGGCGATCGCTGTCTGATCAACGCCCTGGAGCTGTGAGCCCGCCCAGACTTCGGCACGGTCGCCGTCGAATCGCACCGTGGTGTTCAACGGTTCCATCGGCATATGCGCCAGGTATGGAAACTCGTACTCGGCGACGATCCGATTGCCAGCGGCGATGCCATCGAGCGCCTTCGCGTCGCCATGGTCAGCGGCGACGTTTCCGGGAGTGCGCGCAAGCTTCCTGAACTCTTCCCGGAGTTGCGAACTATCCGCACGTGCCACCGCTGTGAGATCCCAATCGATCTGGAGCCGATCGCGCGCCTGCTTGGCCGTCCAGAACTTGTCTGCGACAACGGCTACCCCGGTCCCCTTGCGGATCGTGGGGATCTGAAAGATGTCGCTCACGCCGGGAATGCTTCGCGCCGCCTTGTCGTCGAGAGACCTCATCGATGCGCCAAAAACCGGCGGACGCGCCACGAGCGCGACCTTCATGCCGGGTAGATCGAGGTCGAGTCCGAACTTCTGCGAGCCGTCGCACTTGGGGCGACTGTCAACGCGGCGCACCTTCTTGCCCACGAGACGAAAATCTGCGGCACTCTTCAGTTGCACCGTCGCGGGCACGGGAAGGCGGCTGGCATCGGCGGCCAATTCTGCGTACGTTGCCTTTTGTCCGGATGGGCCATTGACGACGCTGGCGTCCGTACGGCATTGGTCAGCAGAAACCTTCCACCGGTCTACGGCGGCCGCGACCAGCATCGCGCGCGCACGGGCGCCCAGTTCGCGGTACTGCTGGAACGAAGTGGCGATCGATCCGGAGCCGCCTACCAGCTGAAGACCTCGAATCGGGTCGCGATACACGTCTGCGGCGGGCGCGAGCTCGGGAACGACGCGAGACCAGTCGGCGTCCATTTCGTCAGCGAGCAACATCGGCAGAGAGGTGTGGACGCCCTGGCCGAACTCGAGCCGGTTTACCTGGATGACGATCTTGCCGTCCGGCTGAATCCGGATGAACGCATCCGGTCGATAGATCTGCGGCTTGACCCCGGCGGGTTCCTGCGCCGTCGCCGGAAAATCGAGGTACAAAGCCACGACGAGTCCGCCGGCCGCCGTTGCGTAGGCGTGCAGAAATGTCCGGCGGCTGAGCAGCGTGCTGGTCCCAGAGCTGGTGGCGGAGTCCATCGTGCGCCTCCTTACCTGAGCTGCAACGAAGCGGCCTTGATCGCTTCGCGAATGCGGACGTAGGTGCCACAGCGGCAAATGTTGCCGCCCATCGACTCCTCGATGTTGCTGTCCGTCGGTTTGGGCGTCTGCTTCAGAAGCGCGATGGCGCTCATAATCTGGCCGCTTTGACAGTAGCCGCATTGAACGACGTCTGCGGCGACCCACGCATCCTGCACAACGCGACCGACGGGGTCCTGCGCCATCGCTTCAATGGTAACGACAGGTCGATCGCCGATCATCGATACGGGGACGACACACGACCGTGTGGCGACACCGCCCAGATGGACGGTGCACGCGCCGCACACGCTGATCCCACAACCGTACTTCGTCCCCGTCAGCTTCAAATCATCTCGCAACACCCACAGCAACGGGGTCGAAGGATCGGTATTCACATCGCGGCGCTGGCCATTCACGGTGAGCTGATATGTGGCCATGTCTGGTCTCCGTTTTACTTTTGCGGGCAGGGCGTTCGAGCTTCGACCCAGCGGCGAGTGGCCTCCACGAACTCTGCGTGCGAAAGCGGTGGAACGCTGCGGTGGCTTCCATCCAGCCGCTCGCCAGGCTGCCACGCCCAGAGTACGAGCGGCTCCTCCTCGTGATGCTTCAGGAGGCCAGGTCCGTCGAGGTTGTGGTTCTTCGAACGGTCGGTGATCGCCGCACAGATCGCTGCGCTCGACAGCGCATTGTCGTTGCGGTCCTGCCATGCCATCGACAGCGGCGCGAGGTGCCAGTTGTGTCCGCCGGGAACTCCGGTGCTGGCATTGGATTCCTGATGACACGTCGCACAGTTCAGGGCGGGGACACCTTTGCCTTCTGGACCGCGCACAACGTTGGCAAAGTGACGATGGCGATCGTCACCCTGCTGCGGGTAGTTCGTAGCGGTGTGGCAGTTGATGCACCGTGGATGCGTCAGAACGGAATATATCTGCTGCCAGGCGGCGAGGCCGTCGCCCTGTGACGCACGCGTCACCTCTCTTCCACTACTTGTCTCGTCCAGGGCTCTCGACGGGGGCACCCACGTTGGGAGTGCTGTAAAGATGAGAAGCGTTCCGATCGTGAAACTGCGCATTTCACAGCCTCTATCGCGTTCGAAGACGTCGAACGATCAGGGACGGTTCTTCTCCAGCTCTCGCTCCAGGCGCGTGACGAGATCGTCGAGCTGATCGACGACGGCGAGGACCGTATCCGGCTGTGCGAGGTCCACACCGGCCGTGCGCAGGAGCTCCAGCGGGTAGTCGCTGCCGCCCGCCCGCAGGAGATTCAGGAAACGATCGCGCGCCTGCGCGGACTCCTTGCCGCCGCCCGTGATCTGCTTCGCGATCTTCGCCGCGGATGCAAAGCACGTCGCGTACTGGTAGACGTAGTACGGCGAGTTGAAGAAGTGCGGGATGCGGGACCACGTGATCCCCGTATGGGGATTCAGATCGACGGCGTCGCCGTAGTAGTCCTTCAACAGCTGCGTGTAGATCTCCGTCAGGATCTCCGCCGTAATCGGCTGGTCCTGCTCGGTGAGCCGGTGCGCGCGGAGCTCGTAGTCGGCAAACAGCACCTGCGTGTAGAACGTGCCGGTGATGTTGTCGATCGCGTGCTGAAGGAGCACGATGCGCTCGATCGCATCTGTCGAGTGCGCGAGCATGTATTCGAGGAGCAGCGCCTCGCTCAGCGTGGATGGCACTTCCGCGACAAAGATCGTGTAGTCCGAGTAGATGAACGGCTGCGTCTCGTGCGACAGGATCGTGTGCATCGAGTGCCCCATCTCATGCGCCGTCGTGAACACGTCGTCCATCGTGTCGGTGTAATTCAGCAGCATGTACGGATGCACGCCGTAGACCGGAGCCGAGTACGCGCCCGAACGTTTCCCCTCGTTCTCGTACACGTCGATCCAGCGGCTCGCGAAGCCCTGGCGCATCAGCATCTGGTAATCGGGCCCCACCGGCGCAACGGCCTCGACGATCCAGTCGAGCACTTCTTCGTAGTTGTATTTCTTATCGAATGTGACGAGCGGGATGGCGAAGTCGTAGACGTGGTACGACGGGACCTTGAGCATGCGCCGCCGCAGCTGGTGATAGCGCCGCAGCGGCCCGACGCCGGCGCGAGTCGTCTCGATCAGGTTCTCGACGACGGAGGTTGGGATGTTGTCGCCGTGGAGCGCGGCCTCGAGCGTGCTCTTGTAGCCGCGCGCGCGCGCCTGGAACCAGTCCTTCTGGCAGACGGCGTTGTAGAGCGTCGCGTACGTGTTCAGCGATGACTTATACGTCTCGTGCAGCGCCGTGAACGCCTTCTCACGATCCGCCTGCTCGTGGCGCGTGGCCAGGATCGCGCGGTACTGCCCGTACGAGACCGTCACTTCCTCGCCGTTCGACAGCGTGACCTTGGGAAACTTCGCGTCGGCGGTCGACAGCGCCCAGTAGGCATCGTTCGGCGATGAGGAGAGGCGGCTCGCAAGCGACATCAGCCGTTCGCCGGCCTCGTCGAGGACGTGTTCCTGCTGGCGGTAGAGATTCTCGATCGCGAACCGGTAGACGCCGAGCGCGCTCTCGCGCTGCATCCACTCTCGAACGATGGCGAGTGGGATCTGCAGCAGCTCGGGACTGAACCAGGACTCCGCCTGCTTCCATTTCGCAAACAGGATCTGCACCTGCTGCCGGCGCGCGTTGACCGTGTTGTCGCGCTGGTCCTCGTCGTACTGAAGCGACGGGTAATACCAGACGCGATAGGCGAGCTGCCCCAGCTCCTCGGACAGACGAAACGCGGTCAGCAGTTGTTCGGGTCCGCGCGCGAGCGTACCCTTGAGCGTCGCATACTGATCGACGCCCGCCTCGAGCTTCTTGTACCCGGCGTCCCACGCGTCCCAGCTGTCGAAGATATCTGTGACATTCCACTTGAAGCGGTCGGGGATCTCGGGACGATTGCGGCTGCGTGCGGTCGGGGTTGCCATCTGGGGAACCATCTCGTGATTCTACTCACCTTTCACTATGATTCGCGCCGGAGGTTCGATGGCACGCACGCAGACGGGGTTGGCCGGGCGCCTCGCGCAGTTCTCGTCGTGGGCGACGACCATGACGGGAAGCACCATGGGGTTCACGCTCGCGGCGCTGATGATTCTGATCTGGCTCATGACGGGTCCGTCGTTCGGATTCTCGGATACCTGGCAGCTGGTGATGAACACCGTGACCTCGATCATCACGTTCCTGATGGTGTTCCTGATCCAGCGTTCGCAGAACAAGGAGTCGCGCGCGGTGCAGCTCAAGCTGAACGAGCTGGTCGCCGCGATGGAAGGGGCCAGCAACCGGCTCATCGACGTAGAAGATCTGTCTGAGCACGAGCTGGAAGTACTGCACGAGTTCTATCGACACCTCGTGATGATGGCGAAGAAGGACCGTGCGCTCGGCGAGTCTCACTCCCTGGACGAAGCGGAGGCGCGCCACTCGCGGAAGCGCAGGTTACTCCCGAGCGATGCCAAGAAGGAAGGATGACGCCGCGTCGAAGATGCCGGCGAGCACTTCGTCCTGCTTCCGCCCGGCGATCTTCACTCGTATCTTGAAGGAATGGTCGCCGTCGACGACCTCGAAGAGCGTGGCGCGCGGATTGAGGAGGGGCAGCAGATCGCGGATCTCCTGCGCCGTTCCGAATTGATCACGCGATCCCTGAACGAACAGCATCGGCTCGCGGATCGCCGGCAGGTGCTTGTCTCGCCGCTGCTCGGGTCTGCCCGGCGGATGGAGCGGGTAGCCGAGGAAGAGCAGCCCGCGGATTCCCTCGATCCCTTGCGCGGCGACGTGTGACGCGATTCGTCCTCCCATCGACTTCCCGCCGATGAAGAGCGGCAGCCCGGCGAACGCGCGATCCGCGCGCGCCGCGGCGATCGCCGCGCGCCACGCTGTCTCGAGCACCGGTGCTTTGTCCGGGACCTTTCGTCCCTCGGCGACATACGGAAAATCAAACGTCGCCGTCGTGATTCCGCGGGCGGCGAACGCGTGCCCCGCCTCGATCATGAAGCGGCTCGTTTGTCCCGCGCCGGCGCCGTGCGCGAGCACCAGACCGGCCCCCGTAAACGACGTCGTTTCGCTGCGGTAGACTGTCAGCATTCGGAGACGCATGATGACATGCAGCAGAGCGTTCGGGCCAGTCGTGATTGCGGTGATAACGATCGGGGCATCGGGCCTTCGCGCCCAGCAGCCCACTGCGCAACCGATGGCGAGTCGCTCCGGCATCGATCTCAACGCGCTCGACCGCTCGGCGAATCCCTGCGACGACTTTTACAAGTTCGCCTGCGGCGGCTGGTTGGCGGCGCATCCGCCGCCGCCGGATCAACCGCGCTATGGTCGTTTCGAAGAGCTGCAGAACCGCAACAACGAAATCCTCAAGGACATTCTCGAGAACGCGGCGACGCCGGAAGGCGCGACCTCGCCCGAATTGAAGAAAGTCGGCGACTACTACGCGAGCTGCATGGCGGAATCCGCAATCGACGCGAAGGGGCGGGCGCCGCTGCTGCCGGACCTGCGCCGCGTCGATGCTCTCACGGCGAAAACCGAGATTCCCGGCGTTGTCGGCCACATGCACACTGTCGGCATGTCCGGTTTCTTCGGCTTCGGCGCCGCTCCTGATTTCAAGGACGCGACGCAGTACATGCTCATTGTCGGCCAGGGCGGCCTCGGCCTTCCCGATCGGGACCACTACCTCAAGACCGACGCCAACTCAGTGAAGCTCCGAGAACAGTACGAGCAGCACGTCGCGAAGATGCTGCAGCTTGGCGGCAGCACGCCGGCCGCGGCCGCCGCAGGCGCGAAAGCGGTGATGAAGATCGAGACGGCGCTCGCGCAGAAGGCGCTCGACCGCGTATCGCAGCGCAACCCGACGAACATCTACCACAAGATGTCGCGCGACGACGTCAAGAAGCTGACGCCCAACTTCAACATGTCGCAGTATTTCGAGCGCGCGGAAGCGCCTCCGGGGGACAGCGCCAACGTCACCGAGCCGGAGTTCCTCAAGGCCGTGGACCAGGTGATCGCCGATACGCCCCTTCCGGATCTCAAGACCTACATGCGCTGGCACGTGATCCATTCGAACGCGCCGATGCTGCCGAAGCGGTTCGTGGACGAGAACTTCGCGTTCTACGGCAAGGCGCTCACGGGCGCCGCGGAGCAGCGGCCGCGCTGGAAGCGTTGTGTCGACGCCACTGACGGCGACCTCGGCGAGGCGCTTGGGAAGATTTACGTCGACCGCACGTTCGGCAGCGAGGGTAAAACGCGTACGGTCGCGATGGTCGAAGCGATCGAGGCCGCGCTGTCGCGCGACATCAACGAGATCACGTGGATGTCCGACGAGACGAAGAAAGCGGCGGAAGTGAAGCTGCGCGCCGTCGCCAACAAAGTCGGTTACCCCGATCGGTGGCGCGACTACTCATCGCTTCGCATCGTCCGCGGCGACGCGTACGGGAATTCGCAGCGTGCCAACGCGTTTGCCTACCGCCGACAAATGGCGAAAATCGGCAAGCCCGTGGACAAGACGGAATGGCTGATGACGCCGCCGACCGTCAACGCGTATTACAACCCGTTCGAGAACAACATCAACTTCCCGGCAGGAATCCTCCAGCCGCCGTTCTTCAATCGCGCGGCGGACGAGGCGGTCAACTTCGGCGCGGCGGGCTCCGTCGTCGGTCACGAGCTCACCCATGGGTTTGACGACCAGGGGCGCCGTTTCGACGCGCAGGGAAACATGCGCGAGTGGTGGACGCCGGCCGACGCGAAGACGTTCGAAGAGCGTGCCGCCTGCATCGACAAGCAATACAGCGGCTACACGGCGGTCGACGACGTGAAGTTGAACGGCAAGCTGACTCTGGGCGAGAACGTGGCCGACAACGGCGGGATGCGGCTCGCGTGGATGGCGCTGATGGAGCTGCTGAAGACGAACGCTCTGGGAACCGTTGACGGGTTTACGCCGGAGCAGCGGTTCTTTGTGGGTTGGGCGCAGATGTGGTGCGAGAACCGCAGCGACGAGATCGCGCGGCTGCACGCCCAGACCAACCCGCATTCGCCCGGTCAATACCGGACGAACGGGGTCGTATCGAACATGCCGGAATTCGCCGCGGCATTCAGCTGCCCGGCGACCGCGAAGATGGTGCAGCAGCCGGTCTGCCGCGTGTGGTGATCTACTTCTTCGACGCTTCCGATTCCTGGTGGAAGGCCACGAGCCACTTGTCGCCCTTCTTCGTCCAGACCGACGACGCGTAGACCGGCGAAGGTAGCGGCTGCCCCTGGAACGTACCGGCGCCCGTCCACTTGTAGGTGACGATCGCGGTGTTGTTGTCGATCCAGCTGACCTTCTCGTCGGCGATTTCCCAGCTCGTCACCTTGTACTGATCGAGCATGGGAACGAAGTCGCTGACCTTCATGAAGCCGTTGCCGTCCGCCGACCAGGCGTTCGGCGCGACCAGCGCCGTGAAGGCCGCCTTGTCTCCCTTGGCCACCGCGTCATTGATCTTGCGTTCATTCGCGATCAGCGCTTTGTCGAGTGTGTTGGCGGTGGACATCTGACGCTCGGGCATCGCCTGCGCGGTCTGTTCATTCACATCCTGGGCCGACGCCGCGCCGCACGTGAGCGCCAGCATGGCCAGGGTCCATACGACTTTCTTCATTCCGCTTCCTCCGGATTTGTCCCAGTTTACCGCAGTCGCGCGTCCTATTTCGTCCCCGCGCCGAGGACCTCCTTCAGCTTGGCATCGAACAGCGCGTAGGGCAGTGCGCCGACGAGGATCGGGCCTTCCACCGCAGCCGCCGTCGTCCGTCCCATGACGAACGTCGGGGTCCCGCCGACACCGAGCTTCGCTCCCTCCTGCATCTCGGCCTGGATCTCCGCGTCGAACTTCGTCGACGCCGAGCAGGTCGCGAACGGCTTCGCGTCCAGCTTCAGATCGGATGCCGTCTTCGTGATGTATTCGGGCGTGAGCATGTTGGCGTTGCGCATCAGGGTCATGCGCATCTCCCAGAACTTGCCCTGTTCGCCGGCGCAGCGCGCGGCGCGCGCGGCGGGCATCGCCTGTGCGTGGAAGTCGAGGGGAAAGTCGCGGCTGATGTAACGGAGTTTCCCGGTGTCGATCCAGTTCTTCTTGATCTCGTCGAACGACGTCAGCATGAACTGCCGGCAGAACGGGCACTGGAGATCCGTGAACTCCACCATCGTCAACGGCGCGTCGGGGCGGCCCATGACGTAGCCCTTCAGGTTCGTCACCTTCGCGCTCGTTGGCTGCGGCGGCGCCGCCGGCTGTTGCTGCTGCGGCGTCGTCAGGCGCTCGAGCAGCATGCGGATGGCCCGCAGCTCGCGGAGCATTTCGTCGTTCTGCTGCTGGATCGTGAGCGGCGCCGCGGAGGGCGCGGCGGGGGCCTGGGTCTGGGCGAACGACGTGGCGGACGCGAGCACGGCCGCGGTCAATGCCGCGAAGAGTCGCGGGGATTTCATGATGCGTGCTTCCTGCTGAAAAAGAAAGGTCTCGGCCGGTGTGACCGGGCGGACCATTATATCCCGTTCCTTGCAAGTGACGGTCAGCGTTTGACTTGTCGCTGGACAAGCAGGCATCAATGCATATAGATTTATAGATGTCATGCAGGCAGGATCCGCGCTCTTTCGTCTTCTCGGCGACGACGCGCGTCTCCGCATCCTGCGGTTGCTGGACGCGGAGCGGCTGAACGTCACTGAACTGACGTCAATCCTGGGAATCGCGCAATCCGGGGTATCGCGACATCTAGGTCTGCTCAAGGATGCGCGGCTGGTAGAGGAGCGGCGGGACGGCGGCTTTACGTATTTCCAGCTCGCGCCGGGCGTGCAGTCAGACGAAAACGGATTCGGCCCGGTCTGGCCGCTGCTGCGGGCGCAGTTCGATGCGGCCGCTGCGACAGCCGAAGGACGCGCCGACGCCGCGCGGCTCGAAGAAGTCCGCCGCGTCCGCAAGGAGAATTTCGACGAGCACGGCGCTGCGGCCGAACGTGGCCAGATTGTTCCGGGCCGCAGCTGGGCGGCGTGGGCGCGCGCGCTCGGCCACCTGCTGCCGGAGCTGGAGATCGCGGACCTCGGGTGCGGCGAGGGGTACCTCACGATCGAAGCCAGCCGCTTCGCGAAGCGAGTGATTGCGATCGATCGTTCCGAGGCCGTGCTCGAGAAGGCGCGGGAGAGCGCGAAACGCCGGCGCGTGAAGAACGTGGAGTGGAAGCGCGGCGACATCGAGAAGCTGCCGTTGAAGGATGCGATCGTTGACGTCGCGCTGCTCTCGCAGGCGCTGCATCACGCTGCGAATCCGGCGAAAGCGCTTTCCGAGGCGGCGCGCATCGTGCGTCCCGGCGGCCGCGTACTGTTGCTGGAGCTGCGCCGGCACGAAGAACAGTGGGTGCGCGAGCGGCTCGGCGACAAGTGGCTCGGCTTCGAAGACGACCAGCTCCGGGCGCTCATGGAAGACGCCGGCCTGGCCGGCGTCAAAATCACGGTCGGCGCGCGCCGCCAGCGCGATCCGTTCACAGTACTCATCGCCTCGGGCGTTAAAACAGCCGACGGCGGAGCGCACAGCACGAAGACCACAAAGGTCACCAAGACCGCGAAGAGATATTGATGATGCTGGATAAGAGCCTGCCGACATCGGACATCGGACATCGGACATCGGCTGCGAGCGCGCTCGTTCGTGCGCTCGCGGAGCGCATCCTCATCCTGGACGGCGCGATGGGGACCATGATCCAGCGGCACAAGCTGACGGAAGCGGATTTCCGCGGCGAGCGCTTCAAGGATCATCCGAAGGATCTGAGGGGAAACAACGATCTCCTGATCCTCACGCGTCCCGACGTGATCAGCGAGATCCACGGGCAGTATCTCGCGGCCGGCGCGGACATCATCGAGACGAACACGTTCAGCAGCACGACGGTCGCGCAGGCGGACTACCAGCTCGAGCACATTGCGTACGAGCTGAACGTCGAAGGAGCGCGGCTGGCAAAGGCCGCCTGTGCGGAGTGGACCGCGAAGACGCCGGATCGGCCGCGCTACGTCGCGGGGTCGATCGGGCCGACGAACCGGACGTTGTCGATCTCCCCCGACGTGAACAATCCCGCGTTTCGCGCCATCAGGTTCGACGAGCTGCGCGAGGCTTATGAAGAGCAGGTGCGCGGCCTCATCGACGGCGGCGCCGATCTCATCCTGCTCGAGACGATCTTCGACACGCTCAACGCCAAGGCGGGGATCGTCGCCATCGAGAACGTCTTCGCGGAAAAGGGTCTTCGGCTGCCGCTGATGATCTCGTTTACGATCACGGACAAGAGCGGCCGCACGCTGTCGGGACAGACGCTCGAGGCGTTCTACACGAGCGTGCGCCACGCGAAGCCGTTCAGCATCGGCATCAACTGCGCGCTTGGCGCGCGCGATATGCGCCCGTACCTCGCCGACCTCGCGAAGATCGCCGAGTGCTACGTCACGAGCTATCCGAACGCCGGTTTGCCAAACGCCTTCGGCGCCTACGACGAGCTCCCGGACGAGACCGCCGAGCTCGTAAAGGACTTCGCCACCAGCGGCTTCGTCAACATCGTCGGCGGCTGCTGCGGCACGACTCCGGACCACATCGCTGCGATTGCCGGGGCTGTCGCTGGTATTCCACCCCGCCGCGTCAAGTCAGGCACATCGGCCATCGGTCATCGGACATCGGACGGTGAAGCAAGCTATACGCAGCTATCCGGCTTGGAGCCTCTAGTCATCCGACCGGACTCGAATTTCCAGATGATCGGCGAGCGGACGAACGTGACCGGCTCGGCGCGATTCGCTCGCCTCGTGAAGTCCGGCAACTGGGCCGAGGCCGCGCAGGTGGCGCTGGACCAGGTCCGCGGCGGCGCGAACATCATCGACGTCAACATGGACGAAGGCATGCTCGACTCCGAGCAGGCCATGACGACGTTTCTCAACTACATCGCGACCGAGCCCGAGATCGCGCGCGTCCCCGTGATGATCGACAGCTCGAAATGGTCGGTTCTCCAGGCGGGACTGAAGTGCATCCAGGGCAAAGGGGTCGTCAACTCGATCAGCCTCAAGGAAGGGGAGGCGGATTTCCTCGAGAAGGCGCGTGTCATCCAGCACTACGGCGCGGCAGTCGTGGTGATGGCGTTCGACCAGGCCGGGCAGGCGGACACGATCGATCGGAAGGTCCAGATCTGCCGGCGCGCGTACAAGCTGCTCACCGAGCAGGCGGGCTTCGATCCGGCCGACATCATCTTCGATCCGAACATCCTCGCGATCGCGACCGGGCTCGAAGAGCACAACGCCTACGCAGTGAACTACATCGAGGCCACGCGCATCATCAAGGCGACGTGTCCCGCCGCGAAGATCAGCGGCGGCGTCAGCAATCTGTCGTTCTCGTTCCGCGGCAACGATCCCGTCCGTGAAGCCATGCACTCGGCCTTCCTGTTCCATGCCATCAAAGCCGGCATGGACATGGGCATCGTCAACGCCGGGCAGCTCGTCGTCTACGAAGACATCCCGGAGGATCTCCTCGAGCACGTCGAGGACGTGATTTTCAACCGGCGTCCCGACGCGACCGACCGCCTCGTTCTTTTCGCCGAGACGGTCAAGGGCACCGTGACCGAACGGCAGTCGAATCTCGCGTGGCGCAGCGGAACGGTGGAAGAGCGGCTCGCGTACGCGCTCGTGCATGGTTCGGTGGAATTCATCGACCAGGACGCGGAAGAAGCGCGCCAGAAGTATCCGCGGCCGCTCGACATCATCGAGGGGCCGCTGATGGACGGCATGAAGATCGTCGGCGACCTCTTCGGCTCGGGGAAGATGTTTCTTCCGCAGGTGGTGAAGAGCGCACGCGCGATGAAGAAGGCGGTCGCGTATCTCGAGCCATTCATGGAGAAGGAGAAAGCCGCACGTCTCGCCGCGAATCCCTCTGGCGGCGGTGCGCAGGGGCGCATCGTGATGGCGACCGTCAAGGGTGACGTCCACGACATCGGCAAAAACATCGTCGGCGTCGTCCTGGGCTGCAACAACTACGAAGTAATCGACCTCGGCGTGATGGTGCCGGCCGTGAAGATCCTCGAGACGGCGATCGAGAAGAAAGCGGACATGATCGGCCTGAGCGGCCTGATCACGCCGTCGCTGGACGAGATGGTCAGCGTGGCGCGCGAGATGGAGCGGCGGAAGATGACGATACCGCTGCTGATCGGCGGTGCGACGACGAGCCGGCAGCACACGGCGGTCAAGATCGCGCCGGAGTTTTCACGGTCCACCGTACACGTGCTCGACGCGTCGCGCGTGGTCGACGTGGTCTCGTCGTTAATGAGCAAGGAACGGAGTGGCGCGTTCGAGCAGCGCAACCGCGAGGCGCAGGAAGAGATCCGCGAAAAGTACAAGGCGCGGACGGAGAAACCGCTGCTGTCCTACGAACGGGCGCGCGCGAACCGCCTCAAGTACGACTGGGACGAACACGAAACCGCGACTCCCGCCTTCGTCGGCCGGCGGTTCGTCGACGACGTGACGCTGGAGGAGATTGCGAAGTACATCGACTGGACGTATTTCTTCTCGGCGTGGGAGCTGAAGGGGCGCTTTCCGGCGATTCTCGAGCATCCGCAGTACGGCGAGGCCGCGCGCGATCTTTACGTGAGCGCGCAGAAGCTGCTGAAGCAGATCATGGACGGCAAGCTGATTCGCGCGCGCGGCGTCTACGCATTCTGGCCCGCGGTTGCGGACGGCGACGACATCGTCGCATACAAGGACGAGGATCGCCGCGAAGTGCTCGCGCGATTTCCGATGCTGCGCCAGCAGGAGGCGCAGCCGGACGACCGCGCCAACCTGTCGCTCGCCGATTACATCGCGCCGGCGGGCAGCGGCATTCCGGACTACGTCGGCATGTTCGCCGTCACCGCTGGCATCGGCGCCGGCGAGCTCGTGAAGCGCTTCGAGGCGGACCACGACGACTACAGCGCGATCATGGTGAAGGCGCTGGCGGATCGCCTCGCCGAGGCGTTCGCGACGTATCTGCACGCGCGCGTGCGCGACGACTGGGGGCACCCGGATCCGGCGACGATCGCTCCCGACGATCTCCACCACGAGAAGCACCGCGGCATCCGTCCCGCCCCCGGCTATCCTGCGTGTCCCGATCACAGCGAAAAGTTCGATCTGTTCAAGGTGCTGCAGGCGGAGCGGCAGGGCATGGCGCTCACCGAGTCCGCCGCGATGACGCCGGCCGCAAGCGTGAGCGGGTTCTACTTCTCACATCCACAGGCGAAGTACTTCAACGTCGGCCGCATCGGTCGCGACCAGGTGGAGTCATACGCGAGGCGGCGCGGCCTGGCGATTGAAGAGGTGGAGAAGTGGCTGTCGCCGAACCTCGCGTACGAGGCCGTCGAAGCCGGCATGAAATGTTGAAGCCGTAATCCATTCCAACCTCCGCGGCGCCTGACGCGTCTACATCTGGCGGGAGGCATCGCCATGTTCCGCCAGTGGATGGATGCATTCGCTCACGACGCCCGCTTCGCCCTCCGTTCGATGGCGCGGACGCCTGGGTTCACCGTCGTCGCGGTCCTGATGATCGCGCTCGGCACCGGAGCCAACGCCGCGATGTTCAGCGTGATCGACGCGGTCATGCTCCGATCGCCCTTCACCGATCCTGAGCGGCTGGCGATCGTCGGCGTGCGGACGGCTGAGGGCCGGGCGACGGCGGCCATGTCCGTCGGGCAATATCGCGGCCTGCTCGAATCAAGCACGGCGTTCGAGCGCGTCGCCGCGGTGGCAGCCGGGCAGCGGCCGATCCTCACGGGGCTCGGCGCGCCGCGTCGCTTCAATGTCGAATGCGTGACCGCGGACATGTTTCCCGTTCTTGGGTCGACTCCCATCGCGGGCCGAACGTTCGCCGCGGATGAAGACCGTCCTGGCGGCCCGGCTGTCGTCATCCTGAGTTACGAGTTCTGGCAGCGCGAAATGGGCGGAGCCGCTGGCGCTGTCGGGCGCGTGGTGACCCTCAACGGCATTCCCACAACGATCATCGGCATCATGCCCCGCCGGTTCGGCGGACCGTATTCGCGCAACAACAACGACGGGTGGATGCCGGCGGGGCCCGTGCTCGCCGGCGGCTCTTCACCGGGATGCGTCGGCCGGGCGAATGTCAACGTCTTCGCGAAGCTGAAGCCAGGGTTCAGCCTCGACTCGGCGGCGCGGCAGGCGACGGACGCTGCCGGCATCGCGAGACTTGAAGACTCGCAGGGGAAAACGGGCGCCCGCCTGAACCTGGTTTCGCTGCAGGAACAGACCCTGTCGGAGCTTCGGACGCCGCTGCTGGCGCTGCTTGGCGCGGTGGGGCTCGTGCTGCTGATCGCGTGCGCGAACGTGGCGAACCTGCAGATGGAGCGAATCTTCGGCCGGCGTGTCGAGCTTGCCGTCCGGATGGCGCTCGGCGCGACGCGCGCACGCACGGTCCGTCAGACGCTGACCGAGAATCTGCTGCTGGCCGTTCTTGGTGGGGCCGCGGGTGTGATCCTCGCGCGGTGGGCGCTGCAGTCGATCGTTGCGCTGCTGCCAGGATACGTGCCGCACGTGAATGACATCGAAATCAGCACGCGGGTACTCGCGGTGACGTTGGCGGTCTCCGCCGTAGCGGGCGTGGCGGTTGGGGTGATTCCCGCGATTCAAGGCACATCATCCGGATTGATGGCAGATCTTCGCTCAGCATCGCGAACGGCCACGCGCGGCACCGGTTGGATCCGCCGCGGGCTGGTTGTCGGCCAGGTGGCGCTGTCGCTCACGCTGCTCGTTGGCGCAGGGCTGATGATCGCCACGTTTCAGTCGCTGCGTCCATCGGATCCCGGCTTCAACGCCACCGACAAGCTGACCGCGAGCGTGCGGCTGCAGGGCCCGGCCGCGAGTGCGCCGGCCGCGTTCTTCGGGAATTTATTCGAACGCACCCGCGCAATTCCCGGCGTGCGTTCCGTCTCGGGATCGACCTACGTGCCGATGAGCGGCCTCGTCAGCATCGTCACGCTGCGCAGCGGCGGGACGTCGCAGGACGTGTTCAGCGGGATCGTGACGCCGAACTATTTCTCGGACATGGAAATCCCGATCCTGCGCGGGCGCGGGTTCGAGGAGCGCGATGGCGCGGGCGCTGCGCCCGTGGCAATCGTCAACGACACGATGGCGCGCAGGATCCGGCCGGACGGCAACGCGCTGGGGGCGGAAGTCGAGGTGCAGTACTTCGATCGCCGCCGCGAAGTCCGGCAGCTCATCGGAATCCTGCGCGACACCCGCAGCTCCGGGTCCGATCTCAAGGCGCGCCCCGAAATCTACATGCCGTTCGCGCAGAACCCGGTGCCATCGATGAATCTGATCGTCCGCGCCGCCAACTCCGGTGATCCGCAGATCCGCGCCGCGATCCGCGCGGCCGCGTTTGCTATTGATCCGTCGCAGGTCGTCGATCGCATCGTGCCGATGCAGGAGATTCTCGACGCGCGCGTCTCGACGCCCCGCTTCGGCGCCTGGCTGCTGGGCCTCTTTGCGGGGATGGCGCTTCTGCTCGCCGCCGTCGGCCTCGCCGCGTCGATCGCCTGGTCGGTCACCCAGCGCACCCGCGAGATCGGCGTCCGCATGGCGCTCGGCGCCAATCCGCCCTCGCCGGCGTCATTCTCGGCCTCGCGCGCGCAGCGGCTTCCACGCGCCTTCTTGCGAGCTGGCTCTACGGCGTCACGCCCCTCGATCTCCCGACCTTCGCGGTCTCCGCGCTCGGCATGCTCGCAATCGCCGCGATCGCCAGCTACCTCCCCGCGCGCCGCGCGACCCGAATCGACCCCCTGCTCGCCCTCCGAGAACCTTGAACCCTTTTGAACCCCTGAACTCCCTTGAACCCCTTTGAATCCTTTGAACCCTTGAACCCCTAACCTCTTGTACCCGCTTGAGGTATCCTGTTCGGTGCCCCAACCAATGGGGCGTCGAGACCGTCTGATATCCGGGCCATGTCCCTGCTCAAACCGAGATACTTCATCGCCGCTGTCGTCGTGGCCGGCGTCGCCGTTGCCGGGCTCTCGCTCCGGGCGCGCACGCCGGAACAGGCGGCCGGCGCCGCGAATGCGATGACGGTCGTCAAGCGAGCCGATTTCGTACGCAGCGTGCGCCTGGCCGGCACCGTTGAAGCCGTGCAGGCAACATCGATCACGGCGCCTCGCCTGGCCGGGCAGAACCAGAACTCCCTCGTCATCATGCATTTGATCAAGGCGGGGACCACGGTGAAACCGGGCGACCCCCTGGTGGAGTTCGACCGGCAGGAGCAGCTGCGCAACGCGCTCGATCGGCGCGCGGAGCTCACCGATTTCGAGCAGCAGATCAAGAAGCGGCGGGCGGAGGAAGTGGCCGCGCGCGCGAGCGACGACAGCACGCTGAAGCAGGCTGAGAGCTCCCTGGAGAAGGCGAAGCTGGAGCTCGTTAAAAACGAGATGCTGCCGAAGATCCAGGCCGAGAAGAACAACCTCGCGTACGAAGAAGCGCAGGCCAAGCTGAAACAGCTCCAGGAGACGTACGAGCTGAAGCGGCGCGCCGCCGCCGCCGACATCAAGATTCTCGAGATCCGCCGCGATCGCTCTGAGACGAACATGAAGCAGGCGGAATCGAATGCCGAGCGGATGCTCATCACGTCGCCGCTGCCTGGCGTTGCCGTCATCAAGACCACGTTCAAGAACGGCGGCAACATGGTGCAGTTCATGGACGGGGATGAAGTCCGCCCGGGGCAGCCGGTGGTCGAAGTCGTGAATCCTGCCGTGATGCGCGTCCGCGCCCGCGTGAACCAGGCGGACATGAACGAGCTGCGCGTCAGCCAGACCGTCCGTGTTGGTCTCGACGCCTATCCGGAGCTCGTCTTCTCCGGCAAGATCGACCAGATTTCACCAATCGGGCAGCAATCGACGCTGTCGCCGAAAGTGCGCAACTTCATCGTGCTGATTCTGGTGAACGGCGCGCACCCGAACCTGATGCCGGACCTGACCGCGTCGCTCGACGTCGAGCTCGAACGCGTGCCGTCCGCGCTCGTGGTGCCGCGCGACGCGATCCTGCTCGAAGGGGAGCATGCGTACGTGCGCGTGCAGCGGGGCGGAAGACTCGAGCGGCAGGACGTGACCATCGGCGCGATGAATACGCACGAGGCGATCGTCACCGGCGGGCTCCAGGAAGGAGTGACGGTGGCGCGCAACGCCGCTGCGGCGAAATGAAGATCTTTCGCAGCAAGCCGCTCCTCGGCGGCATCGCCGTCATCTTCGTCATCGCGGCAGCCGGCATCGCGATGAACGCGCGGTCCCACCCCGTGCCGAACGTCACGACCGCCGACGTCACGCGCGGCGACTTCGTGGATTACATCCAAATTCGCGGCGATATCAGGCCGGCGAAGTCGATCGTTCTCGCGGCGCCGCTCCAGGCTGGCGGCGAGCTGCAGATCGTCAAGCTGATCAAGAACGGCTCCGCGGTGAACAAGGGAGACATCGTCGTCGAGTTCGACGCGACGCAGCTCAAACAGCGCTTGATGGAGCGGCAGTCGGAGCTGAAGACCGCCGAAGGTGAAATCGAGCAGGTCGTCGCGCAGCAGAAGATCACCGCCGAGCAGCGGCAGACGGAGCTGACCAGGGCGAAGTACGACATCGAGCGCGCGAAGCTCGATCTCGGGAAGCGCGACCTCGTCTCTCGCATCGAGTACGAAACGGCGAAATTGAGCCTGGCGGACGCCGAACAGCGGCTGAAGGAAGTCGAAGCGAAGATCCTGTCGACACGCGCCGCCGCGGAAGCGGAGCTCACGGGCAAGAAACGGCACCGCGACAAGGCGCAGTTCGACGTGGACCGGACGGTCCAGTCGATCGACGCGCTGAAGCTCGCGGCGCCCGCCGACGGCACGGTGAACATTCTCGAGAACCCGCGCTCCGGGGGACCGTTCGGCGGAGGAGGCGTCGAGTTCCGCGAAGGGGACCGTACGTGGCCCGGCGCGAGCATCCTCGAGCTGCCGGACCTTTCCTCGATCCATCTTGAAGCGCGCCTGGACGAGTCAGATCGCGGGCGGCTCAAGGTCGGGCAGACCGCCACGGTGAAAATCGAGGCGGTGCCGGGCAAGGACTTCGCCGCGAAAGTGGATCTGATCTCGGTGCTCGCGCGCGTCGACTTTTCATCCGGCTGGCCGCCGGTGCGGAATTTCGATCTCGGCCTCATTCTCGCCGACCGCGACCCGCGCATCCGGCCGGGCATGACCGCGACCGCGCGCATCGCCGCCGATCGGCTGCCTTCCGTCACACTCGTTGCCGCCGAAACGATCTTCCAGAAGGACGGCCGTCCCGTCGTCTACAAGCTGAATGGATCGAAGTTCGACGAGCAGTCAATCGAGATCGTGCGCCGTGGACGCGAGCAGGCGGCCGTCAGCGCCGGTGTCGTCCCGGGCGACAAGCTCGCGGTGCGCCGGCCCGATGCCGAGTTGATCCGGAGGAAGGGATGACGCGGACGACACGTGGCGTCTTCTGGTCCGCCGCGATCGTCGCGATTGCCGCGGTGGCCGTCACGCTGGCCACGGGCGCACCCGTGATCCCTGAACGCCGTTCCGTCGTTCCCACCGCGAAGGTCGTGAAAGGACCGCTGAAGCTCACGGTGTTCGCCACGGGGGAGCTCCGCGCCGGACGAACGGTCAGCTTGATGGCGCCACCAGCGGGCGGCACTCTCCGCATCGTCAAGCTCACGCAAACGGGCACGGCGGTGAAGAAGGATGACCTCGTGCTCGAGTTCGACGCCGCGGATCAGCAGTACGCCGTGGAGCAGGCGAAGACGGACCTGGCGGAAGCGGAGCAGCAGATCGTCAAGATGAAGGCCGACCAAGCCGTGCAGGCGTCGCAGGACAAACTCGACATGCTGACGGCGCGCTACAACGTGCGCCGCGGCGAGCTCGATACCGCGGGCAACGAGTTCATCGGCGCGATCGACGCGCAGAAGAACGCGCTGACGCTCGAGGAAGCCAGGCGCCGCCTGAAGCAGCTTGAAGACGATGCGGGCGCGCGGACGGCGACCAGCACGGCGGCGCTGGCTGTCGTCGAGGAGCGGCGTAACAAGGCACGGATGGCGATGGAGCGCGCGCAGACCATCATCGACAACCTCGTCGTCAAGGCGCCGACCGACGGCGTCGTGTCCGTCAAAGAAAACCGCGACGGGCAGTTCTTCTTCTTCACCGGCATGATCCTGCCGCAGTACCGCGAAGGTGATTCCACGTTCTCGGGGCGCAACATCGCCGACATCGTCGAGAGCGGCAAGATGGAAGTACGCGCGAAGGTGACGGAGATCGACCGCGACAATCTCCAGGCTGGCCAGCCCGCCACGGTACAGGTCGACGCGCTGCCGGGCCGCACGTTTGCCGCGAAGGTCGGTCCGCTGAGCGGCAGCGCCTCGCGCGGAAGCTTCTTCGAGACCAGCGCGGTGCGGCAGTTCGACATCAACCTGCAGCTCGATCGGCCCGATCCCGCGATGAGGGCCGGATCGTCGTTGCGTGTCGTCATCGATGGCCACGAGATCAAGGATGCGCTGCACGTGCCGCGGCAGGCGGTGTTCGAGAAGAACGGGAAGAATTACGTGTTCCTCCAGATCGGGGAACGGTTCGATCGCCGCGACGTCAAGGTCGTGAACCGGACGGAAAGCCGTGCGGTCATCAGTGGCCTGAACGAGGGAGATGTCATCGCGCTGATCGATCCAGATGTCGCTTCACAGCGCTCGAAGTCTTCGAGCGGTCCTCTGCCCAGTGCGTCCGGCGCGAAGTAATTGTCGATGATCGACGCGCGCAGCCATCTCTGGTCAACAGACTTCCTGCCGGAATTGCGTCTCGGGCTCGAGAACCTGCGCGCGCACAAGCTCCGCTCGCTGCTCACGATGCTCGGGATGATCTTCGGCGTTGCTGCCGTCGTGGCGATGCTGTCGATTGGCGCGGGGGCGCAGCAGGAAGTGATGGCGTTCATCGAGCAGCTCGGCGTCAGGAATCTGATCGTCGAAGCGCGGGAAGCGCCGGATAACCAGACGCTGCAGAAGGTCCGCAAGCTGTCGTCCGGGCTGTCGTTTCGGGACTTGCGCGTCATCCAGTCGAACATCGAGCACATCAGTGCGGCGAGCGCGCGCAAGCGGTTCACGCCGTCGAAGCTCTCGCCCAAGCCGCTCGCGGGGGACTCACCGGTCGTCTATGGGATCGCGCCGGCTTACGCGACGATTGGGAATCTGAAGGTCGCGTCTGGCCGTTTCTTCGATGAAACGGAAACGAACGCGGCCGCACCGGTCGCGGTGCTCGGCGAAGCGGCAGCGGCGGCGCTGTTCGGTGCGGACGATCCGATTGGCCGCTACGTGAAGGTCAACGACCAGTGGTTCCGCGTGATCGGCGTGGCCGGTCCGCAGCTGACCGTGCAGTCCGACGTCGCCGGAATCCCGGCGCAGGATCGCAACAACATCATTTACGTGCCGCTCTATTCGTCAGTCTTCCGCCTCGAGGACGGGCAGAGCGCACAGAAGGACGAGATCGACGGCATCTACCTGCAGATGAACCAGGGGGCCGACATCACCGGCGCGGCCGCGATGATTCGTGGCATCCTCGACGTCGCCCACCGGGGCGCAGGGGACTTCACGATCGTCTCTCCGGCGGAGCTTCTCGCTGAGCAACGCCGCACGCAGCGCATCTTCGAGATGGTCATGGTTGCGATCGCCTCGATCTCGCTGCTCGTCGGCGGCATCGGCATCATGAACATCATGCTCGCCAGCGTCCTCGAGCGGACACGCGAGATCGGCGTCCGCCGCGCGATCGGCGCGCGCCAGAGAGACGTGGTCCGCCAGTTTCTCATTGAGACGACGATCATCTCCCTGAGCGGCGGCGTCGCGGGGATCGTGCTAGGCGTCGCGCTGTCGCAGCTGATTGGCGTCCTGGCGGGCTGGTCCACGATCGTCACCACCAGCTCGATCGTTCTCGCCTTTGGCGTCTCGGTGGCGATCGGCATCGTTTTCGGCCTGTATCCGGCCGTTCGGGCCTCGCGGCTGGACCCAGTGAAGGCGCTGCATTACGAGTAGATCCCTTCTCCTTCCGCCTAAAGGCGGAAGCTACAGGGGTCGTATGGTGAGGGGTCGTGTCGCTTCCGCCCGGTGCGTGAGCGATAGAACTCGGTCTCGCGTAGCTTCCGCCCGCTGCGGAAGGGATAAAACCGGTTCCGCCTTCAGGCGGAAGGACAAGCCCTTATAATTGAAAGGTTATGCGCCTGTTAACGGTCCTGCTCGTGATCCTGGCGGCAGCTCTGCCGGCCGAAGCGACGCGGCGTCCGGCTCTGGCGGCAGGCCCGTACAAGACGACGCTGACGCTTGCGCAGATGACGGGGAAGCAGGGGGTCGTCGAGACGGCGAGCGGCACGTTCGTCATCGACCTGAGGCCGGACCTCGCGCCGAATCACGTCGGCTATTTCATCAAGCTGGCGGGCGAAGGGGCATATGCGAACACGCTCTTCCATCGCGTGGTGAAGAACGGAATCATTCAAGGTGGCGATCCGCTGACGAAAGATCCCGCGAAGCAGGCGCAGTATGGAAGCGGCGGGCTCGGCGTGCTGGAGGCCGAGCACAGCGCGGAGCCGTTCACGCGCGGCGCTGTTGGCGCGGCGCTGCGGCCGGGACAGCCGGACAGCGGCGGCGCGCAGTTCTTCGTGTGCGTCACCGATCAGCCGTCGCTCGCCGGACAGTTCACCGTGTTCGGCCGCGTCAGCGAAGGGATGGACGTCGTGGAAAAGATCTCGCAGGTTCCGGCGGACGCGAAGGGCGCGCCGTCCGAACGTGTGGTCATCCGTGGGATGACGATCCGCGACATCCCGCCGGTGGAGCCGGTACCGTTCGCCGGAGAAACCGCGGAACAGCTCGAGCAGCACAAGGCGGTGCTCGAGACCACGCTCGGAAACATGACGATCGCATTCGAGGCGCACAAGGCGCCCGAGCACGTTCGCAACTTCCTGCAGCTCGCGCAGGCGGGCGTGTTCGACGGGACGGCGTTCCACCGCGTGGTGCGCGGCTTCGTCGTCCAGGCGGGCGCGCTGAACTACCGGTCGGCGCCGCTGACTGACAAGCAGCAGAAGCGGGTCCACAACCTGCAGCCGGAATTCAACGACACGAAGCACGTCAAAGGCATCGTGTCCATGGCGCGCGGGGACGATCCCGCGAGCACCACCACCTCGTTCTTCATCGTTACAGCGGACGCGCCCTCGCTCGACGGGAAGTACAGCGTCTTCGGCCGCGTGATCGACGGCCTCGACGTCCTCGACAAGATCGAGTCCACGCCCGTCAACGGCGAGTCTCCAACCACGCGCATCGACCTCGTCAAGGTCAGGATCGTGGGATAACGAAGTTTTCACATGCCAGAAATACGTCTCAAGATTGCAGTCTTCATCGATTTCGACAACATCGAGATCGGCGTCAAGAACACCCTCAACGCGCAGTTCGACATCGGCGTCGTCCTCGAAGCCCTCAAGGAGCGGGGAGACGTGGTCTCCAAGACCGCCTACGGTGACTGGACGCGCGCCGGCGACTATAGCCGGTCCCTCACGCAGCACGCGACGAAGCTCGTGCAGCGCAACCTCACGCCCGGCGGCGACAAGAACGGCGCCGATATCAACCTCGCACTCGACGCCCTCGAAATGGCGTTTACGCACCCGCACATCAGCGCCTACGTCATCGTCGGCGGCGACAGCGATTTCATTTCGCTGGTCGAGAAGCTGAAGCAGTACGACAAGCAGATCTTCGTCGTCGGCGGGCGTTCGTTCACCAGCCAGGTGATGCAGCGCAACTGCCACGAGTTCATCGCGTACGAGAACCTGACCGGCGGGCGCTCGCGCGGTGACCGCGGCGGCCGCGGTCCCGCGGGCCCGGTGGGCTCGCAGGCGTCCATCGACCAGGTCGTGCCGCTGCTGCGCCGGGCGCTGAAGGTCCTCATCGACCGCGAGGTCTCGCCGCAGCTCGGGCTCCTGAAGAGCACGATGCTGCAGCTCGACTCGACGTTCTCGGAGCGCACCTATGGTGCCAGCACGTTCCGCGATTTCGCGGGAAAGCTCGCGTCCGCGGGCGTCGTCACGCTCAAGGAATCGGGTCGCAACATCCTTGTGGAGCTGAAGGACGAATTTCATCCGCCTGCGGCGCAGCCCGTTTCAGCGGCCGCGGAGGAGCGTCCACAGCAGCAGCAACAGCAGCAGGGGCAGCAGCCATCCGGAAGTGCGCCGCGTGCATCGGAGGCGGTCGGCGAAGTACGGCGCCTCTTCCAGAACGCCCAACAGCCGCCGCGGTGGCCGATGTACGTCCGGCAGGTGAAGCAGTACCTGCGCGGCGTGGATCCGAGCTTCGACGAGCGCAAGTTTGGCTTCCACAGCCTCAACGATCTGCTGCGCGCGTGCCAGAAGGAAGGGCTGTTCCGGATGGAGCGCGATCGCCAGGGGGTGATTCGCTTCTTCCAGGGGAACGTGATGAAGGAGGTCGAGAGCGCGCGCGCGCATGGCTCGATCGACGCGGCGGACATCGCCGCTGCGGAGCGTCTTGCCGCGCAGGCGGAAGCGGAGCTTGCCGCACAGGAGCGCCGCGAAGCGGAAGTGGTCGAAGGGGACGTCGTCCGGGAAACCGAAGCCCCGGCGATCCTGGACGGTGAGGAAGCGGCCCCTGTCGTCGAAGTGGAGGCTGCCGAGCTGGTAGGCGCTAACGAAGGCGGGACGTCTTCGCGCCGCCGGCGCGGCGCGTCACCGAAAGCGCCCAGGCGTCCAAAGGAACCGAAGGCTGCCCGGGAGCCGCGCGAGAAGAAGTCGGTCTCGAAGCCGCGCAACTCAAAGAAGAAAGTCGCCGTCGCGGCAGATGCGTAGTTGAACTCGAAGGAGTCGAGTTGAACTCGAAGGAGCCGAAGGAGTCGAAGGCGTTCGAAGGAGAACTGAAAAGCTCCTTCGAAGTTTCGAACCTTCGAAGGAACATCCTGTTCCTTCTTCGACGCTCTTCGATTCCTTCGATACGTTCAAACGCTCGAAGGAGAGCTCAAAAGCTCCTTCGAACTTCGAAACCTTCGACGAAACATCAGGTTCGTCCTTCGGCCTTCTTCGATTCCTTCGATACGTTCAAGCGCTCGAAGCAGAGCTCAAAAGCTCCTTCGAACTTCGAAACCTTCGACGAAACATCAGGTTCGTCCTTCGACCTTCTTCGATTCCTTCGATACCTTCGAGTGAACTACTCAGCGAATGGCAGCCGCGGTTCTTCAGGGTCGAACGGCGCGGAAGGATCCTCCAGGTTGTGGACGCTCACGCCGAGGAGGCGCAGGGGACGCGTCGCCGCTTCGGTGCGCTCGAGCAGTTTCACCGCGCGCTGCGCGATATCTTCGTCGTCGCGCGTTGCGGGTGATTTCGAGTGGCTGCGCGTGATCGTCGTGAAGTCCGAGTAGCGGACTTTGATCGTGACGGTCCGGCAGAGCAGCTTGTGCTCGTCGAGCCACGCCGCGGCGTCGCGCGCCATCTCGTCGACCTCCTGGCGGATCTCGTTGATGTCGGTCAGGTCCTGCGAGTAGGTGTTCTCGCTTCCTGACGATTTCGGCTCGTGGTTCGGCTCGACCTCCCGGTCGTCGATACCGTTTGCCAGCTGCCGCAGCCACTCGGTCCAGCTGCCAACCGCTTCGCGCAGAACCTGTTCATCCGCCGTGCGCACATCGACCAGCCGTTCGATGCCGCGCTCGCGCAGGCGCGCCGCGGTGACCGGCCCGACGCCCCACAACGCATCCACCGGCAGCTTCTGCAGGAAGCCCTCGACGCGCTCGGGTGCGATGACCGTCAGGCCGTCTGGCTTTTTCCACGCGGACGCGATCTTGGCGAGGAACTTGTTCGGCGCGACGCCGGCCGACGCCGTGAGACTCGTGGCCTCACGAATCGCGGCCTTGATCCGCATCGCGACGTTCTTACCGAGCGGCTCCCCCCACGAATTCTCCGTGACGTCGAGGTACGCTTCGTCGAGCGACATCGGCTCGACGAGCGGCGTCACCGATCGGAAGATGTCGAAGACGGTCTCTGACGCGGCCTTGTACTTCCGGAAGTCCGGCTTGACTATGATCAGGTGCGGGCACAGGCGAACGGCCCGCGCCATTGGGATGGCGGACCGCACGCCGAACTGGCGCGCCTCGTAGCTTGCCGCGGCGACGACGCCCCGCCGATGCGGATCGCCGCCGACCGCGACGGGTTTCCCGCGCAGCTCGGGATTGTCCCGCTGCTCCACGGACGCGTAGAAGGCGTCCATGTCGACGTGTAGGATGCGTCGCACGGTCTGCAAGGCGCTGATAGTGTACGACGAGGACTGAACATGCCTATTGTGAGGATTGAACACGCTGTCCCGAACTTCGAGAAATGGAAGCAGGCGTTCGATAGCGATCCCGCGGACCGAAAGGGTTCAGGCGTTCGCCGGTACCAGATTCTTCGCCTCAAAAACGATCCAAACTACGTAATGATTGATCTCGAGTTTGACAGCATCAGCGAGGCGGACGCGTTCATCGGCACGATGCAGCGCATCTGGGGTGGTCCCGGCAAAGCGGTCATGCAGAACCCCACCGCGCGCCTCGCCGACGTCGTGGAAGTCAAGGAGCTCTAAATGGAGGCGCCGCGCGTCGAAGGGCACGACGGACTCATGTGGATTCGGGGAAGCGGCATCTGCCGCGACTGGAATGGGATCCGTTACAAGCTCGGGATGTCGGGAAAGAATGTCGGCGCGAAGCAGTTGTCGATGAACGTCGCGATGATTCCGCCCGGCGGTGTCGCCGGCGCGCACATTCACGTGGACTTCGAGGTGATGCTCTATATTCTCGAGGGACGCGTGCGGCACGAGTACGGTGACCGGCTGACCGAACGCGCCGATCACGAGGCGGGTGATTTCATTTTCATCGCGCCCGGCGTTCCTCACGAGGTCTTCAACCTGAGCGACACGGATCCCGTCGTCGCCGTCGTCGCGCGCTCGAGCGCCGACGAGTGGGACAACATCATTCCTTATGCGCGTCCTGCTGCTGCTCGCGATTCTCGGCGCGATTGACCCGCCGGCGGTGTCGTACCGCGCCGAGATCGAGAAGTCCCGGCGCGAGCGCGTCGCCGAGCTGACCGCGCCGAACGGCTGGCTCGCCGTGCAGGGACTGTTCTGGCTTCACCAGGGCGGAAATACCGCCGGAAGCGATCCTGGATCGGAGATTCATCTGCCCGCGCGGGCGCCGAGACGTCTTGGTGTCTTCACGGTCGTCGAACGCCTGGTGACGTTCGTGGCCGATCCACAGGCGCAGGCTACCGTTGCAGGGAAGCCTGTGACGTCGTACACCTTTGAGCCTCATCGCGGTGAGAGCTCCGCGATCTCGTTCAACGGCATGACGCTGTTCGTCATTGAACGCGGCGATCGCCTTGGGCTGCGCATGCTGGATCCGGAGAGCGCCGCCCGAAAGAATTTCCGCGGCCTGAAGTACTTTCCGCTCGATCCTCGCTACCATTTCCGCGCGACGTTCGTACCGTATGCGAAGTTGAAAGAAGTGCCTGTGCTCAATGTCCTCGGGCAGCTGGCGCCGATGGAGAGTCCGGGTTACGTGGAGTTCGTGCTGAATGGACGGAAGTACCGGCTCGAGCCCGTCTACGAAACGTCGAAGCACGAGGATCTGTTCTTCATCTTGAAAGATCTGACGAGCCGCACCGAGACGTACGAGGCGGGCCGCTACCTCCACACACCGCTACCAGCAGGCGGTATCGTCGATCTGGATTTCAACCGCGCCTACAACCCGCCATGCGCGTTCACGGCGTTCGCGACCTGCCCACTTCCCCCGAAGGAGAACCAGCTGCAGGTGGCCATTCGCGCCGGCGAGCTTCGCTACCACGCGCCTCGTCAGCCGGACTGACGGAAAGCCGACAGCCGCGCGAGGCAAGATCACGTGCCGCACGCGGAACTGCTGACGGCAGAACCGTTTGGCAATGTCGGCCGGTGACGGCAACAGTGTTGCGACGTTTTGTTGCATGGCCGCCGAAGCGTCGGTACCGGACCTCAAGGCTGCCGCGTGGAGCGGCGTCAGCCAGGCGTTTGCCGCGCTCGGGCGCGTCTTCATCTGCCTGGATCGCGACTTCCGCGTCCTGCACGCGTCGTCCGTTCTCGACGATCTGCTTGGGCCTGGAAGCACATCGTCCATCGAGGGACGCGCGATTGATGAGATTCTTGGCGCGGACCTGTTCGGCGTCTCTGGAGATCTGCGGCAGGCGCTTGTCGCGGGAGAACGCCGCGAGGGCTGGCGCGCGCTGATCGATTCATCACACGGACACTCGACGCTCGTCTCCGTCACGGCGGCGCCGTTTCCGACGCCGCGCCATGGCATCTGCGACGCGCGCGTCGCCTTCGTAATCGTTCTCCGGCCGGCGCTCGAAGATCAGATGCTCACGACCGGTGCGCCCACGAGCTTTGCGGGGCTCGTAGGCCGTTCGCCGGGGATGCTGCGGCTGTTTGGATTGGTCCAGGACCTGCACCACAGCGACGCAACCGTTCTGATCACTGGTGAGAGCGGGACCGGCAAAGAGCTGCTCGCGTGCGCGATCCATTCGCACTCGCCGCGCCGCAAGGGGCCCTTCGTCGCGGTCAATTGCGCCGCGCTGCCGGGCGACCTGCTGGAAAGCGAGCTTTTCGGCCATATCCGCGGCGCGTTCACCGGAGCGATCCGCGATCGCGTTGGACGGTTCGAAGCGGCACACGGAGGCACGCTGTTCCTCGACGAGATTGGCGATCTTCCGGTCCACCTGCAAGTGAAGCTGCTACGGGCCGTCCAGGAGCACACGTTCGAGCGCGTCGGCGAAACTGAGACGCGCCGCACGGATGCGCGGATCATCGCCGCGACGAACGTCGATCTGCGTCGCGCGGTCATCGACGGCCGGTTTCGCGAAGATTTGTTCTATCGCCTGCGCGTCGTTCCCGTGGAAGTGCCGCCGTTGCGTGAGCGGCGCGAAGACATCGAGCCTGTCGCGCGCCACCTCCTTGTTCGCGTGTCGGCGCGGCACGGGCGCGAGCTGCGGTTCTCGCCCGACGCGGTCAGAGCCATGCTTGGATACTCGTGGCCGGGAAACGTCCGCGAGCTCGAGAATGCGATCGAATTCGGCGTCGCCGTGTGCAAAGGGCAAACAATCCAGCCGGAAGATCTGCCTGCGGAAGTGCGGCGCGATCAGCCAGCGCCTTCTCCGAACTCCGTTGGACCGCTCCTGTCGGATCGACCAGCATCTGAAGAAGCGGATCGGCTCCGTGCCGCGCTGGAAGCGCATCACTGGCGCCGCGACCTCGCCGCCCGCGCCCTCGGTATGAGCCGGTCCACGCTTTGGCGTCGAATTCGCGAGTTGCACATCGCCTGAGACCCGGTGTCGCAGCACGCAACACCGCGTTGCGACGCGGCGTTTCACGAGCCCACCTTCTCACGTAGCCAGAACCACCGAACTTCTTTCGAACCAACAGCTTGGCACTGATGGTATCGGCGGTGCACAACGCCACCGTGTTCTACATCAACGAGGTGGCTGATGAAAGCTCTCATTGTTCTCTTTGCGGTGACCGCCGCCCTCGGCGTCACCGGACTCACGATCGTGGCCGCGGAGAAGACGGTGCCCGGCCAGGATCTTTACCGCAATCACTGCAAGCACTGTCACGAGGCGAACTCACCAAACGGCGAATACACGCCGATGACCCTTATCCAGGATCAGTGGAAGCGCTTCTTCAAGGACAAGTACGAAGCGAAGCACCGCGACGTTGTCGACCAGAAGCATGAGGGGAAGAAGGTCCTCGACGTCATCACGCCGGAAATTCTCGAAAAGATCAAAAAGTTCGCGATCGATCACGCCGCTGATTCGGAGCACCCGATGACATGCGGCGGCCACTGAGCGCGTCAACAGCAGGAGACAAGACCATGCGACGACTTGCATTGTTCGTAATGGCCGTGGCCTTCGCAGCGCCCGCGGCCGCCCAGCAGGATCCCAAACAGGGAGACGACACGGAAAAACGGATCGAGCGCCTCGAGCGCGAGCAGGGTCTCGATCGGATCAAGTTCACCGGTGACTTCCGCTTCGAGGCGCACTCCATACAGGCAACCGTGCCGGAGCACTATGACGGTATGGCGCTGCAAAGCGGGCTCGTGAACACACTGTTCTACTTCGGCGCGATCGGGCAGCCGCCCGCTTCGCCGGCCGACGTGGCCTCGCTCATTCGGAACCGCTACGCCGATTACCTCTACTTCACGCAGAATCTCACGTTCGATCAGTTGAAGAACGCGATGGGGCAGTTCCCGCCGGCCGTGCAGCAGCAGTTGATGCAGTCGCTGCTGCCCGGCGCCCACGTGAACGAGTACTCCGCGGACAACCGAATCCTTTACACGAACCGGCTGCGCCTGCAGATGGACGCCAAGGTCGCCGACAACGTGACGTTCGCCGGACGGCTCGCGATGTACAAGGTGTGGGGAGACTCGACAGGCGTGCAGGTCTTCAACGGCCAGGCCTCGTCACTCAACATCGATGGAACGACCGCGACCGTGCCGAACTCCGACATCCTGCGGGTCGAGCGCGCGTATTTCAGCTGGAACAAGATCGGCGGAACGCCGCTCTACGTTTCAATCGGGCGGCGTCCCTCAACCGGCGGCCCGCCGCTGAATCTGCGCCAGGACGAACCGCGCGGCGGCACGCCGATGGGTTCGATCATCAACTACCAGTTCGACGGCATCACCGTGGGGGGACATCTGGCCGAGCACTCCGTCCTGCGGTTCTGCTACGGCCTTGGGTACGAGTCGGGCTTTGGTAACGGCCAGTTGTTGTCGCTTCCGCAAGACCGTCTCAAGGACGCGCACTTCGCCGGCCTGAACTGGGACGTTTGGGATGACGAGCGCACGTTCGTGCAGGCGACCGTGGCGCGCGCGTTCAACGTGACCGACGGCTTCAACGGGCTTGTCGTGCTGCCGAACAATCCGGTCACCGGCCAGGCCATCGGCGCTCCGCTGGTGATGCGATTCACGCCTTCCACCAACGTAGGCGATCTGGATCTCGTAGGTCTGCTGCTGCAACGCCGCGACGGCAATGTCGACTGGTTCGTGAACTGGAACCTGAACCACTCGTCACCGGAGCCCGTCACGACCCCGTTTGGTGGATTTTTCTCCGATCCATTCGAGATCCCGACGTCGCAGATCGGTCAGATGGTGTTCGTTGGTGCGCGAGTGAATGCAAACGATGGACGCACGAAGGTGGGCATCGAATTCAATCGCGGCTCGAAGTACTGGATGAATTTCGCGCCGGCGGAAGACGATATCGTTGCGCCGAAGACGGCTGCGCGCGGCAAGGTCGTCGAGGGTTACGTGACGCACAGGATTGCGCCGCGCTTCATCGCGAAAGTGGACGTCTCGCGCTATTGGTATGACTACTCGATGTCCGGCTGGCAGCTCGGCACGCCGCGGCGGCTCGATGAGACGCCGGTTCTCGGTTTCCCGACCTACCGCGACGCGACGCGGCTGTCGTTCAGCCTCATCGCGAGATTCTGACCATGGGCCGCGTCACCCTCGCGATCGTCGTCGCATTTGCGCTGCTCAGCGCCGCGATCATTGCGGCGCCGGCGGCACCGGCCGGCCAGGCCGAACAGCGTAAAGCCCCCGCGTCCACGCACGCGGACAAGTTCGACCACTACGAAGGCACGAAGACCTGCCTCACGTGCCATCGTACCGAAGCCCAGACGTTCTTTCACTCGCAGCACTACCAGTGGAGGGGGGCCACGCCGAAGCTCGCGAATGCCGGCGGCCAGCGGCTTGGAAAAATCAACACGATCAATGATTTCTGCACGGGCCCGTCGGTGAACTGGATTGGCATCGTGAAGAACGCGCGCGGCGACATCGTCTCGAAAGGCTGCTCGCGCTGCCACGCGGGCGCGGGTGTGCGGCCGTCGGAGCGGATGACCGAGCAGCAGCTCGAGAATATCGACTGCCTCCTGTGCCACGCGTCCGGCTATCAGCGCGACATCGTGGCAGTTGCGGACGGATCCTTCTCGTGGAAGCCGATTCTCTGGAAGAACCAGGAAGGGCTGGACTCGGTGGCGAAGCGGATTTCGCGGCCGACCCGGACGATGTGCCTGCGTTGCCATTCGGCGTCGGGTGGCGGTCCGAACTTCAAGCGCGGAGACATCGAGTACGTGCTGGCCGATCCGCCACGCGATCACGACGTGCACATGGCCGCCGAGGGAGGCGCGAACCTGCAGTGCGTCGATTGCCACGGCGGCACCGATCACCGGGTCATCGGCCGTGGCACAGACCTGCCTGCGACCGATTCGCCAGGAAAGACGCTGTCGTGCGAGGGAACATGTCACGACGCCTCGCCGCACAAGCAGCCGGTGCTCAATCAGCATACGTCCCGCGTGTACTGCACGACCTGTCATGTCCCGGCCTTCGCGCGGGAAGAACCGACGGACATGGTGCGCGACTGGTCGAAGCCGGCGTATAACGCCGACGCCGACAAGTTCACAGCTACCATCACGCTGCAGAAGGACGTCATCCCCGTTTACGCCTGGTTCAATGGCACCAGTGTCGCGACGCTGCCAAAGCAATCCGCTCGAGTGGACGCATCCGGGCGCGTTGTCATGATGGCGCCGGTCGGGAGTCGGATCGATCGGTCCGCGCGGATCTATCCATTCAAGCTGCATCGCGGCCGAATGCCGTTGATGACAGGCCGACGCTGGATCATCCCGATGCTCGTCGAAGAGTTCTTCGCGGACGGCAACGTCGATGCGGCGGTGAAGAATGCGAGCCGCGAATTCTACGACGTCCCGGATCCGAAGTATGCGTGGACCGATACGGTACGCTACATGGGCATCTTCCATGGCGTGCCGCCGGCCAGGAATGCCGTCTCGTGCCTCGGGTGTCATTCCCCGGACGGGCGTCTCGACTGGAAGGCGCTCGGATACGCTGGCGACCCATTGAGTCGGCGGCGTGCGTCCGCCACCTCCTTGAACGCACGCTGACCGTCCGTGTGTGACCGCGGGACGCGTGTGTGTCCCGCGGTAACATGCGGAGATGGAGTACACCCGCCTCGGCGCGACGGGGCTGAAGGTATCCCGCCTCTGTCTCGGTGCAATGACTTATGGCGATCCGGGCTGGCGTCCATGGATTCTGTCGGAGGAGCAGGGACGCCCCTTCATCAAGCGCGCGCTCGAGCACGGCATCAACTTCTTCGACACCGCCGACATGTACTCGCTCGGCAAGAGCGAGGAGGTCCTCGGACGCGCGCTGAAGGAGTTCACGCGCCGCGACAAAGTGGTCCTTGCGACGAAGGTCTACTACCCGATGAGCGACGATCCCAACGATCGCGGGCTCTCACGGAAGCACGTCATGGCGGCGGTGGACGCCTCGCTGAAGCGCCTCGGCACGGACTACATCGATCTGTACCAGATCCATCGATGGGACGACGACACGCCGATCGAAGAGACGCTGCGCGCGCTCGACAACATCGTGCACGCAGGGAAGGCGCGCTATATCGGTGCGTCGAGCATGATGTCGTGGCAGCTCCTGAAGGCGCTCTACCTCGCCGACGCGAACGGGTGGACGCGGTTCGTGTCGATGCAGAACCACTACAACCTGGTCTACCGCGAGGAAGAGCGTGAAATGATGCCTCTCTGCCGCGCGGAGGGCATCGGGGTCATTCCCTGGAGCCCGCTGGCGCGCGGCTTTCTTGCAGGCAACCGCAAGCGCGGCGACCGATCCGCGACACCGCGCGAGCAATCGGACAGCTACGCGCAGTCGCTGTACTACAGTGACGCTGACTACGACGTCGTCGATCGTGTCAAGGAAGTCGCGCAGGCGAAGAGCGTGGCGCCGGCACAGGTTGCGCTCGCGTGGCTCCTCAGCCGCCCAGGCGTTACCGCGCCCATCATTGGCGCCTCGAAGATGGAGCAGCTCGATCAGGCGGTCGCCGCGCTGGACGTCAACCTAACGGACGACGAGGTCCGCCGCCTCGAGGAGCCGTACCGTCCACACACGGTGCTTGGAATTTAAGCGCCTACCCCGCGCGTAGCGCGACGATCGGATCGACGCGGGACGCGCGATGCGCGGGAAGATAGCCGGCGAGCACGCACGTGGCAAGCATGATCGTCGCGGCGGCTCCAACGGTCATCGGATCGCGCGCGGGCAACTTGTAGAGCATCGACTCGATGAGTTTCGTGCCCGCGAGCGGCGCGTCCGGCCGCCGACAGATTCACATCATCCACGTCGGCGAACCCGATCAGATCCATTTTTCCGCTCGCCGCGGTGCGCATCTGGTCGAACGCCATGCGCGAGAACGACGTGCTGGCGAGGCCTTTCGCTGTCTGTTGTCCGTTCCCGTTCAACGACGAGAACGGAAAGACGGGCCCGGAAGACCACTTCAACAACACGAGCCGATCCGGATCGGGAACAGGAAGCTTGTGGAGCATCATCGCGTCCGCAAGGCTGAACACCGCGGCGCTCGCGCCGATGCCGATTGCGAGCGACATCACCGCGATCGTCGTGAACATCGGCGCCCT